>FTDJ01000461.1_pt1 | contig 15226 bp, 15 predicted proteins | sample 1639861 | NCBI WGS metagenome assembly FTDJ01 (sample SAMEA3914869, study PRJEB12502) | metagenome | biome: forest; material: soil | place: USA | collected 2012-03-12 | depth 0.1 m | reverse complement strand
GTCCACACCAAACCGGCGCAACCGACCAAGACCGGCCTCGGCATGCTCGACGCCATGAATGAGACGAAGCCCTTGGTCGACGGCCTGCGGATGACCGGCCGTTTTGCCGGCCCGTCGGGACTGAAGCTCGATTTCGCCAATGGCGACGTCACGCTCGATTGCGGTCAGGCCCATGTCAGCATGCCCTACACGGTCGAAAACACGCTGGCGGGTTTCGTCATCCACGTGCAGAACGGCGGCGGGGCCTTCCTGCTGGCGGTGGCGCCCGACGATACGCTGCATGGCTCGGGCTCGACCAGCGTCAACGGCCGCCTGGTGACGGCGATCAATGGCGACAATGTCCGCTTTGCGCCGCACAGCGAGACCTGCGCCGTCGGCGGCCTGACCTCGGCGGGCGGCCGCAATACGATGAGCGTCGCCGGGCGTTAGGCGTCCTCCATGGCGTCACTATAGGCGCCTTTGCGTGCCGCGCTGTCGAGCCGGGCGCGGACCAACAGGGCCTCTTGTGCCGCCGAACGCTGGGCGTCGTCGCCGTGCCAGATATGCAAGGCGGGCTCCTGAATGGCGCGGCCGAACGAGAAGGTCAGCGGCCAGGGCAGGGATCGATGCCGCGCATGCATGGCGTTCAGCCGCGCTGTCGCTTCCGGGCCCGTCTGGCCGCCCGAGAGGAAGGCGATACCGGCGACCGCGGCGGGGACGTGTTGGCGCAAGCAGGCCACGGTGGCATCGGCGATGGCTTCCGCCGCCGCCTGTTGCGCGTGGTCGAGGCCCGGCACGACCATGTTGGGCTTGAGCAGCATGCCTTCGAGCGACACGCCCTGTTGCTTCAGGTGCGCGAAGACGACGTCGAGCGTGCGGGCGGTGACCTCGGCGCAGCGCTCCAGGCTATGGTCTCCGTCCATCAGCACTTCGGGCTCGACGATCGGCACGAGGCCGGCCTCCTGACACAGGGCGGCGTAGAGCGCCAGACTCTGGGCATTGGCGGCCAGGCAGGCCTCGCTCGGCAACTGCGCGTCGAGGTGGATGACGCCGCGCCATTTGGCGAATTCCGCGCCCATGCCGCGATATTCGGCCAGACGCGCGCGCAGCCCGTCCAAGCCCTCGGTCATGGTCTCGCCGGGATGGCCCGGCAGGTCGACCGGGCCTTCGTCGACCTTGATGCCGATGACGATGCCGGCGCGCTTTATGACTTCAGTGAACGGCGTGCCGTTGTTGGTCTTCTGGCGGATGGTCTCGTCGAACAGGATGACGCCGCTGATGGCATCGCTCAGACCCGGGGCGGTCAGGATCAGTTCGCGCCAGCGCCGCCGCATCTCCTCGGTCTGGGGGATATGTTCGGCGGCAAAGCGCTTGCCGGCGGTCGAGGTGCTTTCGTCGATGGCCAGAAGGCCCTTGCCGTCGGCCATCAGCCGCGCCGCCACCTGAGGGAGATCGATCTGTGTCATGTCCTCACCGTCTTCTTCATCGCTAAGGGATTGGCCGCCGCGACGATGGCCTCGAAGTCGGAGGCGGCCAGGCTGTCGCGGCCGACCAGGGCGCCGTTGACCTCGGGCAGGGCCAGAATCTGCGCCGCATTGACCGCGGTCACCGAGCCGCCATAGAGGAGGCGCACCGATCTGCCCTCCGCGCCGAGATGCCCGATCAGGGTGGCGCGGATATGGGCGTGCATTTCGATGATATCGGCAGGGGAGGCGGCCTCATCGGCGCCGACGGCCCATAACGGCTCATAGGCGATGGCGCAGGTCGTGCTGGTCAGGGTTGGTGGCACGCTGGCAATGACTTGCGCGGCGCAAAAGGCCAGGGCGTGGCCGGCATCGCGCACCGATTTCGATTCGCCGACGCAGGTAATGGCCATCAGTCCGGCGCGGGCGGCAGCCGTGGCCTTGGCGGCGACGCGCGTATCGGTGTCGCCATAGGTTTTGCGGCGCTCGGAATGGCCGACGATTACGGCCTGTGCGCCGTCGTCCTTGAGCATCTGGGCGCTGATATCGCCGGTAAAGGCGCCGGTGATCTTGCCGTGGCAATCCTGGCCGCCGATGGCGATGACGCCGCCGGCCGCCTCCACTGCGCGGTCGATCAGCGTCGCCGGCGGGCAGATGAGAATATCGGCCTGCGGTGGCGAGGCACGGGCGGCCGCGGCAATGGCTCGGATTTCGCCGAGATGCGCCTTCAGGCCGTGCATTTTCCAGTTTCCGGCGATCAGCGGCCGCATGGCAATCGTCCTCGAAACCGCCAGAGTAGGCGCGGGCGATATCAGGAATCGATATGGCGATTAGTGTGTGCGCAGCGTAGGGGCGCGCGGCGTGCCGACGACTTCCATGCGGTAGCCGATACCGGATTCCGAGGTGATGCAGCGGCCGAGGCCGGCGACGGATTCGAGCTTTTCGCGCACCTGGCCGATATAGACCCGCAGATACTGGGTATCGTCGGTATGGGAGGGACCCCAGACGTCGCGCAGGATTTGTTTGTGCGTCATCATCTTGCCCTTGTTGATGACAAAGGTCTGCAGCAGCGCGAATTCCTTGGGCGTGAACGCGACCAGTTCCTGATCGACGAAGACTTCGTGGCGCAGCAGGTCGATCCGGATCGAGCCGTTTTCGATGATCGAACTGGCCTCGTCCTTGTGGATGCGGCCGCGCAGATTGGCCTTGATGCGCGCCAGCAGGACCTCGGCGCGAAACGGCTTGGTGACGTAGTCGTCGGCGCCGGCGCCCAGGGCCCGCACGATCTGACGATCGTCGTTGCGCGCGCTCAAAACCACGATCGGCAGGTTGGAAAAGCGCCGCACGCCTGCGATGACGTCGTGGCCGTCGATGTCGGGCAGGCCGAGGTCGAGGACGATGAGGTCGGGCTTGGCGGCCACGGTTTCGCGAAGCGCGCCCTTGCCGCAATCGGCCTGGAGGATATCGAAATCCTCCGTGCCCAGGAAAATGGTGAGCATGTTGCGGATTTCCGGCTCGTCATCGACGATCAGGATTTTGGGGCGGGCACCGATCAGATCCGGATTGGGCATGGGGCGTCCCTTATATTTGAGGCCGGCTCAGGCCAGGCCTAATCCTGTGTGCCGGATGGGACCAGCCGCCCGAATTCGTCGTACTTCGGGCGCGGGCCTTCCAGGCCGTCGATCTTGAGATAGAACGGCCCCTTGCGGTACTGACGCTTCAGACGCCTTTCGTCGCTGTGGGCGATGGGCGTTGCAGACGGACGGACAACGGCTTCGCCCGGCACGGGGGTGGAAAACCGCTCCGGAAAGGCCGGCAGGGGCGGGGTCGGTTTGGCGGATTTGGTGGTCTTCATGGCATCCCTTTCCGGGAGGCTGGCGCCGGGGCCGCCTCGCCACGGCGAGGTCGACGTGGCGCATGGAAATCAGGAAAATCGCAGTTGTGCGGCGCCGCCGGTCGAGAATATCTCGGTCATGGCCGCGCGGACGCAGTCATCGGCTTCGCCGCGGGAGGAAAAGATGCCCCAGAAGGCCTTGCCGCGGAACACTTCCCAATTGACGCCGCGCGGCAGGATGCGAAAGCGCACGGGGACGTTTTCGTAGATCAGATGGTTTTCGCCGGCGGTGGGCCAGATGTCGTCCCACCCGAGACGTGTTGATGATGTCTGTGTCATGAGGGGGCGCGGCCGGACACGTCCGGCCGCGCGCGATCCTTTGGTTCAGATCTTGAGGTCGACGGCGGAATTCTTGCCGCGGTCATTGGCGACTTCAAAAGCGATCGTCTGGCCCTCGTTCAGGGTGCGCAGACCGGCCTTTTCGAGCGCGGAGATGTGGACGAAGATGTCGTTGCCGCCGCCTTCAGGCTGGATGAAGCCGAAGCCTTTGGTGGGATTGAACCATTTGACGGTGCCGTTGGCCATGGGAGGCCTCCATTGTTGATCGCACGTTCGTGCAAAATGCCGCGCGAGATTGCGCGGCAGGTCCGAAAGTAGCGATGCTTGAGAGAGGCGCCGAAGCGTGCAGGCAAGACAAAAGTCTGTTTTCGAATAATGTTATAGTCTCACATAAAGATAAAAATAGCAATTGGCCGCCGATGTTTTTGTTTTTCGACGTGAAAAAGGCGAAATAATATTTGCCAACTCCCATAATTTTATTTGATAAAAATTTGAATATAGCGCCTGAAAAACGCATGAATAATAGGTTTTTGGCGCGGATTAAAAGAAAATAGCGGTATTTTTATTTGAGAATGGCATGCGTGACGTGCGGGGTGGCCAAGAACCAGCCCTCCGTTGCGGTTTTAGACGCCTCATGTTTCTCCCAAAAGTGGCTGCCACTTTTGGGCACGAGGCGCAACGAAGGGCTGGCTCAGAACCGGACGCGTTGGGATTTACCGTCCGGAGGTGTTGAGGCTGAGGTCACGAACCGCGTGGCCATGGGCCTGATCGTCGAGCCGGCTGAGATCGTCGCGGTTGATCTGGCGCAGGGCATCGGACATGGCCTGGGCTTCGCAGGCCTTTTCACGCGCCGTGTCATAGTCGTGATCGTAGCTGGCGGCGGTGTCGCAGACATAGCGCGCCTGCATCTGCAGTTGGCGATAGAGCTTGGCGGTCGCGGCGGCGTCAGGGTGGCCGGTCGCCGGCACGGAGACGTGAACTTCGGCGACGGTGGTGTCATCGGCCCAGGCCGGGGCGGAAACGCTCAGGATGGCAGCAATGAGAGCGGCGGAGAGAAGCGTGCGGGTCATGGTCAAATTCCTTGTGGCTGAGATTGTCGAAGGACGGTCACGGCGGCCGGGACGGCGGTGGTGATGGCTCGATCTTGCGGCGCCGGGCCGCCGGGCGACAGGACGGCGGACTGATGAAGTGCCGATGGATTGCCGATGAAGCGCCGACGCACGGCCTTTTCAGCGATGTCGGGCGTGGCGGGCGCGGGCGAGCTATGTTATCCGAAGCATCGGATGGGGTGCCGGATCGGTGGCCTCGCCGTGATGTCTCGAGCTCCGATGACCCAGCCCCCTTCTTTGATTGACGGTCCGGTGAACCTCGCCGCCGTGGCCGCCGTGCGGCTGGGGCCGTTGGAGGTGATGCCGTCGACGCGTGAGGTGCGCCATGGCGACACCCGCATCATCGCCGAGCCAAGAGCCTTGCAAGTGCTGCTGGCGCTCTATCAGGCCGCGGGCGCGGTGGTGTCGCGCGACGAGCTTCTGCGCCGCTGCTGGGACGGGCGCATCGTCGGCGACGACGCCATCAACCGCTCGATCGCCAAGGCGCGCGAACTGGCGGCCCTGTCCGATCCGCCGGCCTTCGTCATCGAGACCATTCCGCGCGTCGGCTATCGGCTGAAGGTCGAGGACGCAGCGCCAACCGAGGGGCCTGTTATTGAAGCGGCCGTCCCGATGGAAGCCGGGGTGCCTGCGCTGGAAACCCAGCCCGCCGCGTCGTCACGCCGTCTGATCCTTTTCGGGGGCGCCGGGGCACTGGCGGTCGCCGCGATCGGCGGCGGCGCCTTGTGGTGGACGCAGCGTCCGGCCGCGCCCGCCGCCTTGCCCCTGGTCGCTGTGCTGCCATTCGATAATCTCAGCCCCGATCCGCAGCTCGGCTATTTCGCCGACGGTCTGGCCGAGGACATTCTCGACAATTTGACGCGGGCCGGCGGGCTGCGGGTAGCGGCGCGGTCGTCGAGCTTCACCTTTCGCGGGCCGCAAAAGGCGAAAGCCGCGCGCACCCTCGGCGCCAACTATCTGCTCGACGGCTCGGTGCTGCGCGACGGTCCGCGCCTGCGCGTCAATGCCTATCTCAGCGACGCCAAAAGCGGCCAGACCCTGTGGTCGCAGACCTATGATCGTGCCGTCGGCCAGGAGCTGCAGATCGAGGACGACGTCGCCCGCCAGGTGGCGGCGGCACTCAAGGTCGAGCTGACGCCCCACGCGGCGCGACTGATCGATCCTGTCGTCTACGATCTTTACCTGCAGGGGCGCGAGGCAACGCGTCAGCACGACCCGGCCTCGATCGAAAAGGGCAAGGCGTTGTTGCAACAGGCGGTGGGCCGCGCGCCGGATTTTACCGAGGCATGGTTTCAACTGGCCAAGAACCGCTGGCACGCCGGGTTTCTGCTGCCGCGCCCGGATCAGGAGGCGTCCTTCGCGCTCGGCCGTGACGCGGCGCAGCGGGTGCTGACGCTCGATCCGCACGATGGCGCGGCCTACGGCGTGCTGGCGCAATTGACGCCGTCCTACCATCGCTGGAACGAGATCGAGGCCGGTCTGGTCAAGGGGCTGGCGCTGTCACCGGCCGACGCCGACCTGATCCTGTGGCGCGGCGATTTTCTCTATCGCACCGGGCGGGTGAAGGCCTCGGCCGACGCTCTGCAGCGTTCTTGGAGCCTCGATCCGCTGGACTACGCCAATAACGAATACCTGTTCAATATCCTGATCGGCACGCGCCGCTTTGCCGAGGCGGACACCATCGCCCGCCGCATTCAGGCGATCTGGCCACAGCAGGTCGGTGCCTACTGGAACACCTTCTGGCTGCTGGCCTGTTCGGGGCGGGAGGCCGAGGGCGCGGCTTTGCTTGACGATCGCGCCCGGGGGACGCCCAGCGAGTTGCCGCAGGAGTTTTCGGTGCTGGCCACGGCGGTGCGCGCTTCGGCCTCAGGCTCAGCCGCCCAGCGCCAGGCGGCCGCCCGGCAATGTATCGGCCTGGCGCAATACGGCCTGGGCTACGCCATCAATGCCATGCTGCTGCTCGGCAAGCTCGGCGACGACGAGGCGGCGGCGGAGATGGCCCGTGCCATCTACCTGCAGCAGGGGGCGATCGCCATCGACCGCTCAGTGATGTTCAAGGGCAATAGCCGTTATCCGCCATTCGGCGAGGCCAGCACCGAGAACCTGTTCCATCCGCTGGTGGCACGGGTGCGCCAGCAGGGAAAGTTCAATGCCGTGTTCGACGGTCTGGGCCTGACCGCGTTCTGGCAGGCCTTCGGGCCGCCGGACGAGGCGTAGCGCGTCAATTTGCGCGCCCGTCGTCTTGGGCGCAATATTCATCGACCCTGTAAGCAAAATCCGCCCGGTGCAGCCCGGCGGCTTTCTGCGCGGCCCTGGCCCAGCGGCACGCCGCCGCGCGATTGCCGCGTTTCCACGCTGCCTCGGCGCGGCTGTCATCGAGCCGGGCGTAGTGATCGGCGACCCGAACATCGGCGTGCGACGGATGGACATAGGCGGGGACTGCCTGCGCGAGATCACCTTCGTCATGAGCGGCCACATGAGGGGGCGATTGCGCGCTCTGGTCCTGGGCCAGAGCGCTGCAAGGCGCCGTCAACAGGCCGGCAGTCAGGATTATGCACATTCTACGTAAGTGGGGCATAATATCCTCCTTGCCGAGAATAGAAGCCGGGCTGTGCCGGCTCACGCCCGTCAGTGGACGTTCGACTTACCCGTCTTGTCGAAATCGGCGATCTTGGCCTCGGCGACTTCGCTGCGCGCCTTGTCGCCCATATAGGAGAAGACCATAAGCGTGTCGCGACGTTGGTCGAGGGTGTGTCGCGTGCGCAGATCGTTGACAAACCAGGAGAGCGCGCTCGTGTCCGGGCACGTCAGGGTGGTCCCCCCCAGGGTCATTCCCGCCTGCGCGCGTTCGCATTGCCGCGCGGCTTCCGGCGCCTTTGCCCAGGTCTGATCGAGCTCGTCGCGCGTGATCTGCGCATTGTCGGCCAGCTCATGGAAAGCGCCATATTGTTCGAATTGCGCGGCGACGAGGGCAAAGCTCAGGCGCTTGGGAATTTTCGGGTGGGCATCGCACTGCGCGATGGCCTGATCCCAGGTGGCATTCTTCTGCTGGACCCAGTGCGATATGTCGGCGGAATGTTGCGACAGGCCGCCGGCCACGGCGGTGTGGAAGGTCGCGGCGAAATCCGCCTTGTCGGCCTCCGATACGTGCGACCAGAAGCAGTCGCCGAGGCCTTGTGGCGCCGCCAGGCCTTGCTGTGGCGTCTGTGCGGTATCGGCGAAAGCGGCCGCCGGCACGATGGCGGCCAGGGCCAAAGCCAGGGGTATTGCGGTCCATTTCAGATTTTTCATATCAACCCTCCCATTTGACATATGCGGTGTTGTGCATCCACTTTGGGCACGATGTTAAGGATACGGAATGCTCCGTAGAAGTCAACGGAAATTTCCGTAGATGCCGATCAAATCGCCACCGGCAAGCGTATACGGAGGTTTCCGTTGACGCCTACGGGAATTTCCGTATATAGTGACTTTATGCCCAAGATAACCTCCCTGACCAGGCCGACCGATGCCGAACTCGAAGTTCTGGGCGTATTGTGGGCGCGCGGCCGTTCCACGGTTCGCGAGGTGCATGACGTGGTCAGCGCCGCACGCGCGGTCGGCTATACCTCGATCCTCAAGACCATGCAGATCATGACCGAAAAGGGCTTCTTGAAGCGGCTCGAGCTGCAAAAAGCCCATATCTATCAGCCGGCCATGAGCGAGGAAGAGATGCAGGGGCAGCTCTTGACCGAGCTCAGCCAGAAGCTGTTTGCCGGATCGCCCGGTGCGCTGGCCATGCGGGCCCTGGCCCTGACCAGCAGCGATGAGGAGTTGCAAGAGATTCGGGCCATGATCGACCGGCGGAAGGCGTCGAAATGACGGCGGCGTTTCCCGCGATCGTCGAGGCCCTGGGGTGGACGCTGGTGCATTTCACCTGGCAGGGCGCGGTCATTGCGGGATGGTATAAGCTCGCCGAAACGCTGGTCGCCGCCCGGGGACCGCAAGCCCGTTACGTCGTGGGGCTGGGCGCCCTGATCGCCATGATCGTGGCCAGCGGCGTAACCTTCGCCACAAGCCTGGGCGGCGCGCTGCAAACGCCTCCGGTGAGCGTCGCCGTAATCCTGGCGCCGAAGTCCTTCGCGGCGCAGGCCCTGCCATGGGTCGACGCGGCCTGGCTGGTGGGCGTCGCCATCCTGTCGATGCGGCTGCTTGCCGATCTGTGGCGCGTCCAGCGCCTGTCGCGCCTGGCGTTGCCGGCGCCGGCCGCCGTGCTGCGGATTTTCGAGCGCACGCTGGCGCGATCGGGGGCGGCGCGACGGACTTGCCTGCGGCTTCATGCGTTCATCACCGAGCCCTTTGTCGTCGGTATTTTCCGTTCGATCGTCTATCTGCCGCTGTCGGCGGTCACCGCCCTGGCGCCGGAGCAGCTGGAGGCCGTGCTGGCGCACGAACTGGAGCACGTCCGCCGCGCCGACTACGCCTGGAACCTGCTGCAGAGCGTCGTCGAGACGCTGTTCTTCTACCATCCCGCTGTGTGGTGGATCGGCGGCAGGCTGCGGCAGTATCGCGAGCTGTGCTGCGACGACGCGGCTCTGGCGGCGTGCCGCGATCCGCTGGTCTATGCCACAGCCTTGCTGAGCCTGGCCGAGCAAAAGCGCGGCGCGCCGTCGCTGGCCATGGCGATGAGCGGTCCGGCGGTAACTGGTTTGGCGGGCAGCCCAAGCCTGCTCGCCCGCATCGGCCGGGTGCTGGGCGAAACGCCCACCGAAACACGCTCCCAAACGCGTCGCGGGAGAAGGCGGAACCTGGCGGCGATCGTCGCGCTGGCCTTGCTGGCCGCTGTGTATGCGACGACGATGGCCTTGGGCGGCGCGGAAGGCTCTGTTGTCCATAAGGTCGCGCGGCTGACAGCGCGGATGTCCGCCATCGCCCACGTGCCCTCGACGCCACCGGCGCGGACATATCGGACGGTTATCAGATCGTCCGCGCCCGTTGCGCGACCGTCGCCCGCAGCCCTTGCCGCACCGGTCGTGCCACCGGCTGCCGCCCAGGGCCCGCGGGTCGTCGGCGCCGAAGTCGACGGCAACCAGATAACCTATGAGGTGACGGGGCCGCCGCACGGCGACCTGCTGACCCGCCTGCTGCCGGTTCCGCGAGACGCGACCGACGGCCAAGCCCTCCGGTCAGGAACCGTGGCCACCTACAAGATTGCCTTCGTGGCACCGAAAGTCATCGTCAACGAAGCCCACCCCCGCGGCACGACCGCGCTCGATCCCGATCAGAACTATCGTGTCGTCGTGACGAAAGTGCCCTTCGGCACGATCTCCGACGATTCGGGCGCGGCGCTGATGACCGTCACAGCCAAACGCGAAGCTCCGCCGGCGTCCGCGCCTTCCGGCACCGGCCCGGCGCCTCTTCAATACCGCTGCGCGTCGGCGAGCTGCCGCTACATCCTCAATAACGATCCCGGCGCCGGGCTCTAGCTGGCCTTGGGCGAGACGTCCAACCAGCGATCGCCATCGAACTCCCAGGTGTCGCCGAGATAGCCCTTTTCGCCCTGGCCGCCGAAGATGACAACGCGGTCGCGGCGGGGATCGTAGCTCATGACGAACTGGACGCGCGGCGGCGGGCCTGCGTCGGCGATCTTCGCCCAGGTCTGACCGTCATAAGCCCAGGTGTCGTTGCGGAAATGGCCGTCGGCGTCCTCGCCGGCAAACAGGATGACGCGCTTGCGCTTTGAATCGTAGGCCAGGCCTGACCAGGCCCGCGCGCCGGGGCCCTTGACCGGGACCTGCGTCCAGGCCTGGCCGTTCCATTCCCAGGTGTCGTCGAGCGCGTCGAGTGGCCGGAAACCGCCATACAGCACGGCGACGCCACGGCCTTCGTCGTAGGTCATCGAGGTCGGATCGCGCAGGGACGGGCCGGATTTCCAGGTCTGGGCCCATTTTTCGCCGTCGAATTCCCAGGTGTCTGAAAGCTCCGTCTGGCCGTGGCGGCCGCCGAACAGCACGACGCGATCGCGACGGCTGTCATAGATCATCGCCGGGCCGCCGCGCGCCATGGCTGGGTCGTCGCTGATAAGGCGCCAAGTGCCGCCATCGAGGACCATCAGACGGCCATCGTCGGTGGTCTTGTCCGCGAAGCCGCCGAACATCAGCATACGGCTGCGGTGGCTGTCATAGGCCATGGCCGGGACGATGCGGGCGTCGTAGGTTCCCTTGTCGGTTCCTTTGGCGTCGCCATTGAGGATGCGCCAGCGTTCGCCGTTCCACGCCCAGATATCGCCGACGATCTTGGGGGCGCCATCGCGGAAGACATAGCCGCCATAGAGGACGAACTCGCCCGTGGCCATATTGAACGCCGATCCCGCATGGGCGCGGGCCTCGGGGATCAGCACGACGTGGACGTTCACATTGACGTTGACATTGACATTCTGCACGACCTGCGCCCGAACCGGGGTGGCCATCACGCCCAAACCCAGGGCAAATGCGCGGCGGGACAGCAGGGTCATCGATCGGCCTCCGGAAAGGCCCGTTTATACGAAGGCTTTCGTAATGAGTCAACGAAGAGTTTCGTAGGGTGCGATACGAGAGTGGACAGGGGCGGCGGCGACGCCCATATTGAGCGCATGGTAGCGCTAACGGCCGGATCGAACGGGGACAGACCATGGCTTTGAAGACGCAGATTGTCATTGTCGGGGGCGGGGCGGCGGGGCTTGAGCTGGCAGCGCGGCTGGGGGCGCGCTATGGCCGCGACAAGCACGACCTCATTCTGGTCGAACGCAACCGCACCCATATCTGGAAGCCGTTGCTGCATGAGGTGGCGACCGGGTCGCTGGACGCCAATCTCGACGAGGTCGGCTATCGCAGCCACGGCCATCAGTGGGGCTATCGCTATTTCTACGGCACGCTCGACGGCATCGATACGGCGGCACGCGAGGTCCACATCGCGCCGTTGACCGACGATGACGGCAGCGAGCTGATGAGCGCGCAGACTTTGCGTTACGACTATCTGGTGCTGGCCATCGGTTCGGTGAGCAACGATTTCGGCACACCGGGGGTGGCGGAAAACTGCCTGTCGCTCGACAGCCGGCGCCAGGCCGACCGGTTTCGGTCGCGGCTGCTCAATCACTGCCTGCGGGTGTCGCGGATGATGAGTCAGGATCCGGCCAGCGATGCGCACGTCAAGGTGGCGATCGTCGGCGGCGGGGCGACGGGGGTCGAGCTGGCGGCGGAGTTGTACAATGCCGCCGATGCGCTCAGCCACTATGGGCTTGAGGTGTTCGATCGCAAGCGCCTGGAGGTGACGCTGATCGAGGCCGGGCCGCGCATTCTGCCGGCCCTGCCGGAGAAGCTGTCGGACGCGGCGCGGCACGAGTTGGAGGTGCTGGGTGTGCGCGTGCTGACGGGGATGCCGGTGACGGAGGTGACGCGCGATGACATCGTCGTTCGTTCGGGCGAACGCGTGGCGGCCGATCTGAAGGTATGGGCGGCGGGGGTGAAGGGGACGTCGATCGGTGGCAGCACCGGTGGGCTGGAGATGACCAAGAGCAACCAGTTCGTGGTTTCACCGACGCTGCAGACTTCGGATCCGCGGGTGTTTGCCATGGGCGACTGCGCGTGGTGTGTGCTGCCGGGCAGCGAGCGGCCGGTGCCGCCGCGGGCGCAATCGGCGCATCAGATGGCGGAGACGGTGTTCCACAATCTTGTCGGGTTGATGGAGGGGCGGAAGTTGAAGCCGTTCGTCTATAAGGATCACGGCTCGCTGGTGTCGCTCAGCCGGTTTTCGACGGTGGGCAGTTTGATGGGCGGGCTGGTCGGGGGGCAACTGGCGATCGAGGGACGGCTGGCGCGGCTGGCCTATACGTCGCTGTACCGGATGCACCTGATCGCCATTCACGGGTGGTTGAAGGGCGTGGCGCTGATTGTGGTGGGGCATGTGAATGCGATTGTCAGGCCGAAGCTGAAGCTGCACTGACTAAACTTCGGGGTCTGGGGCCTCAGGCCCCAGACCTTCCTTATTTCCTTCTCGGTCCATCCGCCCTTAAAGGGCGGTGGCCGAGAAGGAATTTAGAAAAGAATGCGGGGTCACGGACCCCGCGCCCCGACGTTTGTTCGGTGCCCCTCAGCGCTTGAGCTGCGCCGGCAGCGTCAACCGGTAAACCAGGATCAGATTGTCATTATCACCCGTGCCGCTGCCGTCGACATTGGTCAGGCCGGCGTCGAAGTCCACGCCGTTCAAATGGCCTTTGGACGTCTCGAAATCGTTGTCGTTGCCGACCAGCAGGAAGACGTCGTTCGGCGCCTTGGGATCGAAGGCCGGCGCAATCGCCATGGCTTCGAGCTTTTCCGGCAAGGTCATCGGCGTCGACGGCTGCACATTCAAATTCATGCCGAAGCGCGCCAGCTGTACCGGGTTGAGCAGGTTGACCAGCTCCGCCTGCTGTACCGGCACGATGCCGGCGACCAGTTGGCCGTCTTTCGCGACCGGCTGGGTCGTCAGCTCATACGGCGTGCCGGCCAGGTTGGTCGCGCCCGTGGTGTCGATCAGCAGCACACTCTTATAGACCGCCGCATTGGCCGAACCCTTGCCGCGGCCATTGCCGTCGCGCGATAGCACCAGGAATTGCGTGTCGCTGAGCGCCTGCATTTCCGACTGCGCCGCCGTGGCGTCGGCCGGGCTGCCGTCGCCGTTTTCGCGATAGGTCGGCAGTTGCAGCACGTAGTGAGCGACCGGCGCCGTCGGCGTGCGGGTCTTGGAAATATCGTAGACCAGAACGCGGGTATTGTTGCGCGTGGCGGCATTCTTGCCGGCGACGTCCTGCATGGCGGCACTTTGCACGATGGTGACCAGGTACTTGCCATCGGGCGTCACCGCCAGCGCTTCCAGGCCCTGATTGTTGCGGCGACCGGTGTCCGGCGCCTTGTCGGCGTTGAAGTTGAGCACGCCATTGGTCATTGGCAGCAAGGCGGGGATGGTCTGGATGGCACCGGTCTGATGGCCATCCTTGTCGAACAGGTAGATGCCGCAGGCATATTCGTCGGAGACGTAAAAGCTGCCGTCGGGCAAGCGGGCGACGGCTTCGGAATCGAGGCTGATGCGGCCCGCACCTTCGCCGGTCGCCGGGGAGGGATACTTGATGCCGTCGCGGGTCAGCACATTGGCGCCCGGATCCTTGCCGGTGAAGTTTTTACCCGTGGCGTCCTTCAGCATGACGCCGCCGGTCGGGGTCAGTGTCACGTGGCCTGAGGCGTCGAGCGTCAGGTGAATGGCGTGCAGGCGGTTGGCGTAGTCGGCCGTGCCCTTGACCGAGCCGACATCGTTGGGGCCACGGTCGGGCAGGGTGTAGATGTCGCCGCTATAGCTGCCGTCGGCTTCGCGCTTCCAGGTGCGCAAGGCCATGCCGGAGAAGGAGCCCAGCGTGTCGCCGGCGAAGTCGCGCGTGGCGGCGGAAAGGTGGCCGGCGCCGACCAGGCCGTGATTGATAAAGGTTTGTCCGTTCAGCGTCACGCTGACATCGCCCGGCGCGTCGCTCCAGTGCTTCGTCGTATAGGTCTGCGCTTGAGCGTGAGCACCAATGGCTATGACCAGAGCGGCCAGCGAAATCAGAACGGACGAGCGGGGCATGGAGGGCTCCTGGAAGGGGAATAAACTACGTGAGAAACCTCACCTCGCGAGGAAGAGGCGGCTTCTTCTTTTCTTGTACCGCCCCACTTGTGGGGCGGGGGACCGAACGAGCGACAGCGAGTTTGGTGGTGGGGGCCTTACGGACAGCGGTGTAAGGCGAACTCAGGAAAGTAAAGCGCCTTTTCACTAATTGATCGGGCAAACTCTTTTACAGTAAGGCCCCCACCACCCCGCTCAACGCTGTGCGTTTTCGCGGGGTCCCCCTCCCCACAAGTGGGGAGGTACAAGAAAGAACGAACCTTCAGGTACGCGGTGGCGGGGTATCTTACTTAACTGACTTCGTCTCTCCCCGTCGAAACGGAGAGAGACGCAAAGAACTCAATACTTAAAACGCATAACCCAAGGTCAGGAAGGTCTGACGCGGGGCCGAGGGGTGGGCGACCAGGACGGTGCCCGTCGGATCGGTCGGGGCAAAGACGCTGTTGTCGAAATTGGCGACGTAGCGCTTGTCGGTCAGGTTGGTGATGTTGAGCGCGAGTTTCGCGCCCTTCATCGGGCCTGAGGCATCGAAATTGAAGCCCAGACCCAGGTCGAGCGTGGTGTAGCCAGCGAAGCTCTGGTCATTGGTATAGGTGTAGTAGCGGCGGCCGGTATATTTGCCTTCCAGCGAGCCCCAGAAGCCGTCATGCTTGATCGTCAGCACGGACGAGACCAGTTGCTTCGGCGTGTCGACCTGCTGCTTGCCGGCGGTCGGCTCGATGATGCAGGTCGCGGTGCAGAAGTTGAGGTCGGTGTCATAGGTCGTCTTGTTGAACGACGCCGAATTGTACCAGCTCAGCCACTGGAGCGGCTTCCACAGGGCGCTCAGTTCGAGACCGTCGCTGGTCACGGAACCC
>FTDJ01001122.1_pt1 | contig 16340 bp, 16 predicted proteins | sample 1639861 | NCBI WGS metagenome assembly FTDJ01 (sample SAMEA3914869, study PRJEB12502) | metagenome | biome: forest; material: soil | place: USA | collected 2012-03-12 | depth 0.1 m | reverse complement strand
TTCGCCGATCAGGCCCACGACGACGGCGTCGCAGGTCGCCTCGCGCGCCAGCATCGACAGCAGCACCGACTTGCCGACGCCCGAGCCGGCGAAGACACCCAGGCGCTGGCCGCGGCAGCAGGTGGTGAAGACGTCCATGGCGCGCACGCCGAGATTAAGCCGTTCGCCGACGCGCTGGCGGGTGTGGGCCGAGGGCGGCGCGGCCTTCAGCAGGTAGCCTTCCGGGCCCTGCGGCAGCGGGCCGTGGCCGTCGATGGGATCGCCGAAACTGTCGACGATGCGGCCGAGCCAGGCGGTGGTCGGATGGACCTTGGCGCCTTCGGCCGAGATGCGGATCTCGGCGCCGGGGGTGACGCCTTCGACGGGCCCGAACGGCATCATCAGCGCGCGGTCCTCGCGGAAGCCGACGACCTCGACGGGCAGGGGCGTGTCGTGGCGGCGGATGATCTCGCAGCGCGCGCCGACCTGCATGTAGCTGAGCCCGCCCTTGGCCTCGATCAGCAGGCCGTTGACCACGGCGACACGGCCGAACACACGCAGGCTTTCGACATTCCGGGCAATCTGGACAAGGTCTTCCATGGGAGGGGAGTTTAGGCGCTTCGCCGTTAAGAAGGGTTAACGGCGGGTAAGAAAGATTAAGAAGATGGAGGGCGTGCGCTGACAGGCTTATTTTCTGTCAGTGGGGGGATGTAACATTTGATATCGTGTCGCCATAATGGATGCCGTCGCCCATTGGAAATTTGTGTAATCAAAATAAGCCTGTGTTGGCCTGGCGCAGATACACCAACGCTAAAGGAGGCTCAGTGTTTCAGATACTGGTCCCGTCGCAATGATAAGGCGATCTGCATCGGTGCATCGAGCAGAGGCGTTTTAATGCGGCGCCGATCGATAACATTATCGAGGTTCGTTTTGGGTGAGCCGTCGACCTTGGTTGCCAGATACATCAGGATAATCGCGTCGAGATCGACGAGCTCTGTAGGGCGGGCAAGCATTCTCCAATGATAGCCGTCCTTCCGCGCGGCGTGCAGCTGTTCCGCGCGGGTCGCCATCATCGCGGACAGTAAGGCTGCGATGTGATCGGGCATGTTGCCGTCGAAGTCATTGTGCTCGGCGAACCATTCGGCCACGGCGGAATAGCTGTCGATCGAAAGGCCCGTCGTTCCGGCAGGGTGTCCTCCGTTGCGCCTCAGCGCAATGCGCAGCGGCTCGTCACGACGATATAACGACTTATCCCTTCGCCGTTCGTACCAAAGCCAGTCCACCTGCATCATCGCCAGCAATTGACGTGGCTCGCTACGCGCTAGATCGATCATCGGGTGACGGAAATCGCCGGCTCCCCGTGCTTTGCTCGAGCCCCGTTGCTTGCGCGCGCCGTTCAACACGTCGATATGGGCGTTGAGGATGGTTTCGGCATCTTGCTGACCGGCTAACGCGATCAGGCTCGCGCCCGCCGGCAAACCGAGTGTCAGAAACTGGCTCCCTGATTTCTGCAGTAAAATCCGCGCCTCGTGCACCCGCTCCATAAGCAGAGCTACGCAGGCTGCGTCGCGATAGAGTGTGGCCGCGCAGGCGCGGGGCAGCATGTCCTGTGCGGGTTCCACCGATTTCTGCAGGTCGTGAATATGGGCTTCGGCGCGGCTGAGCAGGAAGCGGAGACGATGCTCCAGCCTCTCGGGCGGAAATTCATCGGGCGCGAGGGACATCAGAACAAATCTCGAATATTGCTCAGTGGCGTTGGCGGCATATAGTTCGGGTTAGTCCAGCTGTCCTCAGGATCGCGCTGGCTGACGCTGCCATCCCACCATTCAACGCGTTCGATCTGATTAGCAGGAATATTGACCTTCGCGGTGACCTCGCCTTCGAGCTGGTAGGGGGACCAACGCTGATAGATATTGAGATCGCGCACCGGTTCCGCCACGGCGGCAATCGCCACGGCGCGATGATAGCTGACAGGGACCCAGACGTAGAACAAGGCGCCTGGCCGGGTCCAATCCTCGGTCGCAAACATGAGCGCGGTGTCGCGCGCCGAATAGACGAAATTCTGCTGGACGAGCAGGTCCCGTTCCACCGCGCCGCACGCCAATGAGATGAAAGGCGTATCCTCGCCGAAAGCGTCATAGTCGTGGAGATGACGATCGAGGTTTGTTTCGTTGAGCACGTCGACGACCATCGGAGGGCTGATCGAGCCGACTTTGCGCCACCAATTCGAGAGGATCCCGAGGCCATGTACCGCCATAGTTCGGGCATTGGTTTTCGAGATGCCGGCCTTTCCCGGCACTTCCCCCACGATTCCTTTCACGCAACGCTGGATGTACATTCAGCCCCTCGCTCTCTCGAGAACATCCAGCACCAGGTTGAGTAGTTCGTCGGGTCTCACGGTAAGGCCGAAAGCGCCGATCGGTACATCTCGGACCTTGCCGACGTAGAAGATGATCTCCGGACTGATCATAGCAGCGCGGATCGTGGGGATGAACGTTTTGCCGGCTTCGCCATCACCTGCCCTAGTCCAACTTGACACCACCACGTCATAAACACCAGCCGCCAGTCGGTTGGTGGCGTCGGCATCGCTTGTCGCGAGATCAATCGTCACGCCAAGCCGCTTGATCAAGTGGACTTCATTGAGGTTGTTACTGGGATGCTCATCGATCCATAGCAGTCGTGCGCCATTCGTAAGCGCAAGCGAACGCTGTGCGCGGCGCGCCACCTGTCCCTCCATCTGAGACGAAGCGTCGAATCCCTTTGCCAGGACGGCCTCGGAGATATCGCCTTTCAGATCGATCTCGATGCCTGCGAAACTGATCTTGCGCGCGTTGAGAAAGGCGGTAGCGATGCGCTTGGGACCGATCATCCAGATGACGATTAGGGTAACGACAGCCCAGATAAGATGCGGAGCGAGGTCGAAGAGTAACTTGTAGTCGAATGCGGACTCTTGCGACGGGAACAATAATTTAATGTCCATTTTGACGCATCCCCCAATTATCGTCGCGAAGAATAGCGAGATTCGCATTCCTCGTCACGTCATGTTCAGTCTAAGCGACGGGCTGCCGCCGGATCATGGGCATTGAAACTGCGCGATCGGCATCGAGGCCAGGGTCCGCTTTCAGACATGATCGAATTTCGGAGACATGATATCGATCACACAATTTCTGTCGTAGGATTACGGTGACATGATATCAATTGCGTAATTTCTGCCATAGGGGCAAGTGCACCCCAGCTAAGCCGTAAGTGTCGTTGAAGTTGCCCTTGGTTAGGGCTGTCACGCTAACAGGCCCGGAGCATACCCATGTCCGCTGATTTATCCGACAACGAACGCGCGCTGTTTAGCTCTTATGCTTTGGCCGCGGATCTGGCTGCTTCGGTCCGCCGCCTTCGGGAAATGCAGGCCCCGAATAGCGAGCAGGCACTGAATATGGTCGTCAACGCATTGATGACTGAGTTCTGGGACCAGGGCTTCTCTCAATCGGAAATCCGCGCTGCGTTCACCGATGCTCTCAACGACATGAATCGCTACGCAGCGGGAATCGAGCGTCGTTAGGCTGATCGCCACAATGAATTACGGTGACATGATATCAATTGCGCGACTGGCGTCGTGAAGGGCGGCTGTGAAGGTTCCGGCTTCCTTCCTTCCTCGTTCAGGATATGGCAAGTCTCGTTCGGGGGAGAGATCATGAAAATCCGTACTTGGCTGCTGGGGCTTGCCGCGACGAGCGTGGCGGCGATTGCGTTTCTCTACGTCTTTGCCGGTGGTTTTCTGCTGCACAAGATGCTGGGGCGGCCGGGGTGGCCGGAGATGGCGACCTCCGATTTTCGTATCGCGCACGCCATGCACGTGGCGTGGCAAAGCCCGCCGCCGGCCGTGCATGCGGGAGCCTTTGCCTGGCGCGCGCTGGCGCCCGGGTTCGAGGTCGCCGAGCTGCCGGTGCTGACCGACCGGGAGGCAATCGACCGCATCGACCTGGTGCGCATCGATCCGGCGCGCTACACTTTTTCGGTCCATACGCAGGCGGTAAAACCTTACACCATCGATGGCTGGGAGAAGGCGCTGCCCAGGGCGGCGCTGATCGTCAATGGCAGCTTTTTTGCGCAGCAAAACGCGCCCGACACGCCCATCCTCAGCGGCGGCCGGGCGCTGGGGCCGCGGAGCTACGACTCGCGTGCCGGGGCCTTTGTCGCCGATGCGTCGGGCGCGCGGGTGGTCGGCCTGCGCGATGGCTCGGGCTGGGCGGGGGCCTTCGCCGGGGCGCACGATGCCATGGTCGCCTATCCGCTGCTGATCGGCGCCGACGGGGCGACGCATGTCGGGGTGAAGAGCCGCTGGCTGGCCAACCGCACCTTCGTCGCCCAGGACGCGGCCGGGCGCATCGTCGTCGGATCGACCCGGGAAGCCTTCTTCTCGCTGGACCGCGAGGCGGCCTTCCTGCGCGCGGCCCTGCCGGACCTGAAGGTCGCGCTCAACCTCGATGGCGGGCCGGTCGCCTGCCAGAGCGTGCGCGCGGGCGGCGTGCACCGGCTGCATATCGCGCGCTGGGAGGCTCAGGAACAGGGCGGCCGCGTCCGGCTGCTCAACCTGCCGACCGGCGAAAGCGAGATGCCGATCGTGCTGGCCGCCACGCCGGTGGCCGCCGGGCGATAGCCGATTCGCGCCTTGGCTGAATTCGGCGTGGCGCCCCGTGCTCCGGAGGTAATTTTGCGGCGCGGAAGAAATACGCTTTGGCATCAGGGGGATAAACATGAACCGGCCGGTTTTTCCGGTGTGGGCAATGTGACGAAACCATGATGTTGCAAGGGGTTTTAACCCTTTTTGTTGACAGTTTTTGCGCCACGGCATAGGCTTCGCACATGCGGTAAAACATGCAGGTGCGAATATGGTCGAGTTTCTTCTCATCCTGAGCGCCATGGTTGTCTATTTCGCACCGACCCTGGTGGCGGCATGGGTGCGCCATCCCAAGCTGGCCTATATCGCCGGGGTGAACGCCGCGCTGGGGATCACCGGCATTGGCTGGGCCGGCGCGCTGTACTGGGCGTTGCGGCGGCGGCGGGTGGTGACGCTTAGCTATCACGGCGACATGCAGGTGCCGCGCTCCTTCAATACCAAGCTCGCCGCGGTCGTCGGCCTGGTGATCGGCGTCGCCGTCATCGCCGACGTCGCCGTCGACCGGCTGCAGGCACGCCACACCGCGCAACTGTCCGCCGCGCTCTACGCCGCCGACGTCAGCGTGCCGGCGCCGAAGTGGACCGTGGTGGCGGACAAGGACATAAGGACCGCCAGCCTGCAAAGCAGCAACAGCCTGAGCCTGCCCCAGCCCTTCAAGGGCGGGCCGGCCGTGCTGAGCATCGTTCGCAACGGCGACGGCCCGGTCGTCAGGCTGGATGTCGACGGCGAGCCGGCGTGCAGCTATGCGCCGACCGCCACGACGGTCGATATCAGTTTCGACAGCGGCCCCAGCCAAGCCTTTGCCTGCGCCCCGGCGCCGGCGGGGGCGCGCAAGCTGTTGTTCGACGGGGACCATTCCACGGCCTATCTGGCCGATCCGGTGGCCTTTCTGGCGCGCCTGAAGAACGCCCGGCACATCAGCATCAACGCCACATTCGCCCGCATGACGGACCCGCAGGCCATGGACTTCGACCTGCCGCCCGACGATCCGACGGCGGATGTGGCTTCCCGGTCGGCGACCGTCGCCTCGGCGGCTGCATCGTCGGCGTCGGCCACGCCCGCCGACGCGGCGGCGGTGCCCGCGGCGGCGCAGGCCGTGGTATCGCCTTCGCCGGCGGTGGCCGGTGCCGCGGAGGACGCGCCCGCGCCCGCCCACCACCACAAGGGCCACAAGGCGTCCGAAAGCGACGACACCTATGTCGACGGGGTTCCGGCGCGCGGGCGCCATCACGGCCGGCATCATCACCGCGGCTGACCGCGGCCGTTGCTTCGGGATTTACGAAGCATATCGGCCGGCCTAGGTTCGGGGCATGACCGATGACGCGTTCGCCGCCGCCTTCGAGGACCTGTTCCGCCGCACCTATCTGCGCGCGGTGCGGCGTGTGCGCGACAAGCGCGGGCGGCTGACGCCCGAGACGGTGGCCTTCCTCGATCACCTGGCGGTGAGCGGGCCGCTGACGCCCGGTGAGTTGTCGCGTCATCTCGACCGCGCGCCGTCGACCCTGTCGGAAATGATCGACCACCTGCTGGCCAAGGGCTTGCTGGAACGCGACCGCGATCCGGCCGATGCGCGCCGCAGCCTGATCTGGCTGTCGGACGCCGGACGCGTCGCGCTGGCCGAGGCGCGGCAGGTGCTCGATCCGGCCATCCTGGCGCGTGCCGCGGCGGCCCTGTCCGAAGCCGAGCGCGCGGCGTTTCTCAAGAGTTTCGACGTCTTCGTCCGCGAGCTGAAAGGACCCTCCCATGAGCCATAATTGCGAAAGCTGCGGCATGCCGATCGAGGCCGGTCTCTATTGCGCGCACTGTGTCGACGAGAGCGGGCAGTTGCAGGCCTTCGCGACGCGGTTTGCCCGCATGGTGGCCTGGCAGGAACGGCGCGGCAGCCCGCGCGAAGCGGCCGAGCGCGAGACCCTCGCCTACATGGCGACGATGCCGGCGTGGAAGGATCATCCCGAGGTGCGGGCGCGGCTACAGGATTAGCGAAATTTAAGGCGGCGTCGATTGACTCTGTTGAAGGTCAAGGCATTGTAACCTCTGTTACTTTTTAACGGGCAGGGGTGCCATATGATCCGCTTGAAATCCGCCGCAGCGCTGGCTGCGGTCTGTGCCGCTTTTATGGTGATCGCGCCGGCCGTCATGGCCCAGGAGAAGGCGCCCGAGGCTGCCGAGAAGCCCGAAAAACCTGGCCCCGAAAAACTTGGCAAGGCCGCCGAGCAGGTCGAGGCGGCGACCGCCCGCGCCCCGGCCGTCGAGCAGGCGAAGACGACGTCGCACAGCCTGACGCTGAACGGCAAGGTCATTGCCTACAAGGCGACCGCCGGTACGCTGACCATCCGCGACGCGGCGGGCAAGCCGACGGGCTCGATCTTCTATGTCGCCTATACGGCGGACGGCATGGGGCCGAAGCGGCCGATCACCTTCATCTATAATGGCGGGCCGGGTTCGGCGTCGCTGTGGCTGCACATGGGCTCGTTCGGCCCGGTGCGCGTCAGGGTCACCGGCCCCAACGCCATCCCGCCGGCACCCTATGCCTACGGGCCCAACGAATACAGCCTGCTGGACAAGACCGACCTGGTGTTCATCGACGCCATGGGCGCCGGTTATTCGCGGCCGCTGGGCGAGACCAAGCCTCAGGCCTTTTATGGGGTCGACCAGGACGTCGACGCCTTCGCCAAGGCGATCGAGCGTTATGCGACGATCAACGGCCGCTGGAACTCGCCCAAGTTCATCTTCGGCGAAAGCTATGGCACGACGCGGTCGGGCGCGCTGTCGGACCGGCTGGAAGGCGACGGCATGGGGCTGAACGGCGTCGTCATCCTGTCGTCGATCCTCAACTACGGCATCCGCCAGCCGGGTTTCGACCAGATCTATGTCGGCTACCTGCCGTCCTATGCGGCGACGGCCTGGTATCATAATAAAATCAACAACAAGCCGGCCAATCTTGCCGACTTCGTTCAAAAGGCGCGCGACTTCGCCGCGGGTCCCTATGCCGCCGCCCTGGCCAAGGGCACGGACATCTCGCCGGCCGAAGCCGACAGCATCGCGCAGCAGATGAGCGCCTTTACCGGCCTCAGCCCGCAGTTCATCAAGAACGCCTCGCTGCGCGTCGACCTGTCGCGGTTCCGCAAGGAATTGCTGCGCGACGAAGGCGTGGTCGTCGGCCGCTACGACTCGCGCTTTACCGGCACCGACAGCGACAGCGCTGGCGAAGCCCCGGAAAGCGATCCGTCGGATACGGCGATCTCCGCCGCCTTCATCTCGTCGGTGCGCGACTATCTGGGCCAGGATCTGGGCTACAAGACCGATCTCGACTATCGCCAGTCGGCGTCGGAGGGCGGCGAGTTCGATTGGGACTGGCACCACAAGTTCGGCCAGCGGCGCCAGACCACGGCCGATGTGGCGCTGGACCTGGCCGAGGCGCTGCGCAACAATCCGCATCTCAAGCTATTGTCGCTGAACGGTTATTTCGACATGGCGACGCCGTTCTTCGAGACGGAATACGACATCAAGCACATGCCTTTGCCGCCCGAGGCGGTGAAGAACGTGGCGTTCCGCTATTACGAGTCCGGCCATATGGCCTATCTCAATCCGGACTCGCTGAAGCAGTTGAAGAAGGACCTGGCGGCGTTTTACGATGAAGCGGCGCCGCAATAGATACGATCTAATATTATTTGATCGTATCTATTCGTGCTTATGCTATGATGGACGGCATTGAACGGGAGTTTCCGATGTCGTCCATGAGCGTATCCCTGTCCGACAAGATGCGCGGCTTTATCAAGTCGCGCGTCGAAGGCGGCGATTACCATAATGAAAGCGAATATATCCGCGACCTGGTACGCCGGGACCAGGAGCGCCTCGCCAACGAAGATGCGCTGGAGCAGGTCCTGCTTGCCGCGGAAGCCACGGGCTTTGTCAAAACCTCGGCTGCCGAGATCAAAGCAGCGGTCAAACAACGACTTAAGGCCGACGGCCGGCTATAGTCTTTCCCGGTCCGCCGAGGCCAAGATCTCCGATATCTACGAATATTCTTTGTTGACGTTCGGAGAGCGGCAGGCGGACATTTATGTCGATGCCCTTTTCGAAACCTTCGACCGCCTGGCGGAACAGCCGAAGATGGGGCGAGCCTGGCGACAATGGCGACGCCATGAACATGCTGAGCACGTCATCTTTTATACGATCGACGAGGGTGGGATCGAAGTCGTTCAGATTTTCCACCATAGCGAAAATATCGTCGCCAAGATGAAAAGCTGATATCACGCGCACGCTTCGGGTTGGCGCGCAATTATCGGATTGCGCGCGTGGGGGATGGATGCGCGCCTATTATTCAGCCGATCGCGAGCGGTTTTATGCCGATACGCCGTCCCATATCCTGGGCGAGCTGACCCGCTGGGCGCACTTCGAGGTCGAGGCCGGCCAGAAACAGGCGTGGCTTAAAGAGATCGACCTGATGCGCGCGGCCCTGGCCGAGATCCGGGCGTTTACGATCTATTTCGAGTTCGCGATCCCGCGCATGGGCAAGCGCGCCGACGTCGTCGTGGTCATCGGTAACGGGGTGTTCGTCATCGAGTTCAAGGTCGGCGAGGACCATTTTACCGCCGCGGCGGTCGAGCAGGTCGAGGACTATGCGCTGGACCTGAAGAACTTCCACGCCGGCAGCCACGACCTGTCGATCTTTCCGATCCTGGTGCCGACCCTGGCCACGACGTCGCGCGACATGCAGTTCGAACTGGCCCTCGACCACGTCGCCAAACCCTTCCTGCTCAGCCCGGACGATCTCGGGCCGGTGATCCAGATGATCGGGGCCAGCCATCGCGCGCCGGGCTTCGACGTGGCGGCCTGGGAGGCCAGCGGTTATCGCCCGACCCCGACCATCATCCAGGCGGCGACGGCCCTCTATGCCCGGCACGATGTCGAAGAGATCACGCGCAGCGACGCCGGCGCCATCAACCTGACGCGCACCGAGGCCGCGGTCAGCCGGGCGATCGAGGCGTGCCGGACAAGCGGGCAGAAGGCGATCTGCTTCATCACCGGCGTGCCGGGCGCCGGCAAGACCCTGGCCGGGCTGAACATTGCCACGCAACGCAGCGCGCGCCAGGACGACGAACACGCCACCTTCCTGTCCGGCAACGGGCCGCTGGTCGATGTGCTGCGTGAAGCCCTGGTCCGCGATCACCGCGAGCGCACGGGCGGTCAGAGGTCGGCGGCCGAACGCCACGTCCAGGCCTTCATTCAGAACATCCACCATTTTCGCGACGAATACGTCCATTCGGACGCGGCGCCGTCCGACCACGTCGTCATCTTCGACGAGGCCCAGCGCGCCTGGAACCGGCGCAAGGCGGCGGCCTTCATGCGTCAGAAGCGCGGCTTGCCCGACTTCGACATGTCCGAGCCGGAATTCCTGCTCGGTGTCATGGATCGCCACGTCGACTGGTGCACCATCGTCTGCCTGGTCGGCGGCGGCCAGGAGATCAATGATGGCGAGGCGGGGCTCAGCGAATGGATGACGGCGCTGCAGACGCGCTTTCCGCACTGGCGGGTCCATACCTCCGACCGCATCGACCATCCGGACTACGACCTGAACCGGGATGCCAGGGCCTTTCTGGCCAGCCCGCGCGTGACGCTGAGCCCGGACCTGCATCTCGGCGTATCGATGCGCTCGTTCCGCGCCGAGACCCTGTCGGCCTTCGTCTCGCACGTCGTCGACGGCGATGCCGAGGCGGCGCGGCAGGCTTTTGCCGGGCTTGAACACTATCCCATCGTCCTGACGCGTGACCTGGACCGGGCGCGGGCGTGGCTGCGCGACAAGGCGCGCGGGTCCGAGCGTTTCGGTCTGGTGGCGTCGTCTGGGGCGTTGCGGCTGAAGGCCGAAGGACTGAACGTCAAGGCGGCGATCGAGCCGGCCAACTGGTTCCTCAACGGCCGCGACGACGTGCGCTCGTCCTTTTACATGGAGGACGTGGCCAGCGAGTTCGACGTCCAGGGGCTGGAACTCGACTGGACCGGCGTCTGCTGGGACGCCGACTTCCGCCACGACGGCGTCGACTGGCGGTCTTTCAAGTTCAAGGGCACGCGCTGGCAGTCGGTCAATGATCGCTTCTGGCGGCTGTATCTGAAGAACGCCTATCGCGTCATCCTGACCCGGGCGCGCCAGGGCATGATCATCTTCGTGCCGCAGGGCGACGCCATAGATGCGACGCGGCCGCCGGAATTCTACGACCGGACGTGGGCGTTTCTCGAGGCCTGCGGACTTCCAGCTCTTTCTAGCGAAAATTGAAAAATTTATGCTTTGTCAGGCATTTTTTTCAATCAGTTGGACAGAAAGGTTACCGGAAATCACGGTAAAATACGCCTGAGGGGCGAGGTGATTCCCGCGTAAAACCTGTGGGTATGTCGGCGGTGCAACATGTGGTCGATTCACGCAAGCGTGTGATTCAAAAGACTCATTTGCCCTAAATCGGTCGAATTTCCTGTGAATAACATTAAAGGTTGACTCTCGACTCTTGCCCCCGATTCGCAAATCACCCTACGTGATAGGGTCTGCGATTAAGCTTAACGAATCTTAAGGGATTTCCTGTTTAGCTGACACTATTAACGGGTCGGAGGCATCGTGCCTTCCCGCTGTTATTGTGACCTCAAGCCGGGAGGGGCTTATATGCGCGTACTGCTGATTGAAGACGACAGCGCCACCGCTCAGAGCATCGAATTGATGCTCAAATCGGAAGGCTTCAATGTTTATACCACTGACCTCGGTGAGGAAGGTGTCGATCTGGGCAAGATCTACGACTACGATCTGATCCTGCTCGACCTCTCGTTGCCGGACATGTCGGGGCTTGAAGTCCTGCGCCAGCTGCGCGTCGGCAAGGTCAACACGCCGGTCATGATCCTCAGCGGCACCGCTGAAATCGAAACCAAGGTCAAGACGCTCGGCGGCGGCGCCGACGACTACATGACCAAGCCCTTCCACAAGGACGAACTGATCGCGCGCATTCACGCCGTGGTCCGCCGTTCCAAGGGCCACGCCCAATCGGTCATCCGCACCGGCGACATCGTCGTCAACCTGGACGCCAAGACCGTCGAAGTCTCGGGCAACCGCGTGCACCTGACCGGCAAGGAATACGAGATGCTGGAACTGCTTTCCTTGCGCAAGGGCACGACCCTGACGAAGGAAATGTTCCTGAACCACCTGTACGGTGGCATGGACGAGCCGGAACTGAAGATCATCGACGTCTTCATCTGCAAGCTGCGCAAGAAGCTGGCGGTTGCCGCCGACGGCAACCACTACATCGAAACCGTCTGGGGCCGCGGTTATGTTCTGCGCGACCCGCACGATCAGTCGGGTATCGTTGCAGCGTAAACGACCTTCGGAAAACTTCCGGAAATTTTGTAAAAAAGCGCCTGCCGTCCTCTCGCGGCAGGCGCTTTGCGTATTATATTGGGTTGTAGAAGGCGGCGATTCGCGGCACGATTTCTGTCTGATCGCGCTTCATGTTGAAGGGCGGCGCCGATTTTTGCTGGGAAGCGCCAAGGCGGTTAATCGCCGCTAACGCTTATCTCATAACGAAAAGTTCATGGGGATAGATGGGGGTTCGCCTTTATATTTCCATGATTCCGTTATAATAGTCTCTTAAGGTTTGAGTTAGTTCCGGTAAGGCTGAAATATGACGAGCGACGACGCGGTGGTTAATCTGTTTGCCCTGGCGCATCCCGGGCGGCTCAACGTGTTTCAGACGATCGTCCGGGCCGGTCCCGACGGCATGGCGGCGGGCAAGATCGCGTCCAGCGTCGGCATTCCGGCCAATACGGCCTCGACGCACCTCAGCATCCTGACCGGCGCGGGCCTGCTGACCGCCTATCGCGACGGGCGCTCGATCATCTATCGCGCCAACTTCACCCATTTCTCCGAGCTGATGGGCTTCATGCTCAGCGACCTGACGCTGAACCATCCCGATGCCGGCGCGTCGCTGCGCGACTATTTCAAGGCCCATCCGGCCGATGAGGCCCCGGTCCGCGCCGCCAAGGGCAAGTAGGGCCCGCATCCTTTACCGATCCGAAGCCCGGCCGTCGCGCCGGGCTTTTGTCTTTCTGAAGGTGGACCATCGGTTGCCGTAATCCGGCCCGATTCCGGGCGGGATTCGCCGCGGCCTGATGGCGGCCTTATGCGACGCGGCGGCAATAGTCATCGGATTCTCACGAATATGGCCCATTCGCGCCGCGGCGCGCGGATAGGCTGTGCTTTCTTGCCAGCCCTTTTGGCAAAGCCTCTTTTGGCAGGCCCCAATCGAAAGGACCATCCATGAAAGCGAATGCTGCCTACAAGATTTCCGCCGCGGTTGCCGCCCTGGCCGCCGCCTTCGCGCTGAACGCCACAGCCCAGACCGTAAAGCCGGCCGCCGATCCGCAGGCGCAGCAACAGGCCCAGGTGGCGGCGCAGGCGACGACGCCGACCGCCGTCCAGGGCGCGAGCGACGTCCAGCCGGCCAATCTTCAGCCGGGCAGCGTCGATGCCGCCGCGGCGTCGGGCGCCGAGCCCAAAGACTTCATCCGCAAGGCCTATCTGGCCAACGAATTCGGCATCGCCGCCTCGCAGGTGGCGCTGGCCCAGTCCAAGTCGCCGGAAACCAAGAAGGCCGCGCAGAAGATCCTGAGCGACGGCATGAAGGAACGCCAGGACATGATCGCCGCCATCCAGAAGGCGACGTCGGACATGCATTTCGACCAGTCGTGGGACGACAAGTACAAGCAGATGCTGGCCGATCTGAAGTCGGCGCCGGAAGGCAAGGCCTTCGACGCGAAGTACACGCAGCTGCAGGGCGCGGTCAGCGACCAGTCGGCTTCGTTGTTCAGCGAATATGCGGCGAACGGTACCGATACGGCGGTCAAGACCTTCGCCGCCGCGACCCTGCCGACCATTCAGGCGGATGGCAGCCAGCTCAAGGCGGTGGGCGGGTAATTGCCGCAGGTTATGCTGCGCAATAAAAAGCCTCCCCGGTCTCGGCCGGGGAGGTTTTTTTGTGGGTCAATGCCCCCACCACCACGCCCTTCGGGCGCGGTCCCCCTCCCCGTTCGCAATAGGGTGTCCCTGCCTGAGGCGCCGCTCACGGGGAGGTATGAGAACCCGTTTTTTCATACCTCCCCGTGAGCGGCACAGGCGCTTGTGACATCCTGATGCGAACGGGGAGGGGGACCGCACGAGCCACGAAGTGGTGAGATGTGGTGGTGGGGGCTAATGACACGCCGTCAGATATTCACCATGGCCAGGCTGGCGGGGGTGTAGCGTTCGCCGGCGAAGCCGGTGCGCGAGATGGCTTCCTCGATGGCGGTGATGTCCGACGCGTCGAGCGCCACATCGGCCGCGCCCAGGTTCTCCTTCAGCCGATCGAGGTGGCGCGTGCCCGGGATCGGCACGATCCACGGCTTCTGCGCCAGCAGCCAGGCCAGGGCCAACTGCGCCGGGGTGACGCCCTTGGCCTGGGCGACCTCGGTGAGGGCATCGACGACGCGGACGTTCTGGGCGCGGGCTTCGCCGTTGAAACGCGGCTGGGTGCGCTTGCGGAAATCATCGTCGGTCAGGCTGTTCTCGTCCTTGTAGGCGCCGGTCAGGAAGCCGCGGCCCAGGGGGCTGTAGGGCACGAAGCCGATCTTCAGCTCTTCCAGCGTGGGCAGGATCTCGTCTTCCGGATCACGCGTCCACAGGGAATATTCGCTTTGCAGGGCGGTGACCGGCTGAACGGCGTGGGCCTTGCGGATCGTCGCGGCCGAGGCTTCGGACAGGCCGAAATGCTTGACCTTGCCGGCGGCAATGAGGTCCTTCACCGTGCCGGCGACGTCCTCGATGGCGACGTTCGGATCGACGCGGTGCTGGTACAGCAGGTCGATGTGGTCGATGCCCAGGCGCGTCAGCGAGGCGTCGACGACCTCGCGGATGTGCTCGGGGCGGGAGTCCGTGCCTTGCATCGAGCCGTCGGCGCCGATCCGGAAGCCGAACTTGGTGGCGATGACGACCTGGTCGCGCACGGGGCGCAGCGCTTCGCCGACCAGTTCCTCGTTGACGAACGGGCCGTAGACCTCGGCCGTGTCGAAGAAGGTGACGCCGAGGTCGACGGCGTCGCGCAGCAACTTCAGGCACTGGTCGCGGTCCGACGGCCCGTAGGCCCAGCTCATGCCCATGCAGCCCAGGCCCAGCGCCGAGACTTCGAGATTTTGACCGAGTTTGCGTGTTTTCATGGTGGGGCTCCCTAAGCCTCATGCCGAAACGTGGACTGCCACTTTTCGGATAAACATGAGGTGCCAAAAATATTGCGAATGCCAGCGCATAGATGGGCACGGTGCGGCGCATCGGGAAGGCGGGCGGCGGTCTTTTTATGAGGGTATCGTCACACTTCCGTGAAGCGGCGAAGCCCGCTATTCCGCGCGCATGGAAGCGATCATCTATGACAATCCGAAAGGAAAAACCCCGCCGCGGCAGACCGCGACGGGGTTCAAAGGCTTGATATCGAAAGAGCGCTTAAGCGGCGCCCAATTTGAGCTTGCCGACCGAGGCGGCGGCCGCGTTCTTGACGTACAGGCCGCGCATGCCCGGCATCGGCTTGAAGGCGTCGGTGATACCCAGCACGGTTTCGGCCGCGCCCAGGAACAGGAAGCCGTCGTCCGGCAGGATCGTCGCCATCTGCTCAAGCACCTTGCGCTTGGCCTCCAGGTCGAAATAGATCAGCACGTTGCGGCAGTAGATGACGTCCTGGCGACCGATGCTGCGCAGGTCGTCGAGCAGGTTGAAGCCCTTGTACTTGACGGCGGCGCGGATCTTCGGCGAAATCCGCCACATCTCGTCGACCTTCTCGAAGTACTTGACCATGGTGGTGATGGGCAGGCCGCGCTGCACCTCGAACTGGGTGTACAGGCCGGCCTGCGCCTTTTCCAGGCAGCGCGGCGAGATGTCGGTGGCCAGGATGTCGAGCTTGAGGCGCGGATACAGGCCCGCGACCTCGTCCATGATCATGGCGAGGGAGTAGGGCTCCTGGCCGGTCGAGCAGGCGGCGCACCAGATCTTGACGTCGCCCGAGCGCGCCTTGGCCAGGGCCGGCAACACGTCCGAACGGAACTGGTCGAAGGGGATCTTGTCGCGGAAGAAGAAGGTCTCGTTGGTCGTCATGGCGTCGGTCACCGCCGCCATCAGCTTTTCGTCGCGCTTCATGCGCAGCGCCGACAGCAGGGCGGCCACGGTGGCGAAGCCTTCGCGGCGGGCGACCGGGGCCAGGCGGCTTTCGATCAGATAGGTCTTGTCCGAGCCCAGGACCAGGCCGGAGCGGGTCTTCAGCATCGCCGCCAGATGTTCGATGTCTTCGGGTGTCATGACGGTCTTTCCCCTCTGGCGAAGGCTTTACAGGCTGCGGAAAGCCCTTCGACGGGCTTGATGAGTTCGGCGAGGCCGGCTTCGGCGACGGCGCCGGGCATGCCCCAGACGACCGAGGACGCTTCGTCCTGGGCCATGACGCTGGCGCCGGCATTGACCATGGCCTGCGCGCCGTCACGGCCGTCGTGGCCCATGCCGGTGAGCACGACGCCAAGGGCGTGGTTGCCGTAGATTTCGGCGGCAGACTTGAACAGAGGATCGACGGCCGGGCGGCACCAGTTGACCTGCGGCCCCTGGTCCAGCTTGATCTGCTTGCAGATCGGGTCGTTCTTGATC
>FTDJ01001439.1_pt1 | contig 16723 bp, 14 predicted proteins | sample 1639861 | NCBI WGS metagenome assembly FTDJ01 (sample SAMEA3914869, study PRJEB12502) | metagenome | biome: forest; material: soil | place: USA | collected 2012-03-12 | depth 0.1 m | reverse complement strand
GCAGATCTTGCTCACCATGCCGTGCGGCATGCGCGGCATCGACGTCGACATCTGCCACAGGCCGGGCTTTTCGCTCAGCCCCATCGGCCCCATGGCGGCGGCGCTCCCCGCCGCCGTAATCCCAAGAACGATAAGCGTTTTACACAGGTTATAACTCACCTTACGCATCACGACCTCCGTTTATGTTGCGGCGACCTTAGCGCCGATCGCCATCTGCCTCAAGCGTCGGCGGGATTTTCCGGCAGGCGCCAATCGATCGGCGCATAGCCGTGTTCCTCGAGAAACGCATTGGCACGCGAAAACGGCTTGCTGCCGAAAAAGCCGTTATTGGCGGAAAACGGCGACGGGTGTGGCGAGCGAATTACCAAATGCTTCTTCGTATCGACAAAGGCCGCCTTCTTCTGGGCGTAGGCCCCCCACAGGATAAACACCACCGGGTGCGGCTGATCGTTGACCGCGCGGATAACCGCATCGGTGAACTCTTCCCAGCCCTTGCCGGCATGGGCATTGGCATTGCCCTTTTCGACCGTGAGCACGGCATTGAGCAGCAGCACGCCCTGACGCGCCCAGTGTTCGAGAAAGCCGTGATTGGGCGCCGTGATGCCCAGATCCGTGTGCAATTCCTTGTAGATATTCTGCAGCGACGGCGGGATGCGCACGCCTGGGCGCACCGAAAACGACAGGCCGTGGGCCTGATTGTCGCCGTGATAGGGGTCCTGGCCCAGGATCACCACGCGCACCTTGTCGAGCGGGGTGGCGTCGAGCGCGTGGAAATAGTCGCTGCCCTTGGGGAAGATGCGCACGCCCAGGGCCCGGCGTTCCTGCAAGAAGGCCTTGAGCTGGGTCATGTAGGGCTTTGCGAACTCGCCACCCAGCGCGGCTTTCCAGCTATCGTCGAGTTTGACATCAGCGGTGGCGGTGGCGGTGGCGGTCTCGCTCATCACGGTCTCCTCAAATCCGGCAAAAAGGGCACCCGAGTCAGAGATAAAGTCAATATTGAACGGCCGGCTTAATCGGATGGCAACCGAGCCGGGCTAAAATGCCCGCCATGTCTACGCCATCGAACGCTCTGCTCACCCTCCTCGGCCATATCGCCCACTTCGGCTATGTGGTGCTGATCTCGCCCGGTTCGACCATTTCGCTGCTGTCGCTGGCCAGCGCGGCATTGATTTCCGTGGTCTTCCTGCTGATGCGCAAGCGCATGCGCCCGCGCCTGTTGTTGCGCGCTCTGTGGCCCAAGCGGATCTTCACCCACGCCTCGACCCGGGCCGATATCGGCCTGTTCCTGATGAACATCTTCGTCACCGGCTCGCTGATCGGCTGGGCGCTGGTCTCGGCCGAAGGCATCAGCCACGCCGTGACCGGCGGGCTGACGGCGGCGTTCGGCCATTCGCCCCTGCCCGTCCTGCCGGACCTGGCGCGCAAGGCCATCCTGACGGTCATGCTGTTCCTGGCCTACGATTTCGCCTACTGGCTCGACCACTGCATCAAGCACAAGGTGCCTTTCCTGTGGGAGTTCCACCGCACCCACCACACCGCCGAAGTGCTGACCCCGCTGACGGCCTTCCGCATGCACCCGGTCGATACCGCCATCTTCGCCAATATCGTCTCGACCACCACCGGCCTGGTCGGCGGCGCCACCCTGTTCCTGCTGGGCGGCGGCGTCCACGCGGCGACGATCGGCGGCACCAACCTCTTCCTGGTGTTGTTCCTGTTCGGCATCATCCACCTGCAGCACTCGCACATCGATATCCGCTTTACCGGCTGGCTCGGCCGCGTGCTGTTCTCGCCGGCGCACCACCACATCCACCATTCAACCAACCCGGCCTATTACGACACCAATTTCGGCTCGTGCCTGGCGGTCTGGGACTGGATGTTCGGCATGCTGATCGTGCCATCGGCGTCGATCCGCCCCGGCCGCCTCGGCACCGACGCCGAGCACGCCGATGAAGCGCCGCACAGCGCCATCGGCAGCCTGATCGTGCCGTTCGGCCGTGCCTTCCGCCGCCTCGGCATCCCGTTCAAGCGCGGCGAAGACCGCGTGCTGCAGCCCGGCGAATAAACGGCTCAGTCAAGCACGACGTCGGCGCGACGCAGGCATGGCTCCTGGCCGTAAGCGAGGCGCTTGCCATTGATCTCGATATAGTCGTGTCGCGGCGCCAGCGTGCCATAGGCGAAACGCGCCGGATCGTCCCCCCATTCGACGCACAGCTCGCCATGGCCGCTCAGGTGCCAGTGATCGCCGTCGAAGTGGAACAAGGTCAGCGCGTGATACTGATCGTAGCCGGTGTCGGTGACGGCGCTATCAATAGCCATTACCTCCGGTGTCCCGTCGTGATCGAGGTCGGCCAACACGATGAAGCAGTGGTTGCCCTCTTCGCCCAGGGCACAACGGGGAACGTCTTTACGCGTGGGCTCCACCAGCAATGTCCTGCCGTCGTGTGTTCCGATGGCCAAGGCCGTGCCGGTCATGAGATCGGCGACCAAATGACTTGCTGCCATATCGCGGATCAGGCTTGACGGAAAAACGCCGCCATGCGGGAAAACGACAGGCGATGCCGCAAAGGCTTGGGCATGCTGCTGAAGCAATCGCGGATCGGCGTACGGATCGGATCGCTTCAGCCCCCAGCCGCCCAAATACCCGCACATTGACGGCTCGATGACCACGCGATGACCGCCGACATCGAGGTCATCGTAAGCTGCTTTCACGAAACGGAAACGGCCCGCCGTCAGATCGGGCAGGTCTTCCGTACACGCAAAAGCACGGTCCTTTTTTTGCCAGCCATCGCGCCCATGATCGAAGATGGTCAGATTGCGGCTAGGTACAAAAATGGCTTCGGGCTTGCCATCGCCATCGGTGTCCATCAGACGGATCGCACACGATGAAGCTGCGCCCCGTTGCGGGCACCCGATATCGAAGCGCAGGTCCCGGCGCAGATCAGCCGGCACCGTCTGTCCGGGTGCCAGAACGATCGGCGTCGCCTTGCCGTCCAGAACGGGATAAAGGTCTTTGAAACGGCTTTCGGCATCCGCCGGCGCCTCCTTATAATAGTCGACGGCCACCTCGCCCTTGGCGCGGTATCGCCGGCGTACCGTCGCCGCGGCGATCTTGACGCGGTCATCCGGGCTATTGCGTTCAAGATCGAGCAGGGCGCGCTGCCCTTCGGCGCCGGATCGCAATTTGAGAAAGCCCCAGTCGGCAGCTTCGACCTTGACCACGCCGTGGTTCAGTCCCCACACCCAGGCCGCGACTTCAAGGCGCGTGCGCTGCGCCGGAAAGGCAGCCAGGACGCCCGCAGCCACGATAAGAATGATGGCCAATATGCCGAGGCTTCGCCCAAAGCGTTTCATGCTTCCCCCTGCGCGCAGGCTAACATGCAGGGAAGAACCTGTAAAACCGGTGGTAGTCTAGGATTTACGGCAGGTGCCCGTGACGCGGCCGTCGATGTGCGTCGTCACCGCCGCACCGCGGATCGTGCTGGATATATCGCCGCTGAAGCTGTTGCCATCGTCGGCAAAGACGATGGCCCCCTGCCCCTTGGCGGCATCGCAGGTGCCCGTCCATTTCAGCGCGTTACCGTCCATGGCATAGGTCTGCTTGTCGCACACCGGGCCGGTAATCTGTTGCGGCGGATTGCGCAGATCGTTGGGGCTGACGCACAGGTCCAAGGCCGTGGTCACCGGTGTCGCGCCGGTCGTTGCCGTCGTCGTGGTGATGCGCCATTGCTTGGCGCCGGTGCCGGGATCCGGCGCCGGTTGCGACCACACCACCGAGGCGGCTGTGGTGGCCAGGCCGCCGAAAAAGATGAAGCCTATAAGGGTGGACTTGAACGACATGAGGCACGCTCCCGGAACAGGTACAGAGGACGACTGTAGGGGGGCGCCCGTAAGCGGGCGATGCCTGACATGGCCTGTTGCACCAAGGCTTGGCGCGGAACCGTCACCGGTTACATAAAACTTTTGTAATCTTGCCGCCCAAGGCCGGTGGTGTAAGGTGAAACCATCTTTTCGGGTGGTTGAGGGTTCCCCATGCGTTTTGCGTCCGTTGTTTCCGCCGCGGCGATGACCGCTTTCCTGTTGTCCGCGTCCACGACCTGGGCCGACGACACGTCCAAGCCCGATGCGGCGGCTTCGGCCAAGAAGGACGACGCCAAGGATGACAAGGGCGACATGCGCGCGCCCCTGCCCGAAGACAAGACCATCCACCAGAGCGTGATGATCAACGGCAAGGCGCTGGCCTATGACGCCACGGTGGGCAAGCTTCCGGTCTATAATGCCAAGGGCAAGAAGATCGCCGAGGTCGTGTTCACCGCCTATACCGTCCCCGGCGCCTCGCCCAATCGCCCGGTGACCTTTGCCTTCAACGGCGGCCCCGGCGCCTCGTCGGTCTATCTCAATATGGGCGCCATCGGCCCCAAGCACGTCGAGTTCGGCGTCGAAGGCGACGCGCCGTCGGACATGAAGGTGACCGACAATGCCAATACCTGGCTCGACATGACCGACCTGGTGTTCATCGATCCAGTCGGCACCGGCTTCTCGCGCTCGCTGGAAGAAGACGACGCCACCAAGAAAGATTTCTACGCCACCGAGGCCGACATCAATTACCTGTCGCGCATCGTCTATGATTGGCTGACCAAGAACGGCCGCCTGCGCTCGCCGAAATACGTTATGGGCGAAAGCTACGGCGGCTATCGCGCCCCGCGCATCGCCTATAATCTGCAAACGCGGATGGGCGTCGGCGTTTCGGGCCTGGTCATGGTCTCGCCCTATCTCGACCCGGCCGCCATCGGCGACGATACGGCGCTTTCGCCCCTGCCGTGGATGATCAATCTGCCCTCGATGGCCGCCGGCAATTTCGAGCGCCACGGCCAGCTGACCCCGGCCAAGATGGCCGAGGTCGAGCAGTATGACCGCACCCAGTTCGTCACCGATTTCCTCGCTGGCCGCTCCGATCCGCAGGCCGTGTCGCGCATCGTCGCCAAGGTGGCGGACTATACCGGGCTCGATCCGGCCCTGGTGACGCGCATGGACGGCCGCATCGACATCGGCACCTATCTGCGCGAAGCCCATCACGACGAGCGCAAGATCGGCAGCGTCTACGATTCCAACGTCACCGCCTACGACCCCTTCCCCGAAAGCTACGACCAGCAGTCGGGTGATCCGATCCTCAACGCGCTGATGGCGCCGACGACCTCGGCCATGGTCGATTTCATCACCCGCGAGGTCGGCTGGAAGACCGACGCCCACTACGAGGCGCTGTCGGGCTCGGTCAACGCCGCCTGGGACCGCAATTCGCGCGACAAGCCGGTCAGCGATCTGCGTCAGGCGATCGCCAACGACCCGAAGATGAAGGTGCTGATCGCCCACGGCTATAACGACCTGTCGTGTCCGTTCTTCACCTCGCAACTGGTGATCGACCAGATGCCGGCGACGCTGGGCTCGGCGCCGCAGGTGCGGCTGTCGGTCTATCCGGGCGGCCACATGTTCTATGCCCGCTCAGGTTCCAGCGCGTCGTTCAAGGCCGACGCCAAGACGCTGTACGGCCAGTAATACCGGTTCCTACTGAAACAAAGTTGTCACATGGCCGCGCCCGTGCCAAGGTCGCGGCCATTGCTTTGGGAGATTTCCGATGATGCGCAAATCACTGGCCGTTGCTCTGCTGCCGCTGTTGCTGGCCACGACCGTTCACGCTGAAGCCAAGAAACCGGCCGCAGCCGCCGCGACCGGCCCGGTTACGGCGATGACGCCCAACGTTGTCGCCAGCTATCAGGCGGTCGACCCGGCACAAATGGACTATGTCCGTCGCGAAGTGATGATCCCGATGCGCGACGGGGTGAAGCTCTATACCGTCATCTTCTTCAAGAAGGGCACGCACAACGGCCCGATCCTGCTGTCGCGTACGCCCTACGACGCCAAGGGCTCGACCTCGCGCAACAAGAGCCCGTACCTGACTGAAGTGCTGCCGGCGATGGACGCCGAGTTCGTCAATGACGACTATATCCGCGTCTATCAGGACATCCGCGGCATGTATGGCTCCGAGGGCGACTTCGTCATGACGCGCCCGATCGTCGGCACCGGCGGCAACACGACCAAGGTCGATGAATCGACCGACGCATACGACACGGTCGAGTGGCTGACCAAAAACATCCCGGAAACCAATGGCAAGGTTGGGGTCATCGGCTCGTCCTATCTCGGCTTCACCACCCTGATGGCCGAAATCAACCCGCACCCGGCGGTTAAGGCCGTGGTGCCGCAAAGCCCGATGGTCGACACCTGGATCGGCGACGACGCCTTCCACAACGGCGCCTTCCGCGTCACCCAGATGGACTATGTCGTCGAGCAGTCGACGGCCAAGGGCAATGGCGGCGGCCCCGCCTACGGCCCTGGCGACGACTATTCGCGCTATCTCGACGACGGCTCGATGGGCGATCACGCCCGCAAGTACGGCATGGACAAGTATCCGTTCAACCAGCTGATCCTCGAACATCCGGCCTATGACAAGACGTGGTCGGACGTCGCCGTCGACAAGTGGATGGCCCAGCGTCCGCTGAGCGTGCCGACCATGCTGGTCGTCGGCCAGTGGGACCAGGAAGACAGCTATGGTGCCCCGGCCGTCTATCGCGCCATCAAGCCGAAGGACACCACCGGCGACATGGTGCACCTGGTCATCGGGCCGTGGCGCCATTCCGGCGTCAACCACTATGGCTATGAGTTGGGCGATCTCAGCTTCACCGGCGATACGGCGCACGAATTCCGCGTCAAATATCTGAAGCCGTTCTTCGACCATTACCTGAAGGACGCGCCCGATCCCCACACCCCGCCGGTCCTGACCTACGAAACCGGCGTCAATACCTGGGAAACCTCGCAGCAATGGCCTGCCGGCAAGCCGGTCAAGCTCTTCCTCAACGGCGATTTCAAGGCGTCGTTCAGCGCCTCATCGACCGCCGGCCACGACGACTATCTTTCCGATCCGTCCAAGCCCGTGCCGTTCATTCCGCGCCCGGTGCATATGGGCGATGTCGATGCCTGGCACACCTGGCTGGTCCACGACCAGCGCTTTGTCGACGGCCGTCCGGACGTGCTGACCTATGAGACCGACGTGCTCGACAAGCCGGTGCACATCATGGGCGCGCCGATGGTCGACCTGTTCGCCGCCACCTCCGGTACCGACAGCGACTGGGTCGTCAAGCTGATCGACGTCTATCCCAACGGCACCACCGAAGGCGTCCATCAGGGCGCCGAGGCCAAGGACATGTCGGGCTACGAGTTGCCAATGGGCATCGATATCTTCCGCGGCCGCTACGTCGACGGCTTCGACAAGCCGCGCGCCCTGGTGCCGGGCAAGGTCGAGGAGTTCAAGTGGAACCTGCCCAATGTCGACCACGTCTTCCTGCCGGGCCACCGCATCATGGTGCAGATCCAGTCGTCGCTGTTCCCGCTCTATGACCGCAACCCGCAGACCTTTGTGCCCAACATCTTCAATGCCAAGCCGGGTGACTATCAAAAGGCGACCGAAAGCGTCTATCACGGCCCGGATCAGGCCTCGGGTATCTACCTGCCGGTGGCGGATAAGTAACAGGCTTTTGCGAGAACCTAGCCTTGGGTAAGCCCCCCCACCACCATCTCGCCTCCCGGCTCGATGGTCCCCCTCCCCGCGTAGCGGGGAGGTACAAGAAAAGAGAAGCGCTCCAACTACTTGTACCGCCACACTTGTGGGGCGGGGGACCGGACGAGCGACAGCGAGTTTGGTGATGGGGGTCTTACTTGCTTCCCCTACCCCGCTGCTGCCGCCTTTTGCAGTTGATAACGCTCTTCTTCGGCATCGCGTTCGAGCTTCCACGCTTTCAGCAAGGCCGCGCGGCGCTTGGGGTAACGCTTGTCGAGCGGCTGCCAGGTGGCGATACGGTCGGCGCGAAAATGGCGAAACGCCTGGCGCAGCTCACACCAGCCAATCAGCAACCGCACATGGTCGAAGAAGCCGAGCGCGATCGGCCAGACGATACGGTCGCTCGCCTGCCCCGACAGGTCGATATAGTTCATCTGGACGCAGCATTCACGGCGGATGGCTTCGCGCACGTCGCCGAGATCGACCGGGCTGTCGGGTGTGCGCCAGCCCGGCGCGACGATCAGCCCGGTGGTCTCCAGCTCATCGGCCATGTCGCGCGGCAGGACGGCAACGATCTTGGTCAAGGCGTTCTGCGCCGCCTCGCCCAGACGCACGTCGCCGCGATCGGCGACCCAACGCATGCCAAGGACCAGCGCTTCCAACTCGTCCTGGCCAAACATCAAAGGCGGCAGCATGTAGCCCGGGCGCAGCACATAGCCGATGCCAGGCTCGCCCTCGATATGCGCGCCCTGGGCCTGCAGGGCGGCGATATCGCGATACAGCGTGCGCAGCGAAATCTCGAGCTCGCGCGCCAGTTCCGCGCCGGCGACCGGATAGCGGTGACGCCGCAACAACTGCAACAGGTCGAGCAAACGCGTGGCCCGCGACATGTGACACCTCCTGAATCGTCCTCTGCCCTGTTCGGGCGTCTGCGGTGTAGAGTAACCTCCTGCCAATTCCTGTCAGCATGAATCTGAGCTTGCCCGCGAGAAAATGACGACGCAAAATACGGCCGAGGGGGATTGTTATGGGGTTTTCATTTTCGTGGCTCGCGGTCGAGGCCGCATCGGCGGACACCGTGCTCGAAGGCTGCGGCCTGCGCCCGACGGGCACGGTCCACGCCGACAGCGACGGAGCCTATTGCTTTGCCTGCCTGCCCAATGGCTGGACAGTGATTTTCAGCCAAGTCTTCGTTTTTGCCGAGGATGAACGGCTGGCCGGCCTCTCGCGCGACGGCGCACGGGCGATCGGCTGCCAGATCGACCAGGACGCCCTCTATTGCCGGGTCGCTTGTTTTCGCGATGGCCGCGTTCTGTGGAGCCTAACGCACGACAGCAGCCAGGGGCCGCGTCATCTCGCCAGTGAAGGTGCCTTACCCGACGGCTTTTACGACATCCGCAACCGTCTGGAAGCCGAACAGGACGCAAACGATGCTGGCGACGCCGACAGCGACTTCATTTTCGAAATCCCGATCGAAGTGGCGGATCTGGTGTGCGGCTATCGCGACGACCGCGGCGATTGCGGCGGCGATCCGTTCGTTTTCAGCGATGCCGAGCCGGTTGGCGGCTACACCGAAGCCGCCTCCGCGGAGCCGTGGTGGCGGAAAAATCCGTTCGGCGGAACCAAATAGTCCGGTCTATTTACCCGGGATGGCGACGATCGTACCGGTGCCGCCATTGAGGATGCCATTGACCAGGGACGACGAGTCACTGGTGTCGACAGGTGCCGCGGCGACCGGCGCCGGCGCGTCGGGTGCGTTTTCAGCCTCTTTTTGCAACATTTGCTGGCAATCGGCCTTTTCCAACGGCGTGCCGACGGCGGGATCGCAATGGTCGGTGCCGTGGACCGCGGCGACATTGGCTGCGGGCGTGCCCGTCGCGCCCGGCAACTGGCCGACCTTGGCCGCAGCCGTAGGCTTGGCCTGAATCTGAAGCGGGCCAGACGTCTGGGCTGGCGCTTGCACAGGGGGCACCTGCGTCTGGCTGGGGGCCGGCGGCAGGATTTGCTGGATCTGCGCTTCGTCGACCTTGTTGGATGGCGTCGACAGTTGCGTCTGCGCCTGCGCAGACATGGCCGCGGCGGCCGTCAAGGCCGCCGTCATAGCGAAACAAGCCGGCCGGACGCGCATCTTAGTGACCCTTGGTGAATGGCGACGCGGTCTGGACGATGGTCGCGCTCATGCCGCCCGTTTGCTTGATCGCCAGGTCGGGCAGATTGTTGCCGATCTGGGTGTAGACGGCGAAATTCGAGTTGCCGGACTGGCTGATGCTCTGATTGTCACCGCTGCCGAGCTGGGTTTGATAGGCCTGGTTGTTGTTGCCGGTCTGCGTCAGGCTGGCCAGATTACCGATACCGGCCTGGGTAACGACGGCGAGATTCGACTGGTTGGCGCCGGCCGTCTGCTGAATGCTCGACTGATTGCCGATGCCGTCCTGCGTCAGGATCGCCGTATTGGTGCCACCGCTCTGGATCAGGCTGGCATAGTTGTCGGCGCCGGTCTGACCGACGGTCGCTGTATTGTAGCCGCTGCCCGATTGCTTGACGGAAGCCGTGTTGCCGTCGCCGGACTGGGTCAGGATGACGTTGCCATCCGTATCGACCTGATCGACAGTGGCGGTATTGCTCTTACCCGACTGGGTTATATCGGCGGAGGCGTGGCGCACGATCTGGTCGGCGGTGATGACCGGCACGGTGGCAGAAGCCGCCCCGGCGCTGGCCAGGGAGATCAGTGTCAAAAGAACGGCAGAACGGAACATGGTTACCCCCGACGATGAGAAGAAACCGGGCGGCGCCGCAAAGACGCCGCCCGGTCATTAGTACGCTTACTGCTTGACCGTGGCAACGTTGAACGAGCCACCCGTTTGAGTCACGAGCGACACGGCGCCGAGGCCGGCCTGAGTGACCAGGGCTTGATTGCTCGCACCCAGGGTTTGCAAGACGGTCGAGGTTTCGCCCGAACCCGACTGGGCAACCGAAGCGTAGTTGAGCGAGCCGCTTTGCGTAATGCCCGAGGTGTTGCTCGAACCCGACTGCTGAACGAGAGCGCCGACATTGGTGCCCGATTGCGAGACGGTCGACTGGTCACCGTTGCCCGATTGAACAACGAAGGCATCGTCGTAGTCACCGCTTTGCGTCAGCAGCGAGGTTTCGCTATCGCCGCTCTGATATACGCTGGTCGAGGTAACGCCCGCACCGTTCGGGTTGGAGTCGCCGTCATGCATGCCGGTTTGCGTGATGGTCGAGCTATCCAGGCCACCCGATTGATGAACGGTTGCCCAATCGTTGGTGTTGGATTGCGTCGTCGTAGCCACGTCACCATTGCCGCTTTGCAGCACGGCCGAGGCGTCGTTCAGGCCCGACTGCTTGATGGTTTCGCTGTCGTCATTGCCGCTTTGCGTCGCCGAAGCCGCATCAAGGTTGCCGCTTTGCGTCAGGGCCGAGTGGTCGCGAGCGCCCGACTGCGTAATACCCGAAGCTTGATCCCACAGCTTACCGGACGAGTCATTGTTGCCCGACTGAGCAATGGTCGACACGTCGTTGGAGCCCGTCTGATAGACGATCGCCGTGTTGTTCGACACAGCGCCAAAACCACCCAGGCGGCTTTGGTCGATCTTCGAGCTGTCGGCATCGCCTTCTTGTTCCAGCCAGGCCAGGTTGTTGCTGCCGTTCTGGTTCATGTCGGCAACGGCGGCGCCAGTGCCACGCGAATAGTCAAGGGCGTGGTTGCTGGTGCCGGTTTGCGTCACGGTCGCTTCGCCACCGGTGGTGCCCAGTTGTTCGATGTCCGCATCGCTGGTGGTCGCAGCGGTTTGCAGGATATGAGCCGTGGAGTGCGAACCGCCTTGGTCGATGCCGGCGGTGTTGTGCGTCGAGAACACCGTTTGGTCGATCAGGGCGGTGTTGCCGGTGGCGCTGGTGCCGCGGTCGCTCTGGTTAATGGTGGCAGTGTTCCAAGTCGCGCCCAGAACTTGGTTGACGGTGGCGCTGGTGTTGTTGGCAGAGTAGACGTACTGCTGGCTCACCGTCGCCTTATTGTTGCCGACCGTCTGGGTAACCGTGGCGTGGGCGCCGAGTGTAAAGTTTTGCTGGTTGACAGTCGCGCTGTTGGTATCGCCCGACTGGGTCGTCTTGACGACGCCGTTGGTGCCGTCTTGTTGAACCTTCGAGGCGTCATTCTGGGCGGCCTCGACGAGGAACACGCTGGCTTGCGTGACGGTCGCTTGGTTGCCCGAACCCGTCTGAGTGACGGTGCCGGTGTTGTCGTGAGCGGCCGCAAGGAAGGCGCCGGTTTGGTTGATCGTCGCGGTGTTGGCCGCACCCGTTTGGGTCGCCGTGGCAACGTTGTTCTTGTCGGTCGACGAAGCATTGCCTTGCGTGATGTTGACAACGCCGTCGGAGGATTCGCCAGTTTGGTCAGCCGTAGCGGCGTTTACCGTGCCGCCGATTTGCGTGATCGTCGTCTTGTTGCTGGCGGCAAAAGCCGGGGTCGTGGCCAGCAGCAGAGCCGCCAGCGACACGGTACCGAGGATAGTGGTCTTCATTTTAAGCTCCCGTTAGTCGAATTGAACGTTCCGATGGAACGCCTTCCCATGAAAAAGAACCGGCCGCCCCCCTTTTGGAATGGCCGTACCGTGGCGGTTATGCCGTCACGGATTTGCACTCGGCGGCGCGGGCCGCGACGCATCACCCGCCGCTTGTACGGAAGGCAAATGGTTGATAAGATTGGACATATTGCCGAGACGGTTCTCGACATCGCCCGGTGAAGTGCCTTGGGCCAGCAGGCCGGTGACCGCCCCGTCGCTGGACGCGGTCTTGGCATCGGCTGTCGGCGCGGTGGCCGTCGGCGCAACGTTCATGGCCAGCGGTGCTATGGCCGGGGCCGGATTTTGCACAGGCGCGGCCATGGCGACCGGCGCCGGTGCCGTGGTCGGCGCGGGCGGCGGCGGCACGTCGGTCGGCTTGACCGAACCCGGCTTGCGGCCATGGCCCCGGGCTTCCGCCGCGGCTACGGCTTCGGCGCTGATGATACCGTCACGTTCCTGCTTGTAGCGCCACAGCGCCGGCCAGGCGGCCTTGCTGTCGGCGAAATCCCACAGCTTCAGGTCGGCGCCTTCCATGACCAGGCCGTAGACGGCCTTGTCGATCGCCTGCTGCAGGGCCAGCATCGCCGGCTCGTTGGTAGTGTAGCCGTTTTCGCTTTCGAGCAGCGTGGTGGCACCGACATATTTGAAGACGTTGGTGTCAACGGCGTAGGAGGTAATGGTCTTCGACGCGGTCACCGTGGTCAGCACCTCGCCGGTCTTGACCGACACGGCGCGCAGATAGACGGTTACCGTATCCTGCTGGTACTTGGCGTCGGCACCGATGCCGAGCATGCTGGCACCGACACCGCCGGTGACCGTATTGGTGTCGTAACCGACGACGCCGCCTTCGAGCAGCACGCCAGCGAACAACAGCGGCGGCAGAGCGCTCGGGTTGACGGTCTTTTCACCGAGATACTGCGAGCGCATGTCGCGAATGATCTGACGTTCGTTAAGCAGGTCGCGCAGCTGTTCGCGTTCGACGATGGTGAACCATTGACGGTTGCCGGCTTCCTGCAGCGAGCGCAGCAGCATGGCGGATGCGCCCTGGCTGATGGCGCGCGACAGGGTCTGACCGACGGCGCTGGGCTTGAACTGGCCGGTTTCATCGGCAAAGCCGTAGACGGCGACCGCGACCGGGTGGTCCGGCGGCGGCAGGTCGCCCAGCATGTCCTGGGTCGGGGTCGGCTTGAGATAGACCGGGCTGGTGCTCATCACCGGGGTTTGCGGCAGATAGGCGCAGGCACCGAGGAACGGCAGGACCAGGAACGGCGCGGCGTAACGGAGGAAGGTGCGCATCACTGGGTCGCCGTCGAAGTCGAGGAAGTGGTCGGCAGCTGGATCGTGGTCGAAGCGCCGGTTGGGTCGGTGATGGTGACGGTGATTTCGCCAAGGCCGCGGGTGAAGGTCACCGTTTCGCCGCCAAAGGAATAGGTACCGGAGCTGGCCGCGTCCGGCCCGAAGATGGCCTGCGACACCTGGTTGGCCAGGTCACCGAGCAGTTGCGACTGCAGTTCCGAGGCGAACAGTTGCGCCTGGGTCTGGCTCGTCGATGTGCTCTTGTTCTTGTAGGTGTTCTGCGCGCTGGCGTCGGCTTCAAGTTGCGACGAGTTCAGCGGATTGCCACCAAATGCCGGATTGACCGGCGTATAAACGAGCTGTTGAGCCTCCACGGGGAGAGCGATAACCAGCATCGTGCCCGCCACCAGGCAGGTCAGACCTATATTTTTCAGCATTGCCCCTCAACTATGGCCCTGACGTTCAGGTTGCACTTCGCTACCGGATCACATCCGTAATCTTCGGGTAGCAATGGGCGTTCCCCTTAACGTCTCGATAACAGACATTAACAGCTTCTTAAGGCCACAATTGATTTTGGTCAATCCCGGTAGAGCGCCGTTTTGGCGTCAGAGAGCCGGTCCCTGGTACAAATTCACCAGTGTCATTCAATGACTTATGGTAAACATATGGGTATTATTTTACTCTACTGCCCAGCCCTATCGCCAAGTGTTCTCTGGCTTTGAGGGCGGTCGGCGGATATGGTAAATACGCACCAGTCCAACGCCGGGAAAATTCGTGTTAAGCACATAATTTTTTTTGAAAAAATCGTGCTTAACGCGTGAAATGTGGCCAAATTAATGAAGGTAAATAGCCAAACCGGTGATTATTGGGGTCAATAAACCCCGTTTTTTAACCACTGACCCGCCATTACACGGTCGGCTTTGACGCGATTCGACGCCAACGAGAAGCACTTTCTGCTGCGCTTTTCTCACTAAAGCGTTCAATTTTCCCCATTTTGGAGAAAACAGCTTCAATCTATTTCGCCAATACGGCGACTGAATTCGCAAGACAGACGAAATGAAGCGGTTAATTTGAAGCGGGATTTCGCCAAACTATGGTGAATGCTTGAATCGGCGTCTTATAACCCCTGGCAACGGTTAATTTCAGCCCCCAAAATGGAGGCGCGAGCCTTATCAGCGTCCCCCTTCGCGGCCGGCCGTTTCGTCCTGCCTCAGAACCGCGTCGAGGTTAACGACTCGTAACGGCGATCGGAGACGTCGCTACCAAAGGTGCGAAACCGCGTGACGCGGTCTAAGCTGAAGACGGGCGTACCCGAAGCCTTGAGGAAGCTGCCGTCGAAACCGTCGACGTCCTGCAACCAGAAGGCGGCCCGCGCATCGGGCGCGCGCACGGCGACTTCGAAATGGTCGATCTCGATATTTCGCGCATTGCGAATGAAGGCGCCGCTGGCCGGCAGCGGGCCGAACATGTTGGGATCGGGATACTTGTCCTCATTGGCCGGCGGCACACGCGCCGCAAGAGCCGCATCGCCGCCGCCCGGCTGATCGAGAAAGACATTGCTGATCTTGATATCCTCGACCGGATGCCCGTCGATGCCGGCGACGACCACAGGCAGGGGCGAGGTGTTGGAACAGGTGATATTGTCGATCAGCACGCGCTTCAGCGAACCGATGGGCGTCCCGGCCGGCCCACGCATCCGCCGCCCCAGGCGCAGGAAGATCGGCGCGCTCAAACCACCGCGCAGGGTCAGGTTGCTGACGGTGATGTCTTCCATGACCGCCCCGTCGACCGTTTCCAGCGCCAGACCCCAGCATTGATCGAAGACGCAATTGGTAATGGCGATGTTCTTGAAGCCGCCGTTCGACTCGGTGCCGCACTTGATGCGCCCAAGCAGCCAGGTCGAGCGATCGGCGATAAGCGGCTTGCGCGTGCCGTCGAGCACCGTGCCGACCTGGTAGCTGCCCGACACATAACAGTTCGAGATGGTGACGTTCTCGGTGGTGCGGGCATAGCCCAGGGCAAACGACGATTTCGGCACGATGGCGTCGTCATAGGGCGAATTGACGGTGCAGTTGCTGACGCGAACATTCTTACAGCAGTCGATATCGAAGCCGTCGCGATTGGTGTCGACCAGCAGGTTGTCGATAACCAGATTGTCGACCCCGGTCGCCAGCAGCGCGAACCAGCCGCCCTGCAGGATCTTGAAATCCGCCAGATGGACATTGCGGCAATTCTTCAACGCGATGGCCTTGCAGCCGACGCCCGGCAATTCGGCCTTGGGCAGGTCGTGATCGGGGTGACCGCGGCTTAAGCCCCTACCCCAGATCAGGCCTTCGCCCAGAATGGCGATATCGTGCAGCCCTTCGCCGTAGATCAGGCTGTTGCGCCAATGATTGTGGCCGTAGTCCTGAAAGGCCTCGATCGCCGGATCCTGCGGTTCAGCCATATCATAGCCGCCCGACGTCGTGCCCTCCAGCGGCACGCTGGCCGCCAGCAGCGTCGCGCCGCGGTCCAGATAGAGGCTGACATTGCTTTTCAGGTGAATCGTATAGCTGGCATAGGTGCCCGCCGGCAGCACCACCGTGCCGCCACCGCGCGCGGCGGCCTCAGCGATCGCCTTGTCGATGGCCGAGCTGTCGATGGTCACGCCGTCGCCCCTGGCGCCGAAATCGCGAACATTCAGCCAATTCAGGGGTTGCGCCCCTGCCAGACGCGGTACGCCGATCAATCCCAACCCGGCGGCGGAGGCGATCAGGTGGCGGCGGTCGATCATGGCATCCTCGGCGTCAATTTGTATGATTATTTACCTCAGGCTAACCACAGAAATTCCGCAACGGCAACACTTCAAACCTCTGCGTCAATTGACCCGTCCCTTGACGCGGGCGTAAATGGTCCACACCTTGACTCAGGTTGTTTCAACCGATACCAACCAGTCAAAAAGCCCAGGGTACTCCCAAGGAAACCTCATGCCGCTTACCTCTCCCGGTGCCGCCTTTCGCCAGGCCCTCAAAGACGAACAGCCGCTTCAGGTCATCGGCGCCATAAATGCCAACCACGCCCTGCTGGCCAAGCGCGCCGGCTATCGCTCTATATATCTGAGCGGCGGTGGCGTTGCGGCCGGGTCGCTCGGCCTTCCCGACTTGGGAATCAATACCTTGGACGACGTTTTAACCGATGTTCGACGCATCACCGACGTCTGCGACGTGCCGCTGATGGTCGATATCGATACCGGCTTCGG
>FTDJ01001452.1_pt1 | contig 17156 bp, 18 predicted proteins | sample 1639861 | NCBI WGS metagenome assembly FTDJ01 (sample SAMEA3914869, study PRJEB12502) | metagenome | biome: forest; material: soil | place: USA | collected 2012-03-12 | depth 0.1 m | reverse complement strand
GAACATCAGAATCAGCAAAAGCGTATTGATCGCACGTTGTAGCCAGGCTTCGGGTTCCGTGCCGGCCTGTGCCGAAAACGCAAAAGCGACCGCGACGACAAGCGGCGCGACAATGAAGGCCAGCGCGACTCGCCACAGCGGCGGCACCGGCCAAGGGATGGCGTCGCTCGGATAAGCCTTCATGCCGCACCCGCCGCCTCGATCATCGCCGCGACCTTTGACGCGTCCTCGGGCGTCGCCGCCGTATAGACGATCAGCGACAGGTCCGGCCGGCCGTCGACGGCAAACGATGAATAGTCGAGCGTCATTCGCCCGGCCGTCGGGTGAATGACCGTCTTCGCAACGTCTCCGTAGAGGGTGCGCACGTCGTTTTCCGCCCACATCGCCGCGAAGTCGGGGCTCAGCCGGATGAGCCGTTCGACGCGGTCGCGCACCTCGGCCTCGGCGCCCGAACGCGCGACATCGGCGCGAAAGGCGGCGACAATAAAGCGCGCATCGCTCTCCCAGTCGGGCAGACGTTCCCGCGTCTTGGCGCTGGTGAAGAAGTGATGCAGCACATTGCGCGCCTCGGGCTCGAGCGCGGCATAATCGGTCAGCACCACCTGCGCCGCCCGGTTCCACGCCACGATGTCCCAGGTCGCTGTGCGCAGCATGGCCGGTGACAACGGCAGGGCATCGAGCACGCGCTGCAGGCGCGGCGTCACGGCGTCGGCCGGGTGATAGCGCACCTCGGGCGCCCGCCCCAGCGCCAGCAAATACAGATGCTCGCGCTCGGCGGCGGTCAGCATCAGGGCGCGTGCCAACCGATCGAGCACATCGGCCGACGGCGCCCCGCCCCGGCCCTGCTCCAGCCAGGTATACCAGGTGGCGCTGACGCAGGCGCGCTGGGCGACCTCCTCGCGGCGCAGGCCGGGTGTGCGGCGGCGCGCCGTCGGAAAGCCAAGCGCCGCCGCATCCAGCCGCGCGCGGCGATCGCGCAGATAGGCGCCCAATCGGTTTTCTCGGCGGTTTTCTAGGCCGTCTTGGGCCACGACAGTGACGTGGGTGGTGTCAGCCATGAATGCCTCCCTATACCCGGATAAGGTAGCCATTTTACCCGGATAAAGGGTACACGGGAAGCGCAGAGTCTCGCCCCCCGCACCAATGTCATCGGATAGCCTTGAACACTGTTCATTCTCATGCTTTAGTCTCGCCAGAACAGAGGGGGCGACGCATGACCGGGCATTTCATGGACGAGGTTGCGGGGGTGTTCAATGGCACCTGCTGGATGATGTCACAGGCGATGTTTTTCATCCCGGCCACGCAGAGCAATCGCCTCCTGCCGGCCTTCGTCCTGGTACCTTTGTTGCTGGTCGCCGCGCCGCTGGTATTGATGCGCACGAAACCGGCCGGCAAGGCCGCCACCTATGCGCGCTATGCCATGGCCGCCTTGCCCCTGGTCTGGCTGATCCCGACGGTCATCGACGCCGCCAACTGGTACCAGGACGGGCTGGGTCACCCGACCTTGTCGGACACGGTCACCACGGTCCTGTTCTGGACCGAGGTCGGGGTGTGGGTCGCCATTGTCCTCGCCGCCCTGATCTTCGGCAAGGGCCGGCGCATTGTCAGCATCCCCCTGGCCCTGATCAATCTGTGGTTCCTGGTACTGTGCGGCTTTATCGGCTTCATGGCGGTTACCGGCGACTGGATCTAGGGCATCATGCCAAAAAGTGGATGCCACTTTTTGGAAAAACATGATGCATAACAAAAGGCTAGAGCGGCGTTTTTGACCCGATCAAAACGCATCCCGCTCTAGGCGCATCGGCGGACGCAAACGCCACGAAAAAAGCGAGGGGCTTCACCGGTCCCCTCGCTCAAGTTCTAACACCCAGGAAGGACCGAGGCACACGCATCGGTCGAGTTCAGTCTGCGCCTCCAGAGGTTAACAATCAACTTATAGGCGAACTTGCCGCCGCGACGCAAGACCGTTTGAACCGGCTGCGGCGATGGGCTAGACCTGTTGGCAAAGAGGATCGCTCATGACCGTCATCCGTGCCATTGCTGTTTTCGCCGCCGCCGTCTTGACGTTTGGAGCCGCCAGCGCGCATGCCGAAGCGCCCAAGGCCGGCGCCGACATCGCCGCCTGCGCCTGGAGCCACCTTCCGGCGGCCGACAGGACGTCGATCCTTTCCGCCTATCACGACGCCGGCGCCGACGGCATTGCCGGCCACGTCGACAAGGCGACCGCCGCCCTGACGCCCCACCAAGCCGCGGTGAAAGCGGCCTATGCCCAATGCGACGCCACACCCGGCGTGCCCGCCGACTGGATCGAGGCGGCGATCGTCGCGCAAGCCCTGCAAACCGGCGCGTCGGCGGAACTCGCCAGCCACCGCCAGATCGCCACCGACGTCCTGACCGCCGCCTGGACCAAGGCGCCCGACGATACGCGTCAATGCATCATGGCCTATGCCGGCAGCGGCTTTGCCCTGGCGCAATCGGACTGTGCCAATCTCAAAGCCCTGTTGTGGTACCCGACGCAGGTCGGCATCGACCCGACCCAGGACGCCAACAAGCCCGACGCCGAACACGTCTTCGTCTACATGTACGCCAAAGGGCTGGAGGACTGGTCGCAGGCCCTGATCCGCCATTTTGAGGGCGACGCCGCGCCTGAAAGCCTCCTGAACTAGCGTTTCCGGCAAATGCGTCCCTTTCTGCTCCTCCTCGCGGCCCTCCCCCTACTTGGCGGCTGCATTCTTGTCGCGCCGGATGAGGTTGAGATCTGGCCGTTCGGCCCGGCGCAAAGCCACGTCGACCCGGTCAAGGCCCGGGCCGATGCCCGCGCGCGCGGTCAATGCCTGGAAGGGCCGATGCAGGTCATCGGCGTCAAGGGCATCGGGACCATCGACGCGAAGGACGCCAAGGGCAACGAATATTTGCTGACCGTCCAGAATTGCGGGCTGACGAAGGGCGGGAGTGTCACGCTCGTGCCCCGGCGCGCCGATGCGTGCTGGAACAACGACTATGACGCCGTTTTTACCTGGGCGCCCGGCGAAACGCGCACCTGCCCGGTCATGACCGAAGCGCGTGTGCCCGCCCGATCAAGATGATCGCGCTGCGCTGCGGGGATGCCTCACAACCGTTTTTGGGGTCTGGCTCGGCGCCCCCGGAGCCTGAGGCCCCAGTCCTTCCTTATTTCCGTATCGACCATCGCCCCCATAGGGAGCGGATGGGCGAGACGGAAGTTAGACAAGCTGTAGGCATCTTCAGCCCCCAACGCCCCGGAAGCAGTCATGGACGACGCCCCGCAGCCACCTGTGCCCCGGATCGGCGTCGACCCGCGGGTGCCAGATCTGCGACACGACGATGCCGCGCGTTTCGACCGGCAGCGCAAACAGCACCACGTCATAGGCCCTGGCCATCGCCTCGCCGAACGACTTCGGCACCAGGCCGATCAGGTCCGACGCCGCCGCCATGGCCAGTACGGCCGGAAAGCTCGGCACCACCACGCGCACCTCGCGCTCGAGCCCGACGTCGGTCAGCGCATCGTCGACCGGCCCGGTGAACTGCCCCCGTCGCGATGCCACCACGTGGCCCCAGTTGGTGACGTGATCGAAGCCGGCATAGCGCTCCGCTGTCACGCCCTCCCCCGCCAGGATCGGATGCCCCTGGCGCACCACGCCGACGAAGGTATCGCGATAGAGGGTCTGCGCCCGCAGTTCGGCGCCGTCGCCCGAAATCACGCCGATATCGAGATCGACCAGGCCTTCGCGCAGCGGCTTGATGTCCTTGTCGGGTTTGGGCGCAAAGCGCAGTTGCACACCGGGTGCCGCCTGCGTCACCGCCGCACTCAGCCGGGCGCCATAGGTGACCACGAAGGCCTCGTTGGCGCGCAGCGTAAACACGCGCTTTATGGCCTTCGGATCGATGCCCGGCGCCGGCCGCAATACCGCATGGACGTCGGCATTCAGCCGCCGCACCTCGTCGGCAATGGCTTCGGCGTGCGGCGTCGGCACCATGCCGCGCCCCGCCGGCACCAGCACCGGATCGCCCAGCACGCTACGCAACCGCGAAAGCGTCCGGCTCATCGCCGATGGGCTCAGGCGCAGCTTCTTCGCCGCCGCCGTCACGCTGCGTTCGCCGAGCAAAACGTCAAGCGCCACCAAAAGGTTGAGATCGATCTCGCTCATGGCGGCATGATCGCACCTATAGCGTCAAACGCAAAGCTCGATTTCACCTATTGCGTCTGGCGCAATTGTATAACCCGGCTATATCGGAGACGACATAGACGAAAGACCCTGCCATGACTGATCAACACCCGGATGGTTTGCCCGCCCCGCAACGTTATCTCGCCATCGGCGTCTTGCTGCTGACCCTGGTCATCGTCGTCCTCGACACCGCCATTGCCAATGTCGCCCTACCGTCGATCGCCGCCTCGTTCCACGCTACCGCCGCCGATACGGTGTGGGTGGTTTCGAGCTATCAGTTGGCCGTGCTGGTGGCGCTGCTGCCGTGCGGAGCCTTGGGTGAGATGTTCGGCCCGCGCCGGGTTTATCTGTTGGGGGTGCTGTTGTTCGTCATCGCCTCGGCCGGGTGCGCGTTTGCGGTCAATCTGCCGATGCTGGTGGTGTCGCGCTTCGTGCAGGGGCTGGGCGGCGGGGCGATCATGGCCCTGGCGACGATGAATCTGCGCTTTGCCGTGCCGCACAAGATGTTGGGGACGATCATCGGCGTCAATGCCATGACGATTGCCATTGCCTCAGCCGCCGGACCGGGCATTGCCGGGGCGATTTTGGCGGTGGCGCACTGGCCGTGGCTGTTCGCTGTCAATTTGCCGATCGGCGCGGTGGTGTTGCTGTGCGGGGGCGTGTTGCCGCATCCGGAAGGCCGCAAGCGCAAGCTGGATATCGGCGCGGTGGTGGCCAACAGTGCCATGTTCACCCTGTTCTTCCTGGGCGCCGACCGCTTGAGCAAAAGCCCGGTCGTGGGTGGGGTGATGATTGCCGCGGCGGTGGTGTGCCTAGTCGTGTTGCTGCTGATCGAGCGCAGAAGTGCCGCGCCTTTGGTGCCGATCGATCTGTTCCGCGACCGGGCGTTTTCCGTGGCGGTGGCGGCGTCGATCTGCTGCTTTACCGGTCAGATGATGAGCTATGTCGCCTTGCCGTTTTACCTGCAACACGGGATGGGGATGACGCCGACGCAGGCCGGGCTGTTCATGATGCCGTGGCCGGCGGCGGTGACGGTGGTAGCGCCTTTGTCCGGGCGGCTGGCCAACAAGGTCAAGACGGCGTGGCTGTGCGCGGTGGGCGGGGTGTTGCTGGCGGTCGGGCTGGTCGTGGTGGTGGCGGTGCCGGGGCCGCGTGAGGTCGTGTTCGTAGTCGGCACCGTGATCGCGGGGGTGGGGTTTGGGCTGTTTCAGACGCCGAACAACCGGATCCTGTTGCTGTCGGCGCCCAAGGCCCGCAGTGGTGCCGCCGGCGCCATGCAGGGAACGGCGCGGCTGACGGGGCAGACCTTCGGGGCCATCGGCATGTCGGTGATTTTCGGGCTGACGGCGTTGAGCACGGCGCCCGGGGTGGCGTTGTGGCTGTCGGCGGGGTTTGCCGTGCTGGCGGCGGGGATCAGTGCGTCCCGAGCCCGCTTTGAAACGGCTAACTAGAGCGGCATGCGCCTCTACGGCGCCGTCCCCTCGGCGGTGGCATCGCGTGAGTGAAACCGATCCGCGCCCAACCAATGACAAGCCTCCAAACCGGACGGCCAGGTCAGCGTACACACCTGCCATGTGAAGTCGTTGCCGTCAGACAATGCCGTGCCCGAACTCAGGAACACCAGCTTGTGGCCATCCGGGCTAAGGCGTGGATGGCCCAAAACGAACGATTTGCCCGGGCCGATATCGCGGTGGTCGTAGTCGGCGCAGCTCAAGGCCTGATCCTGTGTCCGCTGCCCCCAGCAGCTGACGTCCCCATTGGCGAACATTATCGAAGCCTCATCGTCACTGAGATCGAAGCGGATGGTGCGGCGCGACGTAGCCTGCGCCTGCAAATAGGCCTGATACGCCGCGACACGCGGTCGTTTGGCGCCACTGTCCACGAAGCGCGCTTGCGGCGAAATCCCGAGGTCTTCAGGATGCACAGTTGCGACCTTTTCGCCCGCGGCCAGATCGGTCATGCCGACCGGCAGGCGATAGAGGAAAAGCGACATCGCCTTGATATCAGCCGGGTCGATCGCCTCGATATCGCTCGGATGCGGCTGCAGGTAGGCGTGGCTGTAGGCGTCCTGCCGCGCAAGCGCCTGTGTCATCGCTTCTGTGAAGCTCCACGACGGATCGAAGTCATAGGTCATCGCCTGGGAAATGCCATCGGCGTAGAAATAGATGTTACGGCCGGTCACCTGCAGATCAAGCACCGAATTGCCGTGCGGGACGGCAATCGGGCCAATCAGATCCTCGCGATCCGCCGCCAGGTCGTAGCGCGCCAGCAGTCGGTCGAAAATGAAGGCGGAAAAGCCATGCGTGTATGTGGTCTTGCCGCGCGCTTCGCCGGGTAGCGGCGGGGCGTCTCTCGAACTACGGAAATAGAACAAGTATTTGCCGTCCGGGCTGGGGACGATGTCGTAATCGTAGGCGGCAGCGTGGGTGTTCAGCACGCGATAGTGGCCGCTGGCCACGTCGACAGCGGCCAGGAACGGGCGATCGTACCACGCGCCGGACCGCATTTGCTTTCGGGTCGTGCCCATGACGTAAATCGTATGGCCGTCGCGCGACAGGGCGACGCGTATGAGGCGGGCCTTTGATCCGATGCCGTAGCTGGTAACCTGCCGGCTGCCCAGGTCGATGAGCGAGACCGTGCTTTCCGACAGGCCGCCCAGCATGGCCGCGATCCGGTCACCGGCGGCATCGACACCGAACCAGGTCTCGGTGATCGGACGTTTGCCGGCGTCTTCAGGCACGGCGCCGGCTGGCGCTTGTGCGGCGCAATGTCCCCAAGCGCATACGGCCATCGTCGCCAGCAGACCGATCATCAAGCGCATATATCCCCCTCGCCGCACAGCGGCCGGATAACATCGGGGTCTGGGGCCTGAGGCCCCAGCCTTTTCCTTAATTTCCTCGTCCGGCTCCGCCCCTTTTGGGGGGCGGATGACGGAAGAGGAAGAAGAAAAGACGTGGGGTCACGGACCCCACACCCCGAATTTTACCGAGACACCTTCAACCACCGCCTGACTGGCTCATCATACACCTTCAACGCCCCCCAGGCGAAGACCATCACCACCACAAACGCCCCGGCCGCCGCCGTATAGGCCACCGTCAACGGGGGTTTGCGGAAATCGACGAAGTTCATGTACACGAACAAAAACGGGTAATGCAGGATGTAGACCGGATACGACAACCGCCCGGCCAGCTTGCACACCGCCATCTCGACCTTGCCGATGCTCGAATGCGCTCCGCACAGAATAATCAGCGGAAACAGCACCATCGCCGCGAACGCCTCATACATCCCATTGCCATGCGCCACCGCCTTGGGCACCAGCGGCATGGCATAGATCGCCACCAGCCCCACGCTCAGCACACCCCACCCCAGCTTGATCTTCGGCAACCGCTCACGCACCCGGTACAGCCACAGCCCCATGGTGAAGGAAAACGCCATCCGCGCCGAGCCCCACCCCATGGAGGTCCAGTCCGAGCCCTGGTCCATCGAGTTCTTCGTCCACAGCATGTACAGCAACACGCCCGCCGCGATCGCGACCACCAGCCCCAGCAGCCACGTCCCCAACCGCCGCAGCACCAGCGCATAGACCAGATTGCCGATATATTCCTGCAGCAGCGACCACGCCGGGCTGTTCAGACTGTGCGTATCCGTCCACCGGTTGGGCAAAGCCGGATAGGGCAGCAGCAGACACGCCAAGGCGAAGTCGGTCAAAACCGTCGAGATCGGCACCAGCTTCTGATTGGCGGCGAACGGGTCGACCAGAAAGCTGATCAGCCCAAGCACCGCCCCCAAGATCACCAACGGATGCAGCCGCACCAGCCGCAGGCGGATGAATTGCCACGTCGTCATCGTCGTCCAGCGCGCATCATAGGCATAGGCGATGACGAAGCCCGACAACAGGAAGAAGAAATCGACCGCCATGGCCCCGTGATGCAGCAACTGGCCACTGTCCGACCACGCCACCGTCATGCCCATGATGTGAAACAGCACCACCATGATCGCGGCCGTACCGCGCAGCCCGTCGAGCACCTCGTAATGCGGTTGTCCGGACGCGGTGGTGTCCGGATTCGTTTGGATGCTGTCCGACATGCTATCCCTGTATTTTATCTTATCAGTTGCCTGACATCGAACGATTTTGACAGCGATGTCAATGGCTGAATATCAGGGTTTCAGCAGCCGTCCATACCGGTGATCGCAATAACCTCGGTATCGCCATCCACCACGACGGTCAGCTTACCCGCCAGCCCCGAATCCTCTTCCGAATAGCGCTTCGTGATGTGGGTCACAGAGGTCGCCCGGATGCGGCCGTCCTTCGACGTATAGACCATGATATCGGACGTTTTGCTCGCGACCGCCCGGCTGTCCAAACGCACGACCTTGCCGTCGATCTTCATGTAGCCGAAGGGATCCAGATCGTCGAACAGAATCAAATCGCCATTGCCGCGGCGCAGATAGACACCACAATCGCCGATCTCGTCATTCTCAACATCGTGCGCCAGCAAGGCCCCGACGTGAGAGCGATGCGCCGGCGGGTGCGCCCCCGCGGGCACTGGCGGCGAAGGCTCCGCCATAGCGGGCCAAACGCCCACGGCCGAAACGGCCAGAACGGCCCAGGCGATTGTTGTTTTCATTGCCCCCCTCCTCCAGCCCTCCGAGGCCTTGGCAACGGATTTATCGCCCGCGAACGGCGACTTGACAAGTTGGCACCTTGACGGTCCGCGCGTCAGCAACCGTCCGTGCCGCTCACGGCGATGACCTCGGTCGTCCCGGCGACGTGCACCGTCAGCGTTCCGGCACTGGCCGACGCCTCCGCCGAATAACGCTCGGTGACGTGGGTGTCGGCGATCACCTGGATGCGGCCGTCATCGGCCGTATAGGTGACCAGATCGGCCCCCTTGCGCGCCACCGGCCGGCCGAACAGGTGCACGACCCGGCCGCCGATCTTCATCGAGGCATAGGGGCCATAGGCGTCGAACAGGATCAGGTCGCCGTCATTGCGATGCAGGTAAAGCCCGCACCCCGCGCCGCTGTCAGGGTCGATATCGGTGTTGAACAGGGTCCCGACGCGATCGCCCGAAGACACCGCATGATGTGCCGCCGGCCGATGCGCGGCCTCGGCTGGCGCCACGCCCCCGGCCAAAACAGCCACACATATCCCGGCGATTGCCCGCTTCATTGTCCCCGCGCCCCGACTTATCCACAGGCTATCGCCATGGACAGGAAAAGGACACGCGGGACAACCGCATGGGGTAAGGACAGGCGCCGCCTACAAGCGTCAGGCCGGATTGTGCTTTTGCACGAAGGCGACCAGGGTCTCCATCAGGGTCACCCGTTCCGCCTCGTTGCTTTCGTTGTGGTCGGTGTGGACCAGCGGCACGAAGGTGACATCCTTGCCGGCGCCCTTCAGCGCCGAAGCCATGGTTTCGCTCTGCTTGAACGGCACGCGGGAATCGTCGCGGCCGTGGATGATGAGGATCGGAATCGACGCCTTGGCCGCCAGGTTGATTGGCGAAATCCGCGCCGTATCGACGCCGCCGAGATAGCGCTTCATGTAGTTGTAGCCGACAGAATCGACCTCGGCCAGGTAATCGCGCTGCAATTCAAGCCACGCCGTGACGTCGGAAACGCCGGAAATCGATGCCGCGCAATTATAGATGCCCTGATCGATCGTCGCTCCGGCCAGGGCGGCATAACCGCCATAGGAGAAACCGACGATGGCGACGCGCTTGGCGTCGATCGTGCCCTTGGCGGCCAATGCCTTGACGCCGTCGCTGAGGTCGCTCTGCATCTTGCCGCCCCATTGGCCATAGCCCGCCTTGAGGAAGTCGGCACCATAGCCGTCGGAGCCGCGGAAGTTGGGCTGAAGCACGGCATAACCCTGGGCGGCGAAGGTCTGGGATTGCGTGTCGAGCGTGATGTCGTCGTGGGCGAACGGTCCGCCGTGCGGCAAGACGACCAGCGGCAGGTTCCTGGCCTCGCGATTAGGCGGCAGGGTCAAAAACGCCGGGATTTCCAGCCCGTCGCCGGCCTTGTAGCTCATCGCATGCTTGCCGGTCAGCCATTCGACGGGAATGTCGGGATAACAACTGCCGATGGCCTGGGCGGCATTGGTGGCGAAGTCGATGAGGTAATAGGTGCCGGCGTCGTCATCGCCTTCGCTATAGATGATCATCTTGTGCGGATCGTTGGCGCGACCGGCGATCACCATGCGATAGTCCTGAACCGCCTTCTGCGCCTTGCCGACCAGGTCCTGCATCGCCGGATCGAAATAGGTGTAGATCAGGCCGGTATCGTCCTCCGTCAAATAGCCGCTATGGCACTCGGTGACCGGATCGAACAACATGACCGGATCGACGCCCGGCGTGTCCAGCGGCGGCGATAGCTTGCCCGATGGATCGACATCGAAATACTGCCCCTGTTCCGCCGCGTCGTACATGAAGACCAGCAAGGACTTGCCGTCGCGCGACAGGCCCAAGACGTCCGGGATGTCAGTGTCGGTGTCGCGGCTGAGGATCGGCCGCCAGCCGCCATTGTCGCGGTAGCTCAGCACCCAGTGCTTCTTGTCGACGAAATATTCGACCCGGGCGATGAGCCGCCCGTCCGGGCCGGTCACCCACCTTTGCACCTCCAGGCCGCCGGAATCGATGATTTCGCAGCGATTTTCATCGAGAACGAAGCGCACCAGGTTGCAATGATCATCCTCGTCATAGCTGTCGGCCAGAATATACAGCGTGCCGTTGGCGGTGACCGGCTTAAGCATGCCGCCCCAATTGCCGATCGCCGTCCCCGCGCCCGGGTTCTTGCCGCCGATCTTTTCCTTGAACAGGCTGACCAGGCTCTTGTCGCGGATATTGTAAACGGTGGCCAGGGCGCGATTGCTGCGCAGTCCCATGAAGGCACCGCGGCTGAGCGCGAAGGACCGCGTCACGGCGATATGGTCGTTGCCGATCCATCCGGTCTCGTGGACCTTGGTGGCGCCGATATCGAAGGCCTGGCTCTGCTTGGTCTTGAGGTCGATATGGTACAGCAGCTTGGTCGTCGGCTTTTCGACGATATAGGCCAGTTGCGTACCGTCGGGCGACAGGGTGATGTTTTCGAAGGCCGGTGATTTGGCCCATTGCGCCGGCGTCGGTGCCGGCGGCAGCTTTGCCTCGGCGGCACCTGCCTGGGCCTGAACCCATACCGGACGCGCCCATGCCGGGCGCGAAATGGCGGCGGCGAAAACAGCGCTGGCGCCTGCCATCCAGGTGCGGCGTGTGGTCATGGAAATCCCCCTTGCTTACTTACAAATGCAACCCTTCTCCAAGCTATTCGCCCAGGTTGCATTGTCAAGAGGCCAGAACGCCGACCGCAGCCGCCCTATTCAACGCCTCGGCTGGCGCGAAAAAGCCGGGCGGCGTCGGGGCCGAAGGCCAGGGCGTAAAGCACATCCGGACCAAATTCATCCGGTCCGGTCTGCGAGAGGCAAGCCTTCACCGCCTCTGTTGGAACCAGACGGTGGATCGGCACGTGGCGCGCGCTCAGGCGGCCGTCGATAGCCTGAAAATCCTTGCCCAAGGCACTCATATCCGCGCCGGAGGTGTTCCACAGATTGAGGATATTGATGCTGGCGTCGTCGAAAACCAGAGTGTAGCGAAGCCCGTCCCTGTCCGGCACGCACGTGATATCAACGCGGCGCACCGCATCGAGGCCGTAGCGCGTTACACCCAGCACGCTGTGCTGCTCGATCGCATCGGCCTTCACCGCTACGTAGCTGTCCGCCCAGATCAGGCCGCCGGCGATAATGGCCGCTGGAATACACAAAAGCGTCACAAGCGACGTCAGTATCAGGGCGCGATTGCGCCTTTTCGCGTGGCGCTCGATCAAGGTTTTCAAAAAGGCGGTGTCATCGGCACAACCTTCGAAATCTTCGAGGCGCCGTAACGGCTTCGGCTTTTCCCACAGGACTTTACGGCGCAAATTGGAGGCGACGATATGAAAAGCCGGCGACGGCTTCACCGGCTGCAGGATGTCCCATGTCCGGCCGATATTCGTGATTTGCACGATCCCCCATATCCACAGGATGAAGACCATATAGGACAGGACGTTCGGGGCGATGACGAACAGCGTTGATTTCAGGGCATCGCCATACAGCCATTGTTTGAGCGCAAGCTCCCAGCCGTACAGATCGCCTAATATCATCGCCGGCACGAACAGCATCGCCATGACCATGGTCGCAATCCAAGCCAAAACGACTCCCCAAAACCCGGTACGCCGTCGCGCCAGATTTTCGATGAATCTTTCCGGTACGCCGCGCGCCTGCAGCACCGCCCGGCGCCGGTTCAGCGTCTGTTCGCTGGCCATGATCAGCCCTCCCCCTGCGCCTGTTATCCTCCGGGGATAGCCCATTGGCAAGAGTGACGGTTTTCGGCGACCGCGCACGAAAAAGCCGCCCGTCCGGGATCACCGGGCGGGCGGCTTCGATATCGGTTCGCCGTTAGCCGCTAAAGCCCTAGGCGGCGCACTTGATGAACTTGCCCTTGGCGTCGCGGCAGGTCTTCGGCTTGGGGGTCGCGGCCGCCGCGGTCGTCGGGCACTTGATGAACTTGCCCTTGGCATCGCGGCACTTGGTCGAGGCCGTGCTGGCGGCCGGGGTCGCCTTGACCACCGCCGGCGTCGGCTTTGCGACAACCGCCGGGCACTTGATGAACTTGCCCTTGGCGTCCTTGCATTGATTGGCATTGGCCGCGTGCGACATCGCCGGCATCATGCCAAGCGCGCCGAGAACCAGAAGAGCCGCTACAACCTTTTTCATCCAAACCTCCCGTGTGAGATATGCCCAGACTCACAGCATGCCGTGCCCCGCGCCGTCCGGCAATGAAAATCGCGGCTCCAGGCATCACACTACCGCGTTCACGCCGGCGGCAGATCGGCCGGCGGACACAGATCGACCGCCTTGCGCCCTGGCCATTTCACCCGCACGCAATCCGGCCCCAATCTTTGCCAGGCGGCCGCGCCGAAATTGGCGGTGATCGTGCGCCCGCCGGCAAAGCGCGTCTGCTGCACCAGATGGTCGTCGCTCAGCCACTCAAACCCGGTCAGCGGCACCGGCCGCCCCCAGCCGTGCGCCACGCGGAAATCGTCCTGCGCCGCCTTCAGCCACGGCCCGACGCGTTTCAGCTCCTGGCGATCGAGGTTCCACATCGTCGGATTGCCGTAGAGCAGCGCGTGGGCGAAACGCTCACGCTCCAGCCCTACCACCTTCATCAGGCCAAACTCCCAGCGGTCGGCGGCGATGACGCTGTCGTGGAACACCGCCTCGAACAAGGGCAGGCGATCGGATGGTCCGAACAGTGCCCGCGCCTCGTCCGGCGTCGGCGTGAATGGCTTGAAGAACAAGGGCGTGCGCTCGGGCGGCCACCAGCCGCCGAAGCGCTTTTCGTCGCGCAGCAACGGCCATACCGCCGCGGCATGGGCCTGAGCCGTGCCGTGGGAATAGTGGGTGACCGGCGCGCTCCACGCCGTGACGTTTTCCGAGCCGATGACCAGGTGATCCTGGGTGATCCCTGCCCCCAGCCGCGTCAGCCGGTTGACGCGGTCCTGCGCCACGGTCATCGGATGGTCGGGGCTGTGATCGTCGTAGAATTCACCGAAACCATCGACATCGACGAACACCGTGGTGGCGCCGTCCTTGACGTGGGCGGCATAGCGCGTGAGCGGGCTTGGCGCCTGCGGATGGGCGGCGGTGGCCGCGCTCGACAGTTCGCAACCGCGATTGCCAAAGCCTGCCTGGACCTTGCCCGCCGCGTCGTGAATGCAACCGGACGGATAGAGGCTGTCGTCCCAGATCGACGCCGGTTCGTCCGCCGTCGCCGCCGGCTGGGCATTGTCGAACGCCTCGTAGGGCCCGACGAGATAGCCCATCCGGTCCGCCCGGCGCATATAGTCCGGCCCGATCAGGTGCTTTTGCGTCACCGGATCCTGGTCGTAGGCCAAAAGGATGCGCTGGATGCCCAACGCCTTGAGATCGTCGAGAAAGCCGAGGTCGCGGCCGTCGCCCCAGACATAGGCCTGCGGCGCGCCATAAAGCCGCGCGAGCTTCGGCACCGCCTTGTCGGCCAGGGTCTTCAATTGGCCATGGCGTTTAATGCGCTCTCGGTAAAACAGCGCCGGCGCCAGCGGATCTCCCGCCCCGACGTCGAAGGTGAGACTCAGCGTCTGCGTGCCGTCGGCGAAATCGTGGCTCAGCCGCCCCTGCACGCCGTCCTGATCGTGCAGGCACAGAGCCGATTTCAGCCCGTCGTCGAGCGCATAGGTAACGGCATGACGGCCGGCCATATAGCTCCACGCCGGAAACGACAGCGCCGCCGTGCCGGCCAGGCAATGATCGTGCTTGGGATCGTGTTTGCCATAGATGCCGCGCCAGAACGGATCGGTCGCAGCAAAGGCCACGCCCTCGCCGTCCGGAATGACCCAGGTGCCGTCGGTCGTCTGCGGCAGGGCCCAGCTCAGGTTGCCGGTGGTTGCGGTGATCGTCACCTTAAGGGTGTCATTGTCGCCCGACACGGTCACCGCGCGGCCTTCGGCGTCGGTCCAGTGCCAGCCGGCCTTGTCGGCGACAGGCGTAACCGCTTCGGGCGCGTGCAGGGCCGGCATGACGGCAATGGTGCCATCCGGCGCGACATAGGCATTCGTCCGAAAGTCCTGGGCGTCGATGCGCAGGGTCGCGGGATCGATGCTGTAGACAACCTCGCGGCCATGCACGGTCAGTGGATCGGCGGCAGCCTGACCCGCAAGAGCCAACGCCCCGACGGCACAGAGTTGAAGAATGGTTTGACGGATCATCGCATGCCCCCTCAGGTCATGCGACAAATGTCGCATGAACGCGACTTTCGGTCAACAGGGCGATTTAACCGACGCAGACGCCGTTGCAATAGACCAGCGAATGGGCAGCCTTATCGTCGGCGTGCATATCGACGCGCCACAGCACGAAGCGATTCTGCGCCGACAGGACGGCGGTATCGGGATCGAGATAAACGGCGCGGCCGACGTCGCGCAACGCCTTGCGGATGTCTTCCAGGCGCATGGCCTTGGCATAGGCCCAGCGGCAAATTTCTTCATTGGCGGATAAGGGCATTGCGGCCTCGTCGTCCGGTTTTGGAGCGATGGGCTTTTAATCCTTTTTTTGTAAATTTGTCATGCGGAAATCTAATAATACCGGTCGGAAAGCCAAAACGGCGGCGATAAAAACGCGGTAATATACTGATATTACGAATGAAAAATGGGCTTTTCGCAAAATAAATACCATTTGCGGCGGTTTCGATTGCGTTGCGAAGGCCTTTATGGGAGTTTGCGGCCATTCGAAAACAGACCTTTGACTTGTCTGCGCGCCACGGCTCCCCTCAAGCATCGACACTTTCGGACTATGCCAGGCAATCTCGCCCGGCAGCACCGCACGATGTGCGATTTCTCAAGGAGGCCCCCATGGCCGACGGTACAGTTAAGTGGTTCAACCCTACCAAGGGTTTCGGTTTCATTCAGCCGGAAGCTGGCGGCACCGACGTTTTCGTCCACATTTCGGCGGTTGAAAAGGCCGGCCTGCGCAGCCTGAACGAAGGCCAGAAGGTCTCCTATCAGATCGCTCAAGATCGCGGCAAGAGCTCGGCCGTTGACCTGAAAGTGCTCTAAGAGGCGCTTTACGGTGACAATTAAAGCCTCTTCCGGTCGCCGGAAGAGGCTTTTTTGTGCCCGCTTGTCTGAGGGCGGCATGGTAGGCCCGGAGGGACTCGAACCCGCCCTACCCCCACTTTTTCAGTTGGCTGATCTGCACCAGATTGCCGCAGGTGTCGTTGACGTGGGCGATGGTTGCCCCGGTGACCTCGGTCGGAGCCATGGCGAACACCCCGCCCTTGCCGGTAATCCGCGCCACGTCGGCCTGAACGTCGTCGGTGAAGAACATCACCGACGGCTGGTTCTGCTGGAACAGAGCCTGCTGATAGGCCTTGCCCGCCGGATTGTCGTTGCGCGCCAGCTGCAGTTCGGTGCCTTCGGGCTCGTCCGGCGAGACCACGGTCAGCCAGCGGAACGGCCCGTTGGTGAAATCGGCCTTTTTGGCCATGCCGAGGACGTCGGTGTAGAAGGCCAGCGCCTTGTCCTGGTCGTCGACATAGACGGTTGTGAGTTTGATTTTCATGGGGTTTCTCCTTGGTTTGTTGAGAGTCAGAGTTAAAAAAACAGGCAACAATGAGCTTCATCGTTGGCCGCAAGGCCCCCACCACCATTTGACCTCTGGTCAAATGGTCCCCCTCCCCGCGTGGCGGGGAGGTACAAGAAAGAGAGTAAAACTCTTATCCCAAGGCGGACTGGCTATCTTTTACTTAGTACCTCCCCACCACGTGGGGAGGGGGACCGCGCGAACACGAAGTGGAGCGTGGTGGTGGGGGCCTTTTCTTCCTTACTAAACCGTCGCCAGCACCGCTTCCATATTGGTGAAGAATCTTGCCCAGCCGAGCTTGGCGCCGTTGTAGGCCTGCGGATAATCGGTCGGGAAGCCGGCCTGATCCATGCGCAGATGCGTGCCCTTCGCCGTCGGGGTCAGCGTCCACGTCACCGTGCTTTCCAGTCCCATCGCGCCCCAGCTGTAGACCAGGGTTGTCACCGGCTCGATCGCCAGGACCTGGCAGTCGACCGAGCCCCAGTCGCCGCTCAGTGTAAAGCGATGGTCCACCTGCGGCACGAAGTCGTTCTTCATCAGCCACTCGGCGATCAGGTGCGGCTGGGTCAGGGCACGCCACACTTTTTCGGGCGCAAACGCCACTTCGCGCTCGACCGTGACGGTCAGGGTTTCGACAGCAGCTTCAGTCATTGGTCCATCCTTTTGAGCAGGTCCTCAAGGTCGTCGAAGCGGCTTTCCCAGAAGCCGCCCATGGCGCGCGCCCAGTCGATCAGCGGCCCCAAGGCCATGGGCTGAGCGGCATAGCGCGTCTGCCGGCCCTG
>FTDJ01001053.1_pt1 | contig 17296 bp, 12 predicted proteins | sample 1639861 | NCBI WGS metagenome assembly FTDJ01 (sample SAMEA3914869, study PRJEB12502) | metagenome | biome: forest; material: soil | place: USA | collected 2012-03-12 | depth 0.1 m | reverse complement strand
CCGGATTCCGGCACCTTGGCGCTCTTGGGATCGATCGGCGTGTGGTCGTGCCACACTTCGAAGTGCAGGTGCGGGCCGGTCGAGCGGCCGGTGGTGCCGACATAGCCGATGATGTCGCCCTGGTGCACGACCTGGCCCGGGTGGACGGCGATCGCCGACAAGTGGCCGTAGCCGGTTTCCCAGTCCTTGGAGTGGGCGATGCGGACCCAGCGGCCGTAGCCGCCCCACCACTTGGCGTCCTGGACGACGCCGTCGCCGGCGGCCTGGATCGGCGTACCGATCGGCGCGGCGAAGTCGATGCCGGTGTGCATCTTCATGAAGCCGAGGATCGGGTGGAAGCGCATGCCGAAGCCGGACGAGACGTGCGCGCCCAGGATCGGTGTGGCCAGCAGGAAGCCTTTGATGTTCTTGCCGTTCTCGTCGAAGAACTCGATATTGCGATCGCCCTTGGGCTGATACGAATAGAAGCGGTCGACGCCGCCCTTGGTTTCGATCTCGGCATAAAGCAGGTTGCCGGCCTCGACGGTGCGGCCGCTTTCGGTGACCTTGCGGTCGAAGACCAGCTTGAAGGTGTCGCCCGACTGGATGTCGCGTTCGAAGTCGATCTTGTGCGCGAACAGCTTGACGATCTGCGTCGTCAGGGACGGCGTGGCGCCCAGAGCCAGGGCCGAGGTCAGCAGCGAGCCGTCGACCTGGCCGATGGCGACGCGGCGTTCGTCGCGCACGGCCTCTTCCAGCGAGCGCAGACGCATCTCGCCGTCGCGCGAGGTCGTCAGGGTCAGTTGCTTGGCCCAATCGGTGCGCACGGTCAGGCCCAGCAGTTGCGCCGGCTGCGTCGAGGCATTGCCGATCGGCTTGGCGATGGCCGCCTCGACGGTCTGGCCGGCCTTGAGCGTGCCCATATTATAATGGCTGGACAGAAGTTCGACCGCCGCCTTGGCTTCGCCGGGGGCGACGCCGGTGCGGATGACGGCGTCGGTCAGGTTTTCGCCGTCCTTCAACGCGATCGGCACATCGATCGGCTGGCCATAACCCGGCCTCGCCGCGGCTTCGGCATAGGCCTGGGTTTCCAGCGCCATGGCCGCGCCCGGATCCATCGGCTGCACGGGGCCGCCCAGCGGCTGCAGCACGCGCCACAGCAAGGTGCCAATCGTCAACGCCGTCGCCGATACGAAAAGCATCGGCGTCAGTCGGATCGGTTGCTTGCGTGGGTCGAGTTGCGCCATTCGCGAAGGGGGTCCGGTTTAAGCTACTGTCAAGCGCGGGAGGCCGAAGCCTCCGGTTGTTGGTTTTTTTTTCCGCCGCCGATTTTCCGGTTGCGGAAGAAAACGAACGCTTACAAGAGGGCTGACAATCCATCCCGGTCGCCCGTCGGGCTCGCGTCGCAACGGGCGTCTCAAGCCGAAGTTGCAGGATGGTCTGAGTCTTGTCTCTTGTAAAAGGCTCTGCTTACTGCGGAATAAGGCCAAAATGAGGCGCGGTTTTTGCCCCGTTCAAGCGAGAATTCCGCCCCGGTCTTAACCATTTGTGGTTAAGATTCGCCTTAAGAAACCTTAACAAAACCTTTACGTTCGCCTTGCGAATCCGGGGCTTGGCGACATGTCCACAGCCGTGGGCAAAACCGGTGCGGCCCCCGATGGCCCCGGTACGTTCTGTGGATAAGATCGTCCGTCAGCGGAATGTCGGTCCTAATTGCGCCTTTTCGGCGGGCCATGCTTAAAAAACAAAGTGAATGTGTCCACAATTTTTAACGAGTCTGACCCATAGTTCGCCGTCTGAAACCGGCACAAAGCAGAAAGCTGAGACCGTCCCCGATGCGCGAAAGTCCCGCGTTAGATGATGAGACTTTGTGGTTCCCCGCGCATATGAGCGCGGGCGACAGCTTCTCTCGTCCGCTGAACGCCGACGCCGGGGTGACGGGCGAGGATGACGGCATCGGCCTGCCGCGCCGGCGCCCCGGCTCCGGCGGCGGTCCGCCGCGCAAACGCAATTCCAAACCCGGCGGCGTGAAGGCATCGAGCTGGCTGTGGCTGACCCTGTGGGGCGCGGCGGCGATCGGCATTGCCGGCTATGCGGCGCGCAAGGAAATCGTCACCGAACTGGCGCAGAGCTGGCTGAAGGGCCAGGGCGTGCCGGCGCGCCTGCACTTCGATACCTTGTCGCTGGACCACGTCACCGGCAACTTCGTGCTGGGCGATCCCAACCGGCCGGACGTCAGCGCCGGGCGCTTCGACGCCGAATTCAGCCTCAGTCCCTTCGCCTCGGGCGGGCGGCCGCTGGCGCGGTTGAACACCGCCCGCCTCGACCAGGTGCAGGTCCATCTGTCCTATAAGGACGGTAAGCTGGGCTTCGGCTCGCTCGACCGCCTGATTCACAACCTGTCGGTGGCGCCGAAGACACCCGGCGCGCCGCCGAAGGAGATCACGCTCAGCCACGCCTCGGTCACGGTCGACAGCGATTACGGCGCGCTGAGCGGCCAGGGCGGCGCGGTGCTGCGCGACGGCCGGCTGAGTTATCTGGCGCTGAAGCTCAAGCCGGCGCGTCTCGAAGGCGTGCGCGGCGGCGGCGATTTCGGCGGCGGCGACGTGCTGGTGCGCGACGCCGGCGGCCATCAATTACAGGTCGAGGCCAAGCTGAACGCCGCGCAGCTTGACCTGCGCGACGCCGGCGACGTGGTCGAAGGCGCGACGGCGCACCCGGTCGACATTCGCGGTGTGACGCTCGACCTGTCCGGCCGCGTGCCCTATCGCGACGATGGCATCCTGTCCGGCCCGGTCGATGCAACGCTCGCCGTCACGGCCCAGCGCGTGAACGGCCATGCCCTGGCGGCCGGCGACATCGACACGCGCGTCAAGCTCAGCGGCCGTGTCCGCAACGGCGCGCAATATGACGGCGATGCCGATGTCAGCCTGCGTGCCGGCCGGCTGGTCGCGGCGGGCATCGATGCGCGTCAGGCCGGGGTTTCGGCCGCCGGCCTGCATCTGCACGCCACCACAGGCTCGGTGACCGCGAACGGTCCGGTCGAAGCCGGCGCCGAGGCGTTCAGCCAGGCGGGCATCAAGCTGAAGGCCGTCCGCCTGAAGGCCGGCCGGTTCGACCTGACGGCCGATGCCTCAGGCAGCCACGCTACCTTTGCCGGGACCGCCGCCGTCGCCGGCACCGATGCGGGCGATCTCGATCTGACCAATACGACGGCTGCCGTCAGCGGTGACGTGCACAGCGACGCCCAGTCCGGCGACTGGAACATCAAGGTTTCGGGCGATCTTACGTCGGGCGGCCACTATGGCGGCCTGCATGCCCTGGCGCGCGGCCGGGCGGCGGGCGACGACATCGCCCGGCTCGATCGCGGGCTGGACCGTTTCACGCTGCGCGCCTCGGGTTTCGCGCTGACGGCGGAAGGGCAGGGCAATGGCCCGGCGGATATCGACCTGCGCCTGAAGTCACCGGCCCGGGCGGATCTGGCGAACGGTCTGGGTTTGACCCTGGCGCCGCTCGACGGGCGGCCGGTTTTCGCCAGCCATACCCCCGGCGGGTTCAACCTGACCCTGACCGGCGGTCCGCAAGCGACGCTGGGCGTGTCGGGCCTGACCCTGTCGGCCAGCGGGGCGGCGGGCGGCGACTACAGTCTCGACGGCCGCTTTTCCACGGCGCCGGTGACGGGCGCCACGGTGACGGCCAGGGGGCATTTCTCGACCGCGAACGGCCTGTCGGCGACGCTGACCCAGCCGCTGGTCTTCGCGGCGCAATCGGCCGATCTCGGCGATACCTTTACGCACCTGTCGGGCACGCTGGCCCAGACGGGCGACGTCTTCCTGCGCGCCGACGCCTCGGGCTGGCGCCTGGGCGGCGCCTTCAAGGCGCTGGCGCTCGATGCGGCCAACGAACAACTGGCGCTGGGCGGGGGGGAGGGGGCCTTGTCCGCCTTCTCGATCGCCGGCAGCGACGCGGTCGGTTTGAAGGCGTCGCTCGATAGCGCGGCGGTGCGCGACACGTCGCCGGCCGATGCCGAACGTTTCCATCCGCTGAGCCTGACCGGTACCCTGACCCAGGACGCACGCGCCCTGACGGGCCGGTTCACGGCGGCGACGCCGAAGGCCAGGACGGCCGGCAAGCCGACCCCCGTGGTGGCCATCGCCCTCGACAACGACAATGCGGCGCGCAAGGGGCAACTGACCCTGCATACGCTGGGCCTGACCTTCACGCCCGGCGGCCTGCAACCGCGAGACCTCAGCCAGATGGGCACGGCCGTCCTGGCGCGTCAGGTGTCGGGTGGGCTGAGCTTCGACGGCGGCTTCTACTGGGACCACGACAGGACCTCGTCGTCGGGCGTGCTCAAGGTCGACGGACTGAGCTTCAGCGGCGCCATCGGCACGGCCGAAAAGCTGCAGGGTGAAATCGACTTCACGTCGCTCGCGCCGCTGCAAAGCCGGCCCAACCAGTTGCTGGGCATCTATCATATGGATGTCGGCCTGCCGCTCAGCGACCTGGCCATGCGCCTGCAGTTCCAGGGCGACCGCATCGCCATCGAAACGGCAACGGTCGACACGCCGGGCGGTCCGGTGCGGCTGGAGCCGATGAGCGTCGCCTTCGATCCCAAGATGCCGATCACCGGCGCCGCTTCATTCGACGGGCTCGATTTCGGCAAGGTCGTCGCTTCGACCGGCCTGGGTAACAGCCTGACCTTCGAGGGTCGCCTGAGCGGTCGCGTGCCGTTCACCATCCTGGGCGGGCATATCACCTTCGCCAACGGCCACATGGCCGCCGACGGGCCGGGGAACATCTCGATCAAGCGCCAGGCGCTGACCGGCGTGGCGGCCAGCGGTTCACTGACCGGCGACGGCCAGGCGAACGCCGCGGCGACCGTCCAGCCGGCGTTCAACCCGTTCCAGGACCTGGCCTACCAGGCGATGGAGCACCTGCATTACGATCAATTGGACGCGAAGATCAATTCGCAGCCGGGCGGCGTGCTCGACACCAATTTCCACCTCAAGGGCCGCTATACCCCGCCGCAGCGGCAAAAGGCCCAGGTCAGCCTGTTCGACTATCTCAACGGCACCTGGACGCAGAAGCCGCTCAAACTGCCGTCGGATACGCCGGTCGAGCTGAACCTCGACGTGCCGGTCAATCTCGACGACATCCTCGACAGCCTGTCGCAGTTCGGGAAGTAGCTGTGCCTCTTCCTCCTCCCTTGCGAAGCGGGGGAGGTGGTGCTTCCCCCGTCGGCAAGAGGCCCCCTCCGTCATCCGGCGCTGGCGCGCCGTCTGCCACCTCCCCCGCTTCGCAGGGGAGGAGAGATAGACTCTACCGTTCACCCGCGGTTCAGCCTATAGGGCTTAGCCTGTCTGCATCTGTACGGGGAGTTACGATGAACAAGGCCATTCCAGCGCTGGGCGCGATCGCGATGACGGCGGCGATGGCCGCCTGCACGCCCTCGGTCAATGTCAATGTCAACCTGGCGCCGATCTACGCCAAGCTCGATGTCAATGTGAAGGTGCAGCTTGACCAGGACGTCAAGGCCCTGGTCCAGCAAAATCCTGACCTGTTCTAAGGAAATCACCATGCGCACACTCGTAAAAGCTATGCTCGCCGCCGCCGTCATCGGCAGCGTCTCTCTGTCGGCCGCGGTGATGGTCACGCCCGCCGTCGCCGATGTTGCCGCCTCCAAGGCCCTGGTCGACGCCGCCAAGGCCAAGGGCACGGTCGGCGAACGCGCCAACGGCTATCTCGGCTTCGTCACGACGGCCTCGGACGCCGCGCTGAAGGCCGCCGTCGACGAGATCAATGCCGGCCGCCACGACGTCTACGCCCAGGCCGCCGCCAAGAACAACGTGTCGATCGACGCCGCCGGTCAGTCGGCCTTCACGGCCGTCATCTTCCCCAAGCTGCCGGCTGGCGAGTATTACGAGAACGGGCAGGGCGGCTGGGTGAAGAAATAGGCCCGCGCCCACCGCGACACCGAACCCTCCGGACCCGCTCCGGAGGGTTTTTTCATGCCTGGGGCTGTGTTTTTAAGCCAAATGTAACACCGGTTGGGCAGTTTGGACGGGCGCGCGCAGAATGTTCGTCGCTTCCGGAACGGCCCAGATGACCTATTCCTTCACGCTCGTACGCGCCCCGGTCGTCCTGCCCGAACAGATCAGGCCCCTGACGTCGCTGCGCTTCTTCGCCGCCCTGTGGGTCGTGCTCTACACCTATATCCAGGAACTGGATCTCGGCGTGCATTTCGGCCTGATCGACCACGGCTATCTGGGCGTCGACCTGTTCTTCGTGCTGTCGGGTTTCATCCTGAGCCATGTCTATCTCGAAGGCTTCGGGGGCGGGCGGTTCAATTACGGCAGCTTCATCACCCATCGCCTGGCGCGCATCTATCCGCTGCACATCGCCACGCTGCTGTTTACCCTGTTGCTGATCGGCCTGGCGGCCCTGAACGGCGTCGAGCTGGACGCCAATGCCGGCAATCCGGCGGCCCTGCCGGCGCACCTGCTGTTGATGCAGGCCTGGGGGCTGGCGCCGACGTCGTCGTTCAACCATCCGTCCTGGTCGATCTCGGCCGAATGGTTCGCCTACCTGTCCTTCCCGGCGGCGGCCTGGGCCGCGTGGCGGCTGCGCGCGCGGCCGATGCTGGCGGTCGGGCTGGCGGTCCTGCTGCTGCTTGTCCTGTATATCGCCTTCGAGGCCGTGACCGGCTCGCCGCTGACCCAGGCGACGTTCCAGTGGGGGGCGCTGCGCATCGTGCCGGCCTTCCTCCTGGGTGCGGCCCTTTATCTGGCTCGCCGCGCCGGCGCGGTCGACCGGCCGGCCATCGCCGCGGCCGGCGCCATGGCTGCCGGCCTCATCGTCGTCGCCGCTTCGAGCTTCTCACGCGCCGATGCCATAATCGTGATTGCCTGTGGGTTGCTGGTCCTGTCGATGTCCGGGCTCGGCCGCGACGGCGGCAGCGTCCTGTCGAGCCCGGTGCTGGTCTATCTCGGCGAAATCAGCTTCGCGATCTACATGATCTACGTGCCGTGGAAATGGCTGTATCTGAGGGCTGTCAACGGTTTGCTGGGGACGGATCACCAGCCCCTGCCGTTTGTCTGGTGGTTCGCTGGACTCCTGGCCCTGGTGCCGTTAAGTATGCTGGCCCACCACCTGATCGAGGTTCCGTGCCGGGGTGTGGTTCGCCGTTTCGGAGAGAAAATTCTCGTGAGATTCGGCCCTAAATTCGCCCGTCAAGGTTAATTTTTGACAGGACGCTGACAAAAACCGGTTTGAAATTTAATTATTACGTTGTACCAAAGACACAGGAACAACAGCGCATGGGTTATTTGCGTGAATAAAGCTGTGACGGCCTGCATTTGTGCCGCGTTATCATTAAGTGTCGCCAGCCCGGTATTGGCGCGTCCGACACATACATCGGCACGGTCGGAACAGTCCCGTTCGTCGTCTTCGTCCTCGCCCTACCTGCAGTGCGTGACCTTCGTCCGTCAGGTGACGGGCATGCAGATTTTCGGTGACGCCTGGACGTGGTGGGAAAAAGCCACCAACAAGTATGACGAAGGCCATGCGCCCAAGCCCGGCGCGGTGCTCGTCTTCCGTTCGCAAGGCAAGATGAAGCTCGGCCACGTCGCCGTCGTCTCGCAGGTCATCACCGACCGCTATATCCAGGTCAACCACGCCAACTGGTCGCCCGTCGACGGTCATCGCGGCCGCGTTGAGGAAAACGTCAACGTCATGGACGTGTCCGACAAGGGCGACTGGTCCAAGGTCAAGGTGTGGTATGGCCCGCTCAACGACCTGGGCACCACCGTCTATTCGACCTACGGCTTCATCTATCAGGCGGCGCAAAGCGGCCAGAACATGGGCCAGCAACTGGTGGCTTCGATCACCGGCGGCAACAAGGATGCCGATGCGCAAAAGGCCCAGCCGGCGACCCAGGTCGCTGTCGCCGAACAGGCGCCGGCCAGCCTGCCGGAAGACCTGAAGGCCGCCCTGACGCCGGAAACGCGCACCGCCGCCCGCCAGCCGCGTGCCGTCACCGCCAGCGCCCAGATCTCCGGCGCGTCGGCCCAGCAACTGGTGTCGCAGCTGAACGCCGGCCGCGGCGTCACCTCGGCCGAAGCCCAGACCCACGGCAACGAGACCCTGGCCCGTCCGTAAGTGTCTCCAAGGCGTAGCCTTGGCAAGCGTGACGGCGCGCCCGAGCGTATGCGAGGAGCCTCACGGCGCTTGAGAGGGCTATAGACACGGCTTGCTGTTACAAGCTATCACGGCTGCACGCTTTCCAAGGTAACGCCCCGCCGTGTTGATCCAGCATAAGGCCGACCAGATCGGCACCGCCAAAGGCGCCGCGCTCGACACCGGCATGGTGTGGTGCGATCTTTACAACCCCACCCGCGAGGAAGAGGTCGGCCTGGAGCGCGAGCTCGGCGTGCCGCTGCCGACGCGCGAGGACATGGACGAGATCGAGACCTCGTCGCGGCTCTACCTCGAAAACGGCGCCGCCTTCATGACCGCCCAGGTGGCGTTCTTCGGCGGTCAGGAGCGGCTGCAGGCCCAGCCGGTGACCTTCGTCCTGGTCAAGAACCGGCTGGTGACCATCCGTTACATCGACCCGGCCTCGTTCAGCATCCTGTGCGGCCACGCCGCCAAGTCGCCGGGCATGATGGCGACGGGCCAGTCGACCTTTCTCAGCCTGCTGGAAGTGATCATCGATCGCACGGCCGACCTGATCGAAAAGACCGAGGACCGCATCGACGCGGTGTCGCGCTCGATCTTCCGCACCAAGCGCGAAACCGGGCTTGAGGACGCGCTGATCGAGATCGGCGAGGCGCAGCACGCCATCGCCAAGATCCGCGACTCGCTGGTCTCCCTGGCGCGCCTGACCAGCTTCGCGCACAATCTGGATGCCGAGGTGGTCGGCCTGCGCGACGGCGAACTGATCGATTTCCGCGACCGGCTGCGCACCATGAGCCAGGACGTGGCCTCGCTGTCGGACCACGCCAGCTACATCACCGGCAATATGTCGTTCCTGCTCGATGCGGCGCTGGGCCTGATCAGCGTCGAACAGAACAACGTCATGAAGCTGATCTCGGTGGTCTCGGTGATCTTCCTGCCGCTGACCCTGATCGCCTCGGTCTATGGCATGAATTTCGAGGACATGCCGTTCCTGCACGACCGGACGGCCTTCTACTGGTGCATCGCCCTGATGGCGGGCACGGCGGCGGCGCTGATCTGGTGGCTGCGTTCGCGGCGGTGGATTTAGGGCGAGGCGACAACCGTTCAGGTGGACTTTCCAAGTCGAAGGCTTGGCAAGCGCGACCGCGCGCCGCCGCTCGTGCGGCGAGCCATGCGGCGTTTGAGCTGCAAAAACCCTACTCTCTTTCCGTCAAAGTGTAGTTGCACCCCTTGTCGCGGACATTGTCCATGTCGCACTCGATCATGCGCGCCCGCGTCAGGTCGGCATGGCTCAGGTCGGCATGGCTCATGGTCACGCGCGTCAGGTCGGTGCGGATCAGCCGGCCGCCGCCCAGGTCGAGCGGGCCGAGATTGGCGCCGGCCAACTGGGCATGGGCCATCTTGGCCCCCATCAGCTTGGCGCCGCGCAGGTCCGCCCCGCGCAGGTCGGCGCGGCGCAGATCGGCGCCGGCAAGGTTCGCGCCCTGAAGCTGGATGCCCTGCATGTCGAGGCCGAAGAAGATGCTGCCTTCGGCCGACAGGGTCGACAGGGTGCGCTTGGCCAGGCGCTGGACCAGGCGGAAATCGACGCCCGGCACATTCTGGCGCGATCCCTTGCCGCCGCCGGTGCGCGCCCAGGCTTCGTGTTCGTCGAGCAGCGCCTCCAGCGGGGTGTCGTCGATGAACACGCTGACCGGCGCATCCAGCATGCCGGTGGTGTCGGCCTCGCGCAGGTTGCAGCCATTGGTCGCCGTATCCTGCATCACCGCGTCGCGCAGGGTGGCGCCGGTGACGTCGGCGCCCGACAGGTCGGTGCCCTTCAGCATGGCGCCGTCGAGATTGGCCTTGCGCAGCTTGGCGTGCGACATGATCGCGCCGCTGAGGTTGCAGTCGCGGAAATCGGTGGATACCGCCATGGTGCCGGTCATCTTGGCGCCCGACAGATCGGCGCCCGACAGGATGGCGTAGTCGAGCTCGCCCGGCCGGCGCTCGTGCTTCATCAGCCGGTAGCCCTGCTTGTCGTCCTTGAAGGCGATCTGGCCCTCGCGCAGGTCGGCGCCCAGCAGGGAGGCGGCGGTCAGGTTGGCGCCGCGCAGGCAGGCGCCGCGCATGTCGGCGCGATCGAGGCGGGCGAAGCGCAGATCGGCATTGCGCAGGTCGCAGCCGAACAGGTTGGCGCGCATGAAGTTGGCGTCACGCAGCGAGGCGCCGTAGAGCCGGGCCCCCGTCAGGTTGGCGTCGGAAAGATCGGCGCCTTCCAGCTTGATGTCGGTCAGGTCGATATAGGCGAGGTTGGCCAGCCGCCCGCCGGCCTTGCGCGCCTTGAACATGGCGTGGAGCTCGAGGATTTCCCGCAGCGACGCGGGGTCGACGGGTTGCAGGGTCGCGGAGGACATGGGCAATTCCGGATAGGCGGCGCGACGGTCGTGCCGGCGGGGATATATAACCGTGAAATGCCAACGGGCTTAACTGAGTCGCTAAGCCCGCGATATATGTAAAGAAATGTAAAGCGGTAATCGCCGCCCGCGCCGGCGTGGGCTATTCCGCGGTGCAGGCGGCGCACAGGCCGCGCGCTTCCAGCGTGATGTGGTTGACGCTGAAGCCGGTCTTGGCCGCGCTGGCCTGGATGTCGGGCACGTTGGGAATGGCGATTTCCACGCTCTGGCCACAGCAGTCGCATAGCAGGAAGCCGGCCGTGTGTTTATGGTCGCGAGTGTCGCAAGCAACAAAAGCGTTGAGGCTTTCGATGCGGTGGATCAGGCCCATCTGTTCCAGGAAGCTGAGCGCGCGGTAGACGGTCGGCGGCTTGGCTGCGCCATCGGGATGGAAGCGGTCGATGACGTCGTAGGCCTTCACCGGCGCATTGGCCTCGAGAATCAGCTCGTAGGTGCGCAGGCGCGACGAGGTCATGCGCTCGCCGGCCTCGGCGCACAGGGCCTGGGCCTCGGCCAGCCGCGTGGCGCGGTCGGCGGGCTTGAGATCATGGTCGTGGTCGTGAACGTGGTCGCATGCGTGGCTCATGGCACCAAGGTAAGCGTTGTGGCGCGATTTCGCAAGCCACGGGGCGGGGGCGCGGCGGCACAGGCGATTGTTTCAGGCAAATGTTATAGTGTTTCAGCTTTCCGCTTGACCTATTCCCTGTTATTCCATAACACGAGTGCATTGCAGCAAGCTGAGCTGCAGTCCAGGAGTGGGTTATGGGCGTACGCAAGATGAACAAGGTCGCGTGGCTGGTCGGCCTGTCGCTGATGGCGCTGAGCGCCGGTATCGCGCAGGCCCAGGATCAGTCTTCGTCGGGCAACGACAAGTCCGGGGACAAGCCGACCGAGGTCGTCATCCGCGCCCGCCGCCTCGACGCCGCCCAGCAGGCGATCCAGCCCGACGTCGGCGCCTCCAGCTATTCCGTGCCCGAAGCCATCGTCAAGGCGCTGCCCGGCGGCGACAATGCCTCGCTGAGCGACGTGATCCTCCAGGCGCCCGGCGTCACCCAGGACAGCTACGGCCAGCTGCATATCCGCGGCGACCACGACGGCGTGCAATATCGCCTGAACGGCATCATCCTGCCCCAGGGGCTTTCCAGCTATGGAGAGGTTCTGAGCCCGCGCTATGCCCGTTCGATCGAGATGATCACCGGGGCGCTGCCGGCGCAGTACGGTCTGCGTACGGCGGCGATCATCAACATCACCACGCAGTCGGGCCTGAAGAACGGCGGCAACGTGTCGATCTATGGCGGCAGCCACGGCGACTACGAGCCCTCGATCAGCTATGGCGGCTCGAACGGCAACGACACCTATTTCGGCTCGCTGAGCTACAAGCAGTCGCAGCTGGGCGTCGAAAGCCCGTACAATACCGGCACGCCGCTGCATGACCGCACCTCGCAACTGATGGGCTTCGGCTATTACGACCACATCATCGACGACGACAGCCGGCTGTCGTTCATCGCCGGCGTCTCGGACCAGAGCTTCCAGCTGCCGAACGTGCCGGGCCTGAATTCGGCGACCGACGGCGCCGGCTACACGGTCAACGGCGTGTCGACCTTCGCCAGCGACCATATGCAGTCGCACCAGAAGGAAACGACCGACTACGTCATTGCCTCTTACCTGAAGACCGTCGGGCCGCTGACCGGCCAGGTATCGGTCTTCGCCCGCACGTCGAAGCTGGTCTATACGCCGGACTGGGACGCCGAACTGGCGTTCAACGGCGTCGCCCAGGCGGCGGACAAGCGCGACACGGCGACGGGCGTTCAGGCCGAGGGTTCGTGGATGATCAACAATCACCACACCCTGCGCGGCGGGATGATCTATTCCGCCGACACCAGCGACAGCCGCACGCTCAGCCATGTTTTCCGGCTGGACGACGACGGCAACCAGATCTCGGACGTGCCGACGGTGATCACCGATACCGGCCGCAAGACCTCGGACACGCTCAGCGTCTACGCCCAGGACGAGTGGAAGATCGTCGACCGTTTCGTGCTGAACTACGGCCTGCGCTACGACAAGCTGAAATCCTATCGCACCGAGGACCAGTTGAGCCCACGCGTCAATTTCGTGTGGACGCCGACCGATAGCACGACCGTTCACGGCGGCTATGCGCGCTATTTCACCCCGCCGCCCAACGAACTGATCGCCGGCAATACCCAGAGCCTGTTCGCCGGGACCTCGTTCGACATTTCCGGCCAGAACGACGTGCCTTACGCCGAGCGTGACAACTATTACGATGTCGGCATCCAGCAGAAGCTGGGCAAGCACTTCATGGTCGGTGTCGACAGCTATGAACGCGTGGCGCGCTACCTGATCGACGAGGGCCAGTTCGGCGCGCCGATCATCCTGACGCCGTTCAATTACAAGTACGGCCGCAACAGCGGCACCGAATTCACCTTCAGCTACGATGGCGGCAACCTGACCGCCTATGCCAACCTGGCCATCGCCAAGGCCCAGGGGCGCGAGGTGGTGTCGTCGCAGTTCAACTTCGACCCGGTCGAGGAACTGCCCTACATCGCCGACCACTTCATCTATGTCGACCACGCCCAGACGACGTCGGCCTCGGCCGGCATGACCTACAAGATCGGCGACACCCATCTGTCGTTCGACGCCATCTACGGTTCGGGCCTGCGCACCGACGGCGGCAACGGCATTCCCAACGGCGGCCGCCTGCCGGCCTATGTCCAGGTCAATATGAGCGTCAGCCAGCACCTGGCGTGGCTGGGCGGCATCGATGCGCGGCTCGACCTGATCAACGCTTTCGACCGGGCCTATGAGATCCGCGACGGATCGGGCGTCGGCGTCGGGGCGCCGCAATGGGGGCCGCGCCGTGGTGTGTTCGTCGGCCTGAGCAAGGACTTCTAGGCAGCCTTACGCGGTGCTTGAATGCCTGAAAATGACACACAAAAATCGTTTCAACCGAAATGTGAGACGGTGCGCTTCCCTAATTCCGTTACCCGGCTTGCCCGCGTGACGGGGTTGGGTTAGAAGCGACCTTCATTTTCGCAACCCAAGCAGTCTTAAGCGATCCCATGGCCGAACAAAACTCCCCCGACGCGACGCTCACCGGCAATGTCCTGTTCTACAAGACCCCGGAACCGCTGAGCCCCGAGGCGCACGGCGCCATGGGCATCAGCGCCACGCCGCACCCGCACGCCTTCGTTGCGGAAACCAATGTCGTGCCGCTGACCGTGGCCGAATTCCCGGCCGCCTCGCTCAGCTATCCGATCGTCTTCATCGGCGAAAGCTATATGCCGGTCGCCGCCATGGGCCTGTCGGCGGGCCAGAACGTGTTCGTCTCGGCGGATGGTAACTTCCGCTCGGACGCCTACCTGCCGGCCTTCGCCCGCCGCTATCCTTTCGTGTTCGCCAATGACGAACGCGAAGAGCGCATGATCCTGTGCGTCGACACCCAGGCGCCGATGGTCCGCACCTCCAACCCGGATGTGCCGTTCTTCGAAAACGGCAAGGCGACGCCCTACGTCGAAAACGCGATGCAGTTCTGCTCGGACTTCGAGCAGGAGCGCCGCCGCACCGAATCGTTCGTCGGCCTGCTGCGCGAACTGAACCTGCTGTCGCCGCGCGAAACCCTGTACCGCCCGCAAAACCCGGACGGCACACCGGGCGAATCGCAGAAGATTGCCGAATACTTCGCCGTCGATGAGCAAAAGCTGGGCGAACTGTCGGGCGAAAAGCTGGTCGAGCTGCGCGACAATGGCGCCTTGACGCACATCTACGCGCACCTGAATTCGCTGCTGGCCTGGGACAAGCTGATCGCCCTGACGATTGAGCGTAACAATGGCGCCGCGCCGGTCGTCAATTAAGCGGCACGGTCTTACGACAAGGAAAAGCCCCGGAGCGATCCGGGGCTTTTTCGTTTCCGCCATTCCGTTTGGAGGGGCGAGCCGCTGAAAGGCCGCGCCGGCCTTATTGCTCTTCGGGCGCTTTCGGCAGGCGCTGGAACACCGAGCGGGTCAGGCACGAGAAGACCAGACGGCCGGCTTCGTCGAGCAGGTCGTGCTGGGCGATGACCACGCCCTTGGTGTCGCCCACCGCGTCCTTGCCCATCACGGTCATGCGTCCGCGCAGCAGTTCGCCCGGCGGCGGGTTGCGCGACCAGCGCAGGGCGTCGACGGCTAGGCGCTTGGTCTGCGGCCACGCCGACGACGCTTCGGTTTCCAGCCGCGACCACAGCACGAAGATCAGCGCGTCGGGCACGCCCTCGGCTCGGTCCCATTCAGGGGCATAGGTCTTGCAGAAGGCTTCGAGTTCGGTTTCGGAAATGACGCCGGCGCCCAGCGAGGCGCCCTGGCCGATCCACAAATCATCGAAGGCTGCGGGCATGGGCGGAACCGGTCTGTAAGGGCCTGAAAGAGGGCCCTCATAAACCGAGTTGGGGTTTCGCGCAAACGGAGTTTGGCCGGCGGCGAATATAGGTAAAAATCGCGTCACGAACGGCGGGTATTGTTGAAATTCGAAGGCGTCTGTGTTTGTGTCGCCAAGGTGGAGTAACGAGGTCTCATGAGTGCCGAAACGACCCCGAGTGTGATCGAGGACGATGCCTATCAGGGGGTCTATCATGGGCTGGGCGCAGCCATGAAGGGCCGCCCGTCCGGAGGGAATGCGCCTGCGGACCGTTTTCACCTTGCCGAAATTCTGAAAAAGACCCGCGAGGCCAAGGGCTTGACCCTGGACCAGGTCGCCGAGATCACCCGCGTGCGCCGGACGTTCCTGGAGGCGCTGGAGCAGGCGGCCTACGACGTTCTGCCGTCGCGCGCCTTCGCCATCGGCCACGTCAAGGCCTATGCCAAGGCGCTGGGGCTGGACGAGGAGGCCCTGGCCGACATGTTCAAGGTTGAGGTGTCGGAAACCGCCACCCGCCTGCAGGCCCCGTCGGGCACGTCGCTGGAAGACGTCAAGCCGAACTACCGGCTCTACGTGTCCGCGGCCATGTGCCTGGTCGTCGCCATCGCCATCTGGAACGTGCTGCAACACAATCCGAACCTGCTGTCGTCGAAGACGGCCGGCCCCGGCAATCTCGAAAACCAGAAGTGGTCGGCCGGCGTGCCGATGATCCGCGACGGCGTCGTCTACGTGACCCGCTCGGCGCCGGCGCCGAAGGACCAGGATATTCCGCCGCCCTACGTCACGCCGGGCCTGGAGGCGGGCTTTGCCTCGCTCTCGGCGACCGGCAGCCACGACCAGCAGGCGGCCGTGCCGGTGCAGGACGCCCTTCAGGCGCGCAAGTCGTTCAATCCGCGCGGCGCGGTCTACGGCGCGCCGCCGGAAAGCTCGACCGTCACCGTGCAGGCGACGAAGAGCGTCAACCTGATCGTGCGCGGCGGGGACAATACCGTCTACTTCGCGCGCGAACTGGGCGAGGGCGAGGGCTACCGCCTGCCGTCCAACGCCCAGCAGGACCTGGTCATCGACGTCTCGGACCCGACGGCGGTCGAAATGTATTATAACGGCGAGTTCGCCGGGGTCATGGACGGGCCAACCTCGACCATCGGCCGGGTGAATCAGCGCGCGGCGCAGCTGTCGACGGCGCTCGATGCGCACCAGGCGCCGCAGGGCCAGGCCTCGACCCTGTACAAGGCCCCGCCGCCCGCGCCGGAAAAGCCGCAGGTGGCGGCGCATTCCGACGCGCCGATCCCCTACATGCCGGCCAAGCCGCTGGCGCCAGCCCCGGCGCATCCGACGCCCAAGGCCGCCAAGGCGGCTGCATCTTCACAGCCGGCCCCGGTCAAGGCGGAGGCGGCACCGTCTTCGGCCGCGCCCGAAGCGCCGCCCGCCGAAACGCAGCCACCGCAATAAGCTTTTTGAGGCCAGCCCTTGTGCCGCCTGGCCGGCGGCGCGATATTAACGGGTCAGAAGGATTATCGATCATGGACACCCAGCACCCGACCGGCGGCCACGACCATACGCACGTCAGGCCCTGGCGCACCATCGAGCGCCGCAAGAGCCGCCAGATCATGGTGGGCAAGGTACCGGTCGGCGGCGACGCGCCGATTTCGGTACAGTCGATGACCAACACCAAGACGTCCGACGCCGAAGCGACCATCGCGCAGATCCATGCCCTGGAAGAGGCGGGGGCGGATATCGTGCGGGTGTCGTGCCCCGACGTCGAGTCGACCCGGGCGCTGAAGACCATCATCCAGAACGTCTCGGTGCCGATCGTCGCCGACATCCACTTCCATTACAAGCGCGCCATCGAGGCCGCCGAAGCCGGCGCCGCCTGCCTGCGCATCAATCCGGGCAATATCGGCTCGGCCGACCGGGTGAGGGAGGTCGTCCAGGCGGCCAAGGATCACGGCTGCTCCATGCGCATCGGCGTCAATGCCGGCTCGCTGGAAAAGGACCTGATGGAAAAGTACGGCGAGCCGTGCCCCGACGCCATGGTCGACAGCGCGCTGTACCACGCCAACATCCTGCGCGACCACGACTTCCACGAGTTCAAGATTTCGGTGAAGGCGTCGGACGTCTTCCTGACGGTTGCCGCCTATCAGCAACTGGCTGATGCCATCGACTGTCCGCTGCATATCGGCGTGACCGAGGCCGGGCCGCTGCGCACGGGTACCATCAAGTCGGCGATCGGCCTGGGCAACCTGCTGTGGGCGGGCATCGGCGATACGATCCGCGTCTCGCTGGCCGCCGAT
>FTDJ01000935.1_pt1 | contig 18213 bp, 16 predicted proteins | sample 1639861 | NCBI WGS metagenome assembly FTDJ01 (sample SAMEA3914869, study PRJEB12502) | metagenome | biome: forest; material: soil | place: USA | collected 2012-03-12 | depth 0.1 m | reverse complement strand
GTTCTGACGGATATACTTGCTGTTGTGCGAGATCAGGCGGTGACGCTTGCCGGCGACGCCGGCCTTCACCTTGCCCGAGGCGGTGAAGCGGAAACGCTTCTTGGCGCCAGACTTGGTCTTCAGCTTGGGCATTTCATGTACGGCCGGTTTAGGGCCGCCCTCTGTCAGGGTTATGACGCCGCCCAGGCATGCCTTTGGCCTGGCGGGTCGGAAGAACGGGCGCTATTACAGGAAAAGGTCTGGGGTGGCAAGCCATGAATCGCCCCGCCGTGCGCACAGGAGGCCCTGCCATGATCCGCTTTCCGCCGTTTCCGCTGTCGGGCGGTTGCCAGTGCGGCGCCGTGCGTTTCGAACTGCGCGCCGCGCCCGTCGTCTTCTACCTCTGTCACTGCGCCGAATGCCAGAGGCAATCGGCTTCGGCCTTCGGCGAGTCGGTCAAGGTGCGCACCGCCGACGTCACCTTCCATGGCGAGCTTAAGGCGTTCGCCGCGCCGACCGACAGCGGCAAGACAAAGTCCTGCGAATTCTGTCCGTCGTGCGGGGTGCGCCTGGCCCACGGTCGCCGGCCGGGCGCCGAGACCTTCAACCTGAAAGGCGGGACGTTCGACGACCGCAGTTGGCTTGTCCCCGCCGGCCATATCTGGACGGCGTCGAAACAGCCCGTCATGGCGATCGGCGACGACGAGTTGCAATACAGCCACCAGCCGCCGGATTTCGACGCGCTGTCGGCGAAATGGCGCGCCATGACGGGCCTTTAGCGCGGCGCGTTCATCTGGCGTTCAATCTCGGGCCCTATAGATCTTATGCTAGGCGGCCGGGCGCCGGCTTGTGTTCTTATGTGTGATGCGGCATTTTTCGCAGCATCTGGAAGTATCGAGATGCTGAGCCGCCAAATCCTGCGAACCCTGGGCCCCGTCCTTGCCTTGAGCCTTGCCGCCGTGACCCTGTCTGGCTGCGCCTCGGTCGAACCGGCGCCGGGCACCATGGCCGAAAGCTACAAGCTGAAGGACGGCAGCGTCCTGCGCTATATGGAATATGTGCCGGCCCGGCTCGATCTGAACAAGCACCATCCGATCCTGATCTTCCTGCACGGCTCGGGCGAGGCCGGGCACAATATCAACGCCGTGCTGAACAACGGGCCGTGGAAGTACGCCCGCGACCACGCCGACTTTCCCTTCATCATCCTGGCGCCGCAGCTCGACCGCGACGGGGAATGGGACCCGGACAAGCTCAATGAGTGGCTGGAGCATATCGTCGGCATCCTGCCGGTGGACAAGCGCCGCATCTACCTGACCGGCCTGTCGCGCGGCGGGCAGGGGACGTGGGATTTCGCCATGCGTTATCCGCACTGGTTCGCCGCGATCGCACCCCTGTCGGGCTATTCGGATCTACGCCAACCTTGCCGGTTGCAGGGCATTCCGGTCTGGGCCTTCCATGGCGACCGCGACGACGTGGTGCCGATCAAGTACGACGAGAACACGGTGGCCGATGCCAAGACCTGCGGCGTCAAGGTCAACTTCACCGTCTATGCCGACAATGGCCACGACACCTGGACGCGGACCTATGCCGATCCGGCGCTGTACGACTGGCTGCGCAGCGAGCGCAAGCCGCTGTTCCGCATCTCGCCGCCGCTGCACCTGCCGCTGCGACCGCTTAAGGCGCCGAACGACGTGCATTAAGCCCGCATTTGCGCGAAGCGCTCTTTGTTGCGGACCTTATCTCGGCCTTCGTGTTGATCCAGAAATCTGCGTTCATTTGCGTACATCTGTGGGTAATTCAACGAAGGTAACATCATCCACAGATGTACGCAGATGAACGCAGATAGTCCGAGCGTGTGAGGTCGGTCGGTGCTCCGTCGAATTTGAAATAGACGTTTAGCGCTTCGCGCGCTTAAGCCGGATCGGGCGTGACCGCCTTGTTGATCGCTTCGGCCACCGACTTCGTCACCGTGAACTTGCCGTCCGACCCCGCCATCTGCGCCTTGTTGAAGCGCAGGAAGCCACGGCCGTGCGTCGGCAGCCAGCCATAGAAGGACCCGATCAGCTCGATCAGCGCCTTGGGCGAGGGCATGGCGACATCGGCGCCGACGGCATAGGGCCGGAACACCGCGCCGGTGTCCGGACGCATGAACAGCACGTCCTGGACGCGCAGGTTGTAGAGATCGAGGAACAGCCGGTCGAAGGCGTTCCTGCGCCACGTCACCAGGCCCGAATGGATGGTGAAGTTCTGCGCGCTGCCGGCGCTGTAGAAGTCCCAGTCGCCCTTCATGTTGAAGCGCCGGCGCAGGCGGTAGAGGCGGTTGCGCGTCCTCAGGTCCGGCGCTTTGTCGGGCTTGGCCCATTGCGCCTGGACCAGCCAGACGTCGTTGCCGTCGCCGAGGATGGCGTCGGCCATCTCGTTGACGCGGCTGATCAACGCCTTCAGCTCGTCGCGGTTCAGCACGTGCGGCCGGCCCAGCGGCAGGAAGTGGAACCGCGTCAGGTTCTCGCCGTCATAGTCGCGGAGATATTGGCCCAGCGGCCAGCTATGCGGGTGGAAGTGCGTCCACTGCGCCTGGAAGCTCGTCATGCGTGAAGGCGCGCCTTATGCCGCCACTTGCCGGCCTGGATGGCCAGCAGGGCCGCGGGAAGGGTCATGGCCGCGCCCATCCAGATCGGCGCATTGGCGCCCCAGCGCGAAAACAGAAGGCCGGCGACGGCCGGCCCGGAAATGCGCGCGATGGCGCCGACGGACATGTTGAAACCCAGCATGGCGCCCTGGCGATCGGAGGGCGTCCATGCGGCGATGATGGCGCAGATCGACGAGAACACCACGGCCTGGCCCGCCGCGCCGAACATGACGATCGGGGTGACGAGGGCGGGGTCGTTGTTCAGCGCCTGGCCGGCGAAGCTGAGGCCGAAGACCAGCAGGCCGGTCGCCAGCACCTTCTCCTCGCCAAAGCGGCGAATCAGCGGGCGCATGAAGATGAACTGCATGATCGCGGCGGCGGCGCCGAGGAAAGGAAAGACATTGCCGATGCGCACGGCGTCCCAGTGATAGCGCGCCTCGGCCCACAGGCCGAAGGTCGCTTCCAGCCCGGCCAGGGCCATCATGTAGCACAGGCTGGCGGCGATGACACGGACCACGGCCGGCGTGGCGAAGGCGTCCTTGGCGGTGCGCGACAGGTTCATCACCCCGGCTTCGGCGCGGTCGAGCAGGGACAGCCGGGCGGTGACCGTCCGGGCCATCGGCGTGCGGCTTTCGCGGATGATGAAGACGATGCCGAGCGCGGTGATCGCCGACATGCCCGCGGCGATCAGCAGGGGCAGGCGGAACAGGTCTTCGCCGCTATGGCCGTGGGTCAGGGCGCCGCCGAAAAACGGGCCCATGATGAAGCCCAGGGAGAAGGCGCCGCCGATCAGGCTCATCCGGCCCGAGCGTTTTTCCGGCGCGGAGACATCGCAGACATAGCCCTGGATGGTCGAGATATTGCCGGCCGCCAGCCCGCCGAAGAAGCGGAACAGGATGGCGACCCAGATGTTCGGCGCGAAGGCCAGGCCGATATAGAACAGGCTGGACAGCGCCGTGGTGGCGATGAGAATCGGCTTGCGCCCGATACGGTCCGACAAGGCGCCGCACAACGGTTCGGCGAAGAACTGGCCCAGGCTGAAGAAGGTGAACATCCACGTCACCTGCCACGCCTGGGCCTCAAGACTCTGGGCGAAGAAGGGGATCAGCGGCACGACGATGCCGAAGCCGACCAGGTTGATAAAGACCACGGCGAACATCGCGGCCAGTGAGCTGTTGTCCCCGAGGAAATTGCGCAGCCGGCGCAGCAGGGCGCCGCGGTAGAAGGTGCGCTCGTCGCGAATGACTTCGGGATTGCTGGTTTCCCACGGCGCCAGCACGTCTTCGGGGGCGTTAACGAATTCGGACAGGGGCGTCGGGGGCGGAGACAACTCGGACATGGCGGTTTTTATAACCGCTTTTTTCCGCACCGCCACTCTTCGTTTATCGCAACTGCGTGATGGTGGTTAATGCCGTGTGCCCAGGCCCGAGCGGCGCCCGCACGCATAAAATGAACTCCGAAAGCATAGCTTTCGGCAAGCGCGACGGCGCGCCCGAGCCCATGCGAGGAGCCCGCGCGGCGCTTGAGCGCATAAAAAAGACAGATTTCGCAACGGAAATGACAAACCGCAAGAAGCGGAGGGACGGCGCGCGCGGCCCGCGACATATAGGGGCCGAAGTCATCGGAGCCCGTCATGTCCGCGTCAAATTTTCTCAAGCTGATCACGCTCGCCGCCATCTGGGGTGGCTCTTTCCTGTTCATGCGCGTCGCCGCGCCGGTGCTTGGGCCCGTCCTGCTGATCCAGTGCCGTGTGATTCTGGCAGCGCTGTTCCTGGCCGGGCTGGCGATCCTGGGGCGCAAGCGGCTGGATGTGCGCGCCCATTGGAAGCATTTCCTGATCCTGGGCCTGGTCAATACGGCCATCCCCTTCACCCTGTTCGCCTGGGCGGCCCAGGTGCTGCCGGCCTCGCTCGAATCGGTGCTGAACGCGACGGCGCCTATCTGGGGCGCTGTCCTCGGCGCCGTATGGACACGGTCGTTGCCCTCCCCAAAAACGGCGATCGGCCTGATCCTGGGCATAGCCGGCGTCGCCATCCTGGTCGGGCTGGATGCCGGCGGATTGACACCGCAGGTCCTGCTGGCGGCGGGCGGGGCGCTGCTGGCCGCCGGCTGCTACGCCGTCGCGGCGCTGTATTCAAAGATGGCGAAAAGCGTCGATGCCTTTTCCAATGCGCACGGCAGCATGTGGGCGGCGACCCTGTGCCTGGCCCCGGTGACGCCGTTCTTCCCGATGCACGGGGCGTTCGATTTCGGGCCCGGCATCTGGGTCGCTTTGAGCGTCGGGCTGCTCGGCATCCTGTGCAGCGGCGTCGCCTATGTCATCTATTTCGGGCTGATGGACGAGATCGGCGCCCCGCAGACCCTGTCGGTGACCTTCCTGATCCCGGTATTCGGCATCCTGTGGGGCTATCTGTTCCTGCACGAGCCGGTAACGGCGCACACGGTGATCGGCGGATCGATCGTGCTGGTCGGCACGGCGCTGATCACCGGTTTCAATCCGATGGCGATGATAAGACGGCGCGCGCTTGCCTAGGAAGGTTTAGCAATCCGAGCGCCAGTTGGCGGCATCGTCCCAGAAGACCAGGCCCGGATCGATGCGCACATCGTTGTAGAGGTAATTGGTCATCTCCGTATTGTGCAGGCCGCGGATCGACGACGCGCGCAACTGCAGGCGGTGGGCAGACACATCCTCGACGCGGGCGCGGAAGATGAAGAAGCCCGCATCCGCCTCGACCAGACGACAGACCAGGAGGCCGCGCTGTTCGAGATTGGCGACGGCGGGCGCCAGGGGCTGGGACGTCGTCAGGGGGGCCAGAATCGCGAAGGTGCGTTCATCGGTCTTGCGGCGATTGGCTTCCTGTTCGGCGGCGATGCGGCGCTGGTCCGCCGCGCGGGCATTGGCTTCGGCCATTTTCACGGCGTCGATCTTCGCTGGATCCGCCGGTCCGGCCAGGGCGATAAAGCGCTTTATCGACGGCAGGTCGTCGCCGCGCACCTGCGCATCGAAGGCGGCCTTGAGGTCTGCCTGGGTGTGCGGGCGGTAACCGTTCTTCTCCATCACATCCAGGGCAGGCACGCCGTAGGCTTTCGGTGAGATGTGATCGGCGTTGAAATAGAAGTCGATGCACGAGAAGCGCGCCGCCCCGTCCGGGGCGTCCTTGTCGCACAGCCTGGCGCCGTGGTCGTAAAGCCACTGCACGGTGGCCGCGCCGGGATGGTTGATGGCGACGTAGAACTCGGCAATGGTGATCTGTGTCGGCTGGTCGAAATAGTCGACGAAGCTGTTCAGCACCTCGGGCGTTGCCGCCTGCTGAATTTCCAGCTCGGCATCGTGACGCATCATGAGGGCGCGGCGGATGCGTGCCTGAGGCGTGGTCAGGCCGGCATAGTCGCCCTCATACAGCGTCCGGGCCTCGGCGGCCTGGGGCAGGTTGCGGCTGGACGGGTACAGGAACAGGCCGCAGGCATACATCTGGGGCGAGTTGTCGTATTTCTTGCGATCGCCGCCGTAGATGCGGCAGGCCTTGATCGTGTAGTCCGGATTGTCGATGCGGACATCGGTGAGCATGCCGTTTTCGGCATGGGTCTGATAGGTGCCCAGAATGCCTTTCCAGAGCGTCGACGGCGTCCAGTACGGCGTGGCCGTGGCGGACTGGGCTTGGGCCGTGCCACAAAACGCGACGGCGGCCAGGGCCGCGGCAAGCGTCAGACGATGCGCGGCGGCGCGAAAAGGCGTGAACACAGGATAGCCCCCCAATGAATAGCGCGCGATCTATAACGCGGTTCCGCGAGGGTTTCACGACGGATTCACGTCGGGGCTGCGGTAATCTGTGAATATAACGGCGGCAACGAAAAAGCCCCGCCGGAGCGGGGCTTTCCTTGTGATCTGAGGTCGCCTATTTCGGCGCCAAAATCATGATCATCTGCTTGCCTTCCATGCGCGGCTCGTATTCGACGCGCGTGGTTGGCTCGAAGTCGGCCTTGACCTTGTTGAGCAGCTTCATGCCCAGTTCCGGGTGAGCCATTTCGCGGCCGCGGAAGCGGAGCGTCACCTTGACCTTATCGCCTTCTTCGAAGAAGCGCGTCATGGCCTTGGCCTTCACCTCGTAATCGTGGATATCGATATTCGGGCGAAGCTTGATTTCCTTGATTTCGACGACCTTCTGCTTCTTGCGCGCTTCGGCCTTCTTCTTCTGCTCCTGGAAGCGGTACTTGCCGTAGTCGAGAATCTTGCAGACGGGCGGATCGGCGGTCGGAGAGACCTCGACCAGATCGAGACCGGCTTCTTCGGCGGCTTCCAGCGCGGCGGAGGTCGGCATGATGCCTTGCTTTTCGCCGTTCTGGTCAATCAACAATACGCGCGGGACCTTGATGTCCTGATTGATGCGGGGGCCGTCTTTGGGAGGCGGGGCTTGAATTGGGCGACGAATAGGTCGTTCTCCTGAACTCTGTTGATCCGAAATGGACTCACTGCAATGCAGCGAAATTCGCGCGCGATTATGCACCACGGGCGGGCGCCGGATCAATCCCTTATGCCGTCAAACTATTAATTTTTCAGGAAATGGGACGGATACACCTACGCCGCGCTCATTCGTGGAACTTGCGCTCGCTGGAAATAAGAAGCGCGCGGTAAACATCAAGGGTCGAGGCGCACATTGCTTCCAATGAAAACAGTTCGCGCACGCGGCGGCGGCCGGCCCGGCCCATTTCGAAGCGCCGGCGTTCGGGCAACTCGATGGCCGCCTTCATGGCATCGGCCCAGGCGCGCGCGTCCTTGGGCTTGACCAGCCAGCCGGTTTCGTCCGGCACGACGGTTTCCTTGGTCGCGCCATGGTCGGCGGCCAGAGGCGGGCGCTGCATCGCCTGGGGTTCGACGGCGGTGCGGCCGAAGGCTTCGGGTTCCAGCGACGGCGCCAGCGCGAAGTGGCAGAGATGATAGGCCGAGGGCATGTCGCCGATGTGGCCGGCCAGGCGCACATGGTTTTCCAGGCCGTAGTCGCGGATGATCTTCAGCAGGGATTGCAGGTACGCGGTGCGCCCCTGTTCGTCGCCGGCCATGACGATGTGGAAATTGTCGACGCCTTCGCTTTTCAGGATGCGCGCGGCTTCCAGGATCAGCGTCTGGCCCTTCCACTTGGTCAGCCGCGCCGCCAGGATGAAACGGACGCGCTTGTCATCCGGGTTCAGGCCCCAGGCCTCTTCCATCTTCATGATGCGCGGCACGTCGAAGGATTCGGGATCGAAGCGCTTCAGGTCGACGCCGCGCGGGATGGAGATGACGCGCTCGGGCGTCACACCCTTGTAGGTCTTGAGGATGTGGGCGCGGGTGAAGTCGGAATTGGCGATGGTCATGTCGGCGCGGACCATGCCGCCATTGTACCAGCGCTTCAGTCCGGACCTGGCATTGTAGATGCCGGCATAGGTGGCGACCGAATGGACCTTTTCGGCCTTCGCCGCGCCGACCGCCGCCATGGCCGGGGCGCGCGAGCGTACGTGGACGATGTCGACGCCGTGGGCGCGGATAATCTTGCGCAGCGCGCCGGCATTGGCCCACTGCACGAACGGGTTCTTGCTGTGGACGGGCAGGTGGATGACCGTGGCGCCCATCTTGGTCAGCACGGGTTCCATGCGTCCGCCCTTGGTCGCCACGATCGAGCGGCCGCCGGCCTCGATCACCGCGCGGGCGACGTCGATGACCGTCTGTTCGACGCCGCCGGCGTCGAGCTCGGGCACGACCTGTAGAACGCAGCCGCTGAAGGAAGGCGTATCGGGCATCGGACTTGTGGACAGGGATTCTCGGGACTACAACCACTCACCATGATCAAGCCGTTTAATCAAGAGCCTGCGTCCTGGCTGGAGACCGCCGCCGGACGGATTGCCTATCGCCGGGTGAAAGGTAATGGTCCCACCCTGTTGTGGCTGGGCGGGTTTTTGTCGGATATGACTTCGACCAAGGTGGGGTATCTGGCCCGGCTGGCCCGGATGAACGGCTGGGATTTCCTGGCCTTCGACTATTTCGGCCATGGCGAGACGGGGGGCGACTGGAACGCGGCGCGGGTGGGCACCTGGGTCGCCAATACGCTTGCGGTGGCGGATAGCCTGACCGAAGGCCCGATTGCCGCCATCGCCTCCTCCATGGGCGGGCACATGCTGTGCGAACTGATCAAGGCACGGCCGGGCAAGGTGCGCGCGGCCGGCTTTATCGCCCCGGCGCCCGACTTCATCACCGAACTGATGCTGCCCGGCCTGTCGCCCGAAGAGAAGCGTCAGCTCGAGGTCTCGGGCATGCACATGCTGGGCGGCTATGACCGGCCGATCGGCCTGTTGCAGGCCTTCTTCGCGGAAGCCACCGGCCATCGCGTGCTGGACGCCGCCATTCCGTTCGACGGCGCCGTGCGTATCCTGCACGGCCAGCGGGACGACGTCGTGCCGTGGCGGCACGGTGTGCGGCTGCTGGATACGCTGACGGCGAAGGACGCACGCCTGACCCTGATCAAGGACGGCGATCATCGTTTATCGCGGCCGCAGGATATCGACCTGCTGGAAGAGATGGCGGCGGAGCTGCGGACCTGGCGATCGAGGGTGATTTAGTATGAATTTGACAGTTTAAACTAAATGTGTATAGTGCCTCGATTACCACGGAGGCGACGATGTCTATAGCCCAAAACATTTTGCGACCGAAAAGCGGAGTAACTCTGCGCATTTGGGAAATCGCTGACGAGTTAACGACCCTCAAAGGGCACCGGGCCCGACGGGCAGATGTCTTGGAGCGGACAGCCGAGGAGGGCATCCACCCTGGAACGGCCGCAAAGCAGTACAACGATTGGCGCTTATCGTATGAAAATAGTCGTGGAGCGGCAGCGGAAGGTGTCAGTGAAGCAGCGGCTGCTCCTTTTTCCATATCGCTTCAAATGGGCGCCGATGGTCGCGTATTGATCCCGGTTGAGTTGCGTCGCTTGATGAAGGTCGATGACACCGGCCGGCTTACTGCATCCGTCGTCGATGGTGAATTACGCCTTGTCAGTCCAGCAGTTGCCTTGTCACAACTGGAGCGTTTGTTCGCACCGTTGAGGGGGGGGGCTTCCATTGTTGAAGAATTGCTGGCTGAGCGCCGAGCCGAAGCGGCCCGGGGATGAGTGTAATCCTTGATTCGTCAGCAATCCTTGCGATGCTTCTACACGAGCCGGGCGGCGACCAGGTGCGTGGAGCCCTAGGCGGTGCAGTTATCAGCACTGTGAACCTATCCGAAGTCTATGCCAAGAGCGTCGAAAAGGCGCTGGACGCGGAAGCTGTGCGCAAGGCCTTCTCGGCCCTATCGATCGGTATCGTGCCTTTCAATGACGTTCACGCCTTCATTGCAGGCAAACTACGTCAGCAGACACGCGACTATGGATTATCACTGGGTGATCGAGCCTGTTTGGCGACGGCTATTGTCGAAAGACGGTCGGTGTTGACTGCTGACCGGGCTTGGCTATCGCTTGGTCTCGATGTAAAAATCACTGCGATCCGATAGCCGCCGCCAGGGCGTCGATCACGCCGTGCACCGCCTGTTCGGCCGCGATATCGATGAATGTGCCGTTGGGCCGCAGCTTGGCGCGGTTGTGCGGCATCAGCAGCGTCGTCGCCGGCGTCAACCCAGCTTCGAGAACGCGCAGCACCTCGATCATCGCCGGATGTGCGATCTCGCCGCTGGCCGTGCAGGTGATCAGCGCGGTCGGTTTGTGGGCGAACTCGCAACTGCCGACCGTCCAGTCGATGGCGTTTTTCAGCACGCCGGGAATGCCCATGGCGTATTCCGGCGTGGCGATCAGAATGGCGTCGGCCGCGTTGAGCGACGCGCGAAAGGCCCGGACCGCTTCGGGCGCATCGTCAGCCGCGTCAGGTGAAAACGGCGGCAGGACGGTCGAGAGGCGGGCCACCTTGAACACCTTCAGGCGCGTGACGGCGTCGATCAGGGCGGCATTGAGCGAGCCCTGACGCAGGCTGCCGCAAAGGGCGGCCAGGATCACGACAGACGGTCGATCAGGTGGTCGCCGACGCGAAGGGCGTTGGCCACCGTCGTCAGCGTCGGATTGACCGCTGCTGCCGAGACGAAGAACGAGGTGTCGGTGACGTAGAGATTGTCGAGTTCGTGCGCCTTGCAGTTGGTGTCGAGCACTGAGGAGGCCGGATCCTTGCCGAAGCGCACGGTGCCGCACTGGTGCGCCGTGCCGTACAGCGGCAGCAGCTGGTCGATGGCGAAGTGCGGCTCGAACAGGGTGTGTTGGCGCAGGCTGAAATTCTTCAGGCCGTTCTCCAGCTTGCGCGTCAGGCGCAGGTGGCTGGACAGGTTGTTGGCGGTGTAGCTCAGCTTGATTTGGTCGTCGCCGGTCAGGGTGATGCGGTTGTCCGGCATCGGCAGGTCTTCGCTCATCGTCAGGAAGGCGACGATATGGCGGGCGATGTCGTCGGTCAGGAAGTTGGGGATCAGGGCCGGCGGGATGATGTCCGAGATCTGGCCCTCCAGGGTCTGGCCGGTCATGTATTCCAGCAGCTGGATCTGGCCCATCGGGAAGTCGTACGAGCCGTCGGGATCGCCGAAATAGAAGTCGTTGACGGCGAAGGTCTTGGGGAAGGGCGAATCGAACACCTGGGCCATGATCGAGATCACCGCCGAGGTCGTGTGGAACATGTAGTTGCGCCCGACCTGGTCTGAGCCATTGGCCAGGCCGTTCGGATGCGCAGCACTTTTCGAGCGCAGCAGCAGGGCCGCGGTATTGGCCGCGCCCGCCGCCGCGACGAAGATATCGCCCCTGAAGCTTTGCAGGGCGCCGGTCTCGTTCTCGGTGACGACCGTGGTGACGGTCTTGCCGGTGCCGTCGGTTTCCAGGCGGATCGCCCGGTGGCCGGGCAGGATGGTGACGTTGGGCAGCCCGGCGATCGGCTCGATGACGATGGTGCGCGCATCGGACTTGGCCTTGAGCAGGCAGGGGAAGCCACCGCAGGTCGTGCAGCGCACGCAGTGCGAGGTCTGCGGATGCGCATCGTCGCGATTGACGCCCAAGGGCAGGGGCGAGGGGTGCCAGCCGATGTCCTGGAAGTGCTTCTTCAGCGAGGCGACGCCGGGATCGTCGAGCAGGGGCGGATAGGGATAGGGCGGATCGTCGGGCAGGTCGTTGGGATCGATGCCGCGTTCGCCGTGCACCCGCCACAGCTTTTCGGCCTTTTCGTAATAGGGCTTGTAGTCGGTGTAGGACAGGGGCCAGGCCGGCGACAGGCCGTCGGCGTGCTGGACGGCATCGAAGTCGCGCTTTTTCAGGCGCATCAGGGCGGCGCCATAGAAGGTGGTGTTGCCGCCCACCCAATAGTTGGTGTTGGGCGTAAACGGCTTGTTCTGCTTGTCCAGCCACTGCTCCTTGGTGCGGTAGCGGTGCTTGACGAAGACCTCGGTCGGGTTCCAGTTCTGCGGCTCCTGGGGCAGGAACTGGCCACGTTCCAGGATCAGGATCTTTTTGCCGGTATTGGCCAGGGCATAGGCCAGGGTACCGCCGCCGGCGCCCGATCCGATGATGATGACGTCGTAATGCTGGCTTTCGGTGGCGGGGGCGTCGACCATTGGTTTCCTCAGTCTTTTAGCTGGTATTTGGATGCGCCCCAGCGGATCAGCGGGGTGATCAGGCCATCGGGCAGGTAGGTCATCAGCGCCACGGCGAACTGGTTGGCCAGGCCGGTGACGATGACTTCCCTGCCTTTTTCGTTGGCTCGGATGGCGGCCTCGACCACGGCCTCGGCGGTCATCTGGAAGCGGCCTGGGCCGTGGCCGCCGGTGTCGCCCAGCTTGTCCGCCATGCCGTTCGACGTCATGAACTCGCTCTCGGTCGCGCCGGGGCACAGGGCGGTGACGTTGACGCCTTTTGCCGCGACCTCGGCGGCCAGCGAACGCGAGAACTTCAGCATATAGGCCTTGGCGGCCGGATAGAGGGTATGGCCCGCGGCGCCCGGCGAGAAGGCGACCATGCTGGAAACATTGATGATGCGGCCATAGCTGTTGGCCAGCATCGGCTCCAGCAGGGCGTGCGCCAGGAGCGTCGGCGTGTTCACGCAGACCTCGACGAAATCGAGCTGCTGCTCGGCCGTGGTGGCGGCGAAGGTGCGGGCGATCGAATAGCCGGCATTGTTGATCAGGCCGTCGATGTGCAGGTTGTGGTGGCGCAGGCGCTCGACCAGATGCCTGACCTGGTCGCGTTTGCCGAGATCGGCGTCGAGGCAGGTGACCTTGACGCCGTGCGCCGTGGCCAGGTCCTCGGCCAGGGCCTTCAGCCGGTCGAGGCGGCGCGCCACCAGGACCAGATCGGCGCCGCGTTTGGCATAGGCGCGGGCGAATTGCGCGCCTATGCCGCTGGAAGCGCCGGTAATCAGGAAGGTGCGGGCCATGGCTGATCTCCGCCGGATGAGTCGTTATAACATCTAGGCCGATTGTTCGGCGCGGTAAATGGCGGCCAAACCTTCGCGGTAGGTCGGGTATGCTGGGCGCCAGCCGAGTTCGGCCTTGGCGCGGGCGTTCGAGACGCGCTTGTTGTCGGCATAGAAGCGTCGCGCGGTCGGCGGCAGGTCGTCGAACGCCGTCACGGGCGGCAGCGGCAGGCCGGTCAGTTCGGCGGCGTGAAGCAACACATCTTCGGCCGAGGCCGGCTTGTCGTCGCACAGATTATAGGCGCGGCCGGGATTGGGACGGTCGAGGCTGGCCATCAGGGCGGTGGCGCAATCGTCGTGGTACAGGCGGGAAAAGACATGATCGTCGATGTGGACGCGCCGCGCCGTGCCGTCGCGAAGGCGGTCGATGACGTTGCGGCCGGGGCCATACAGACCGGGCAGGCGGAAGACATGCGCGCCTATGCTCAACCATTGATTTTCAGCGGTGACGCGCCGCCGGCCTTCGGTTGACGAGGGGGCGAGGGCGCTGTCCTCGAACACCCAGCCGCCGCCGCGGTCGCCATAGACGCCGGTGGTGGAAAGATAGCCGATCCAGCGGTTAGCATCGATCAGCCCATGCAGGGCCCGAAACGCCGGACAACCATCGTCATCGGGGGCAGGCGTGATCAGGATGGCGTCGGCCGTGCAGGCTTCGCGCAGGGCGTCGGGGGCGTCCGGATCGATCGCGGCGATGCCCTGGGTTTCGAGCGCCTGGCGCTTTTCCGGCGTGCGCGCCGTGGCCATCAGCGTGAAGCCGGAGCGCTGTGCCAGGGCGCCGAAGGCAGCGCCGATAAACCCGTAGCCGAAGATGAAGGCGCGTTTCACCTATTGCGCGGCGCGGGCCGCCGACAGGGACGCCGAGGCCGAATCCGCTTCGGCCGACAAGGTGGCGTCGCGTTTGGCGTCGGCCGCCTTTTGTTGCGCTTCCTGCGCCCGGCGGGCATCGCGTTCGCGCACCATGCGGTAATAGTCGGGTTCGGTGATTGCATGGCCGAACGGCTTCGGCGAGCGCCGGCCTTCGCCCTGCGGCCAGACCAGGCTGAAGGCGATGATCAGCACGGCCACGACGGCCGACGCGATGTAGAAGGCGCGATTGTTCATGGCCTCTGTATAGGAAAAACCGGCGCTTTAAGCCAGTGCTTTCAAGGCCGATTTTCCGCCTGATTTTTGCCTGAAATCAAGGCGCGAGCCTCTTGTGTGCTTCATTTGTCACACCATATCGGAGCCGTGCCGGTTGCTTCCGAGTAAGGACCGGCAACGCCAAATCCGCCTCTGAAGGGGACTATCTACAAGATGAATATCGAAAAATATTCCGAGAAGACTCAAAAGCTTATCCAGGCCGCTCAAAGCATCGCGCAAGCCGCCTCGCATCAGTATTTCACGCCGGCCCATGTGCTGAAGGCGCTGACCGAGGACAAGGACCAGCTGTCGCAACGGCTGATCGGCCTGGCCGGCGGCAATGCCGATATCTTCGTTGGCGCGATCGACCAGGCCCTGACCAAGCTGCCCTCGGTCACCGGCGCCGCGTCGCAGCTCTATATGCACAATGATACCGCCAAGCTGTTCAACGACGCTGAAGCCGCGGCGAAGAACGCCGGCGACGCCTTCGTCACCGCCGACCGCCTGCTGATCGCCGCGCTGGACACGCCCGACGGCGCGACCGTGCTCAAGGCCGCCGGCACGACCCTGAAGGCCGTGCGCGACGCCCAGACCAATTTCCGCAAGGGCAAGACCGCCGACAGCGCCACCGCCGAGAACGGTTTCGATGCGCTCAAGCGTTATGCTCGCGACCTGACCCAGGCCGCGCTGGACGGCAAGATCGACCCGGTCATCGGCCGCGACGAGGAAATCCGCCGTACCATCCAGGTCCTGGCCCGCCGCACCAAGAACAATCCAGTGCTGATCGGCGAGCCCGGTGTCGGTAAGACGGCTATCGTCGAAGGCCTGGCCATGCGTATCGTCAATGGCGACGTGCCGGAAAGCCTGAAGGACAAGAAGCTCTATTCGCTGGACATGGGCGCGCTCATCGCCGGCGCCAAGTACCGTGGCGAGTTCGAGGAGCGGCTGAAGGCGGTGCTTAACGAGGTCACCGGCGCCGAAGGCCAGATCGTGCTGTTCATCGACGAGATGCACACCCTGGTCGGCGCGGGCAAGTCGGACGGCGCCATGGACGCGTCCAACCTGCTGAAGCCGGCCCTGGCGCGCGGCGAACTGCACTGCGTCGGCGCCACCACGCTGGACGAATACCGCAAGCACGTCGAAAAGGATCCCGCGCTGGCGCGGCGCTTCCAGCCGGTCTTCGTCACCGAACCGACGGTCGAGGACACCATCTCGATCCTGCGCGGTCTGAAGGAAAAGTACGAAGTGCACCACGGCGTGCGCATTTCCGACGGCGCCATCGTCTCGGCGGCGACCCTGTCGAACCGCTATATCGCCGACCGCTTCCTGCCCGACAAGGCGATCGACCTGATCGACGAGGCGGCCTCGCGCGTGCGCATGGCCGTCGATTCGAAGCCCGAGGCTTTGGATGAACTCGACCGGCGCATCGTCCAGCTCAAGATCGAGCGCGAGGCCCTGCAAAAGGAAACCGATCCAGGTTCGAAGACGCGGCTGGAAAAGCTGAGCGACGAACTGGAGGACCTGGAAGCCCGCTCGCTCGACCTGACGGTCAAGTGGAAGGCCGAGAAGGACAAGGTCGGCTCGGCGGCGCGTGCCCGCGAAGCGCTGGACCGCGCGCGGATCGAGCTGGCCAACGCCCAGCGCGCCGGCGACCTGCAAAAGGCATCGGAGATCCTCTATGGCCGCATCCCGGCCCTGGAGAAGGAGCTGGCGGCGGCCGAGAACGCGCCGAAGGAGGCCCAGCAACTGGCGCCGGAGGTGGTCGATTCGACGCAGATCGCCGCGGTGGTGTCGCGCTGGACCGGCATTCCGGTCGACAAGATGCTGGAAGGCGAGCGTGACAAGCTGCTGCGCATGGAGGATGAACTGCGCAAGCGCGTCGTCGGCCAGGACGAGGCTCTGATCGCCGTGTCGGACGCCGTGCGCCGCGCGCGGGCAGGCCTGAAGGACCCGAACCGGCCGATCGGTTCGTTCCTGTTCCTGGGGCCGACGGGCGTCGGCAAGACCGAGCTGAACAAGGCCCTGGCCGAATTCCTGTTCGACGACGAGACGGCGATCACCCGGCTCGACATGTCGGAATACATGGAAAAGCATTCCGTCTCGCGCATGATCGGCGCGCCGCCGGGCTATGTCGGTTATGACGAGGGCGGGGCGCTGACCGAAGCCGTACGGCGCCGGCCGTACCAGGTCGTCCTGTTCGACGAGGTCGAGAAGGCGCACCCGGACGTGTTCAACATCCTGCTTCAGGTGCTGGACGACGGGCGGCTGACCGACGGCCAGGGGCGTGTGGTCGACTTCCGTAACACCCTGATCGTCATGACCTCGAACCTGGGATCGGACGTGCTGGTCAACATGGAGCCGGGCGTCGACATCGAGACGGTGCGGCCGCTGGTCATGGAGGGCGTGCGCCGGCATTTCCGGCCGGAATTCCTCAACCGCATCGACGAGATGATCCTGTTCCAGCGGCTGGACAAGGTGCACATGCACGACATCGTGCGTATCCAGCTCAAGGGCCTGGAGCGTTTGCTGGCCGACCGCGAGATGACGCTGTCGATCGACGAGGCGGCGCTGAACTACCTGGCGGAGAAGGGCTACGACCCGGCCTACGGGGCGCGGCCGTTGAAGCGGGTGATCCAGAAGCTACTGGTTGACCAGATCGCGCGGCGTATCCTGGCCGGCGACTTCGCAGATGGAGATGTCATCCATGTCGGCTTCGACGGAGAAGAGCTGTCGATCGGAAGGCCAACGGTAAACTGACGGGGCGTGGGGTCCGCGACCCCACAATCTTAAACTTCTATCTTCGTCATCCGCCCCTCTGGGGCAGTGACGAAGGTGGAAATTCAAAGGCTTGGGGCCACAGGCCCCAAACCCCGTCATTTAGTCGTGGGCTTCCGCCGCGATCTTCCCGCACAACCATTGCAATCCGGCCAGGTGCTGCTGGTCGTGGCTGCATAGATAATGGACCAGGCCGCGCAGCGTCACCGGCCCATAGTCCTCGAACTCGGCCATGCGGTCCCACTGGGCCTGCGATACGGTGGCCAGCAGTTCCAGCGTTTCCTCGCGCGCCTTGCGAATGGTCTTGAGCACGTTCGGCGCAAAGGCCTCGGCATAGGCGCGCTCGACCTTTAACCGGTCGCCGTCAACGCCCGGCAGGAAAGGCCGGTCTTCCTTCAGCGTGCGCACGAAACGCACGTGATAGCCGTCGATCTCGATATCGCGCACATGACAAAGCTGTTCCAGCGCCGAGAAGGGCTCACTGGGGCAGGTGTGCCACGACGGCGGCGTCCACAGCTGGAAGCCGTCGGGAATGGCGCCGTAGTGGGCTTCCAGCCGGTCCGGAAACGCGGCCAGGGCGTCGAGCGTGGCAGCGTCCATATGGCTTAATCCCGCAGCAATTCGTTGATGCCGGTCTTCGACCGCGTCTGGGCGTCGACGCGCTTGACGATGACGGCGCAGTAGAGGCTGGGCGCATTGGCATTTGTAGCATTATTGGCATTGGCCGACGGCATCGAGCCGGCGACGACGACGGAGTAGGGGGGCACTTCGCCGTAGAAGACTTCGCCGGTGGCGCGGTCAACGATACGCGTCGACTTGCCGATGAACACGCCCATGCCCAGCACCGAGCCTTCACGGACGATGCAGCCTTCGACGACTTCCGAACGGGCACCGATGAAGCAGTTGTCCTCGATGATCGTCGGGCTGGCCTGCAGCGGCTCCAGCACGCCGCCGATGCCGACGCCACCCGACAGGTGGACGTTCTTGCCGATCTGGGCGCAGGAGCCGACGGTGGCCCAGGTGTCGACCATGGTGCCTTCATCGACGAAGGCGCCGATATTGACGAAGGAGGGCATCAGCACGACGTTCTTGCCGATATAGGCGCCGTGGCGGACGATGGCGCCCGGCACCGCGCGGAAGCCGGCGTCCTGGAAGGTCTTGTCGGTCCACTTGGCGAACTTGTTGGGCACCTTGTCCCAGAAGGGGCCGATCGGCGCCTCTTCGAACAGGCCGCGGCCGGTGTGCATCAGCTGGTTGGC
>FTDJ01000475.1_pt1 | contig 18792 bp, 22 predicted proteins | sample 1639861 | NCBI WGS metagenome assembly FTDJ01 (sample SAMEA3914869, study PRJEB12502) | metagenome | biome: forest; material: soil | place: USA | collected 2012-03-12 | depth 0.1 m | reverse complement strand
TCGGCACGGTCGTCGTTTTCCGGCAAACGGGTATAGACGTAGAGACAGGCCATGTCGCCGTCATAGGCGAGCGCCAGCATCGGCGGCGACACCGAGGCGGCCATCGGGGTGATGGGCCCGATCAGATCCTTTTGGCAGGCGGCGAAGTCCGTCTCCATCATCTGCATCAGGGCGGCGGCCGCGCCGTCATTGGCGCCCTGAAAAGGCGCCATTTCCTTTTGCATCGCCTGCGTAGTGCGGGCACCGATTTCCTGCGGGGTCAGGCCCAAGGCCTTACCGTCGGCCTTCATGCGGTGGGCATAGACTTTTAAGGCCAGGATCGAGCGATAATCGCTCTGGTTTTGCGTCTTCAGCACCACCGCCATACCGGCCAGGGTACAGCGGACGTCGTGATCGAACTGGCGCTGCGGATCGGGTGCCTGTCGGGCACTGACCGGTGTGGCGAACGGCAATGCGAGCGCGAATGCGGCGGCGACCAGAGCGTGAAATTTCATGACAATCCCCCTCGGATGTACGCGCGTAGGCTAGATCAACCGAATGGCGAGACTGTGGCGAGCAAAGCAAGGCCCCACCACCAAACTCGCTGTCGCTCGTTCGGTCCCCCGCCCCACGAGTGGGGCGGTAAAAAGGAAGAAGAGCTCCGCCTTTTTGAATTAGCCTTCGCCCGGATCGATCTGCAAAACATTACAGAGGAAGCACGACTTCGCTCATCTTTTTACCGCCCCACTTGTGGGGCGGGGGACCGCGCGAACACGAAGTGGAGCGTGGTGGTGGGGGCCTTGCGATGGAAGACGCGGCACAGGCGGATGTAATCGCCTCTCCCCACCTTACATGGCGACAAATGGCTTAAGTTCAAGAATTGGCACTGTCGATTTTCCCCCTTAAAACACAGCCACTTAAATAAAGGGAGACGCGCATGACCGAAGTCATCATTGCCGGGGGCGGGCCGACGGGATTGATGCTGGCCGGCGAGCTGGCCCTTGCCGGCATCGACACCGTCGTCATCGAGCGCCGCCCGACCCAGGCGCTGGCCGGTTCCCGCGCCGGCGGGCTGCACGCGCGCACGATCGAGGTCCTGGACCAGCGCGGCATCGCCGAGCGCTTTCTCAAAGAAGGCCAGATCGCCCAGGCGGTCAGTTTCGCCGGCGTCCGGCTCGACCTGACCGGTTTTCCGACGCGGCATCCGTATAGCTTGGGCCTGTGGCAAAACCATATCGAACGCCTCTTGGCCGAGTGGATCGCCGAGCTGAACGTGCCCGTCCACTATGGCCGCGAGGTCACCGGCTTCACGCAAAACGAAGATGGCGTCACGGTCGCCCTGTCAGACGGCGAAACGCTGCACGCCCAATACCTCGTTGGCTGCGACGGCGGACGCAGCATCGTCCGCAAAGGCGCCGACATCGATTTTCCGGGCTCGGACGCCACCACCTCCAACCTGATCGCCGAGGTCGAACTGGCCGAGACCCCGCCGTGGGGCGTTCACCGCAATGCGTTTGGCCTCCACTCCTTCGGCCGCGTCGACTACACCATCCGCGACGGCGAGATTGCCTGGGCCGACCATGGCCCGGCGCGCGTCATGGTCAGCGAGGCCACCATCGGCACCGGTGAACCGACCCTGGCCGACCTCAGTCAAGCCCTGACCGCGGCTTGCGGCTCGGACTACGGCGTCCACAGCCCGACCTGGATTTCGCGCTTCACCGACATGGCGCGTCAGGCAGGCACCTATCGCCAGGGCCGCGTGCTGATCGCCGGCGACGCCGCTCACATTCATCCGCCCGACGGCGGCCAGGGGCTGAACACCGGTGTCCAGGACGCGGTCAATCTCGGCTGGAAGCTGGCCGCGGTGATCAAGGGCACGGCGCCGGACGCCCTGCTCGACACCTATCACGCCGAGCGCCACCCGGTCGGGGCGCGCGTGCTGCGCCTGGCCATGGGCGCGGTAGCGCTGCGCCGCGAGGACGACCGCAGCCACGCCGCCCGCGACATCCTGGCCGAATTGCTGGGCGTCGACGGCGCGCGCCGGCACATGGTCGGCAGCCTGTCCGGGCTCGATATCCGCTACGATCTCGGCGGCGATCACCCGCTGATCGGGCGGCGCATGCCCGATCTCGACATTGTCGCGACAGACGGCCCGAGGCGCGTCTATACCCTGCTGCACAAGGCACAGCCGGCGCTGATCAGCCTTGGTACGGCCATCGACATCGGCGCGTGGGCCGGTCGCGTTCAGGCGATCACCGCGCGCTATGACGGGCCGTGGGACCTGCCGGTAACAGGCCACGTCCCCGCCCCGGCCGCCGTGCTGATCCGCCCGGACGGCTACGTCGCCTGGGCCGGAGACGGTCCAAGCGATAGCTTGACGCAGACGCTGACGACGTGGTTCGGGCCGCCACTCAACACTTAAGCAATCGCTTGACTATTGCCACGCACGGCGATACTTAAGCCTATGCTTGAGCATTCCGATCCTCTCGACAAAGCCTTTCACGCCCTGGCCGACGCCACGCGGCGCGGCATCCTCGATCGCCTGTCGCAGGGCCCCGCCTCGGTCAGCGAGCTCGCCAAGCCCTATGACGCGACGCTGGCCGCCATCCACCAGCACGTCCAGGTGCTGGAGGCCAGCGGCCTGGTCACCACGCAAAAATACGGCCGCGTGCGCCAGTGTTCGCTGTCGCGCGACACGGTTTTGCGCGTCGAAACCTGGCTCAGCGAGCGGCGCCAGCTGTGGGAAGGTCATTTCGAGCGCTTGGGCCGCCTGCTGGAAAACGGAGACGATCTCGCATGACGACGCCCTTTTGCCACGGCACCTTTACGCTGAACCGCACCTGGAAGGCGTCGCCCGAGCGCGTTTTTCGCGCCTGGTCGGACCCGCAGGTGAAGGCGCAGTGGTTCACCGGCCCGCCCGAAACCTGGACGCTGATCGAGCGATCGCTCGACTTCACCGTCGGCGGCACTGAAGTGCTGCACGGCCGCTTTGCCAGCGGTCTGGAGACGCTGTTTCGGGCGCGTTTTCACCTCATCGAGCCACCGCATCGTCTGGTCTATGTCTACGACCTCCACCATTCCGGCCGCTTTCATTCGGTGACGCAGTCAAGCCTCGTCTTGACGCCCGACGGCGCCGGCACCCACGTCGCCTATACCGAGCAGATGGTCTTCATCGACGGCGAAGACGGCACCGAAAGCCGCCGCCACGGCACCAGCTTGCAATACGACCTGATCGACCGCCTCGTGCATTCCGGAGCCTGACCATGACGCCTGAACTCTATGGCCACCCCTTCGCCGCCTTCGTGTGGAAGCCTCTGATCGCGCTCTATGAACGCGACGTGCCGTTCACCTTCCGCACGGTCGATCCGGCGCATCCGGACAACGCCGCGCGCATCCGCGAGTTGTCGCCGACCGGTCAGTTCCCGGCCCTGGTCGACGGCGATCGCTGCATCACCCAATCCAATGCGGTGATCGAATATCTCGACCTCTATCATGGTTCCGCCGCGCCGATGGTCCCGGCCGATGCGCGCGAGGCTTTGGACGCGCGGATGATGGCCGACATCTTCGACGACTATGTCGCCGATCCGATGCAGCAAATCGTCGGCGATGCCTTGCGCCCCAAGGATCAAACCGACCCGCGCGGCGTCGCCGACGCAAAATCGAAACTCGACCGCAGCTATGCCTGGCTCGATAAACACCTGGCCGGACGCACCTGGGCGGCGGGCGAGCGTTTCACCATCGCCGACTGCGCCGCCGCGCCTGCCCTGTTGTATTCGGACTGGGTCCATCGCATCCCGGAAAGCTGCGCCACGCTGCTCGCCTATCGCACGCGCTTGCTGGCTCGGCCATCGGTCGCCCGCGTCGTCGACGAGGCCCGCCCCTTCCGGCCCTTCTTCCCGCTGGGCGCGCCTGATCGGGACTAGCGCTTAGGCGTGCGTCCGGGCGCGCGAAGCCAGCCACACGCTGTTGACAACGCCCAGGATGACGCCGGCGAAGACGGCGCCGGTGCCGAACACGATGGCCACCGGGATCGGCGCGAACAGCCACAGGCCGATATAGACCAGGCCGCTCAGCACCAGGCTCCAGCCCGAGAACCGCCGTGCGCGCTGGGCCCAGGCATAGGGCACCATCGACTTGGGCAACTGGTTGCCGAAATAGATGACGACCAGGCCATTGACGGCGACGACACGCATCAGGGTGTCGTGGTCGATATAGCCGCGGGCATTGGCGACTTTCGCGGCCACGGCCAGCACCAGGGTGAAGGCGGCAAAGATCAGGCCGGCCACAATATCCTTCTTCATCGCAGGATCTCCTTTTTGGTCGCGTCGGAGGCCTCCGAGCCAAGACCGAACGAGTGGGCAAAGCCGAGCAACGCCTCTTCGAGCACCGACAGCTTCAGGTGATAGATGACCGACTTGCCGGCCTTTTCGATGTGGACGAGGTCGGCCTCGCGCAGCACGGCGAAGTGGGCCGACATGGTCGACTTGGTGACGTCGAAATGGTCGCCGATATCGCCGGCGCTCATCGGCCCCTGCCGCAGCAGTTGCAGCACGCGGCGGCGGGTCGGATCGGACAGGGCTTTGAAGACAGCGTTCATGATTCGATAATTAGCCAATCATCGAATTGTTGTCAAGCGGACTTGCCCGCGCGCTATGTCGCGCCGCACAACCGTATCTTTCAAGTCTTTACCTCTGCAACTGCGGCATGGTGTAGTCGGCCATCTGAAACAGCGTCGTCAGAAGCCGATCGGTATCGCCGCCGTCCTTGCGCGCCAGGACGAAGCCGCCGCCGTTTGCCGGGATATCGCCGATGGCCGGGTTGTCGCGTCGCCCATTGCAAAAGGCGATGTCGGCCTGGCCCGCGGCCCAGACACCCGTCGTGTTGAGATGGCCGGTCAGAGCGATGGTGTAGGGCCAACCCGGCTGGCCGTCATTGCCGCTCATTGTGACGTTGCCCTTGGCATCGATCGTGCCCGTCATGTTGAAAAAGCCTTCGGCGCCACCGTCGAAGACGAACTGGATCTGATTGCCGTTGCGTGTGACGCTGACGTCGTTGGCCCGCGTCGCGCCCAGGGGATTTCGGCCTGCGTCGGTGTGGGGCCGATACCAGGCAAAGGGCGTCGACAGGAGCACATTCTCGCATTTCGTGCCCCAGATGAAGAGCGTATAGGCCCCGGCGGGCAGGTTCGCCCCGGTCGTCATCTGGGTCATGCCGGAGGCACCCGCCGACGGCAGGGCGGGCGCGGTCGGCGCCGGTTTCGGCGGTGGCGCCGGTGTTACGGCGGCGAAGGCCGCGGGGCCGGCGAACAATCCAAAGGCTGTAAGCGTAACGAATTTCGCGAGCGCGCGCATGGCCATACTCCCTTGCGGCATCTGGGGCCGAATTGGCCGAGGTTAGGCACATAGTACCGGCACAACAAGCTGCCTAAACAGGCAGGATGACGCCGCGCCGGTTTCGCAAAACCGCCGCCAATTCTGTGCTAGTCTCGGCATTATTCGCCGGAGGTCAGCCATGCCCGCGCCCAGCCGCCGTTCCCTGCTCAAGGCCGCCCCCCTCGCCGCCGCCCTGCATCCGGCGATTGCTCGCGCGCTCAGCATCCCGGCCAAACGCGTCACCGGCACCATCAGCGACGTCGAACATATCGTCATCCTGACCCAGGAAAACCGCGCCTTCGACCACTATTTCGGCACCCTGGCCGGCGTGCGCGGCTTCGGCGACCGCTTCCCGATCCCTCTGCCCAACACCGCCACCCGTACCAACGCCACGGTGTGGGTCCAGCCCGACGCGCGCGAGGACGTAACCGCGCCGGTGCTGCCGTTTCATGCCGACACCCAGGCCGACTTCAAGCTGATGCGGCTGCAGGGCACGCCGCATACCTTTGCCGATGCCCAGGCGGCGTGGGACGACGGCCGGCTGCAAGCCTGGCCGAAAGCCAAGCACAACCACGCCATGGCCTATTTCACGCGCGCCGACATCCCGTTCCAATTCGCCCTGGCCGAGGCCTTTACGCTGTGCGACGCCTATCACTGCGCCCTGCACGCCGGCACCGATCCCAACCGCCTGTTCATCTGGACCGGCACCAACGATCCGTCAGGCACAGGCCACGGTCCGGTCGTCTATAACGCCTATGACAAGCTGAGCTCCGACGAGCACGGCCACGGCGGTTACGAGTGGATCACCTATCCGGAGCGGCTGCACGCCGCCGGCATCGACTGGCAAATCTACCAGGACATGGCCAATAATTTCGACGACAATCCCCTCGTCGGTTTCAAGCTCTATCGCCAGGCCGACAAGGCGACCGACGGCCCGCTGACCGAGATGGCCCGCCGCAGCCTGCGCACCCGCGACCTCGACCTCCTCAAGGCCGACGTGATGGCCGGCAAGTTACCGCAAGTGTCGTGGGTGGTCGCGCCCGACCTCTATTCCGAGCATCCGGGGCCGTCGAGCCCGGCCCAGGGCGCCGACTACACCGCCCGCGTGCTCGATGCCCTGACCGCCAATCCCGAGGTCTGGGCCAGGACCGTGCTGCTGATCAATTTCGACGAAAACGACGGCCTGTTCGACCACGTGCCGCCGCCCTCGGTGCCGGCGCGCAACGCCGACGGCAGCCTGCGCGGCGCTTCGCAGATCGACACCGCCGGCGAATATTACGATGTCGGCAAGGACGAGCCGCTGCGTCATCGCGCCTACGGTTTGGGCCCGCGCGTGCCGATGTACGTCGTCTCGCCGTGGAGCCAGGGCGGCTATGTCTCAAGCGACGTCTTCGATCATACCAGCGTCATCCGTTTCATCGAGACGCGGTTCGGCGTGCACGAGCCGAACATCTCTGCGTGGCGGCGCGCGGTATGCGGCGATCTGACATCGTGCTTCGATTTCGCCGCGCCCGATGCTCGTGCGTTTGTGGCCGCTTTGCCGCCGACGCGCGCGGCGTCCGACCGGGCGCACGGCTACGTGCTGACCACCGCACCCGAACTGCCTGTCCCTGTGGCGCCTGAGCAAGCGCCAGGTGCGCGGCCGCGCCGGCCGTCGGCCTATGCGCTGGAAGCAACCGCTACAGGTGATAGTACCGGACTCACCGTGACCTTCGCCAATCACACGCCCGCCCGGGCCATCGTGTTTCACGTCTATGACCGCCACCGCCTCGACGCCGGCCCGGCGCGCTATACCGTCGCCGCCGGATCGTCGCTGGCGGCGCGTTTCGATGGCGCGGGTCACGATCTGTGGATCCTGGGGCCGAACGGCTTTCACCGCCACCTTATCGGACACCCTCCCGTCAGGGCAGCAATGAGCGGCGCCGGTTTGACGCTGCACAATACCGGCGCGACGCCGCTGACACTGACGGTCAGCGACGCGGCCTATGGCCGCCCGGCGCAAAGCCTGACCCTGGCGGCCGGCGCACCCCATCTCCTCGCCGTCGACCTGACCGCGAGCCACAACTGGTACGATTTCGTGGTCTCGACCGGTGACGCCTCGATCCGCCTGGCCGGCCATATCGAGGATGGTCGTTCATCGTTCTCCGATCCGGCCGCCCACGGCCCGGCCGTCCTGCAACAGCCGCCCCGCCGGATTTAAGCGCCGCCTTTTCCACGCGGCCCTCTGGCGCCTGAACCATATCCCGCCTATACCGCTCTCAGTGCCGCGTTCCTGCCGCGGTGGCGGGTGCACGCCCGGCCACGCAGGAGACCGATCATGGCGCGTTACGACAGCATTTTAGGCACCATCGGCCACACCCCGGTGGTGCGCATCAACAAGCTGGCGCCCAAGCACGTCAATCTGTGGGTCAAGGTCGAGGCCTTCAATCCGCTGGGCTCCGTCAAGGACCGCCTGGCGCTGGGCGTCATCGAGGCGGCGGAAAAGTCGGGCGAACTCAAGCCCGGCCAGACGGTGATCGAAGCGACCTCGGGCAATACCGGCATTGGCCTCGCCATGGTCTGCGCCGCCAAGGGCTATCCGCTGGTCGTCACCATGGCCGAGAGCTTTTCCATCGAACGCCGCAAGCTGATGCGGTTTCTCGGCGCCAAGGTGGTGGTGACGCCGTCCGCCCTGCGCGCCGTCGGCATGGTCAACAAGACGATCGAGCTGGCCAAGGCCCACGGCTGGTTCATGACGCGTCAGTTCGAGAACGAGGCCAATCCGGACATGCACGAACGCACCACGGCGCAGGAAATCCTGGCCGATTTTGCCGGCGACCGGCTGGATTACTGGGTCAGCGGCTATGGCACCGGCGGGACGCTGAACGGCGTCTCGCGGGTGCTGGCGCGCGAACGGCCGGAGACGAAAATCGTGGTCTGCGAACCGTCCGAAGCGCCGCTGCTGACCAGCGGTCTGCCGCAAAAGCGCAATGCCGACGGCACCGCGGCCGAGGGCCATCCGGCGTGGAAACCGCACCCGATGCAGGGCTGGACGCCCGACTTCATCCCGCAGATCACCGGCGAGATCGACCGTTCGCGCTTTCACCGCATCGTCCAGATCGACAATGCCGAGGCCATGCGCTGTTCGCAGGAGCTGGCGACGCAGGAAGGGATTTTTGTCGGCATCTCGTCGGGTGCAACCTTTGCCGGCGCGTTGAAGATCGCCGCCGAAGCCCCGGAAGGGGCCAATATCCTGTGCATGCTGCCCGATACCGGCGAGCGCTACCTGTCGACCGGCCTGTTCGCCAATGTGGCGGTCGACATGACGCCGGAAGAACAGGCGATCTTCGACTCGACGCCGCTGGGCGTGGCTTAAATCTTACGGCTGTCGGTGGAAATCGGCGCGGTCGCCGCTGTCTTCATCGATCCAGGAAAACAGGACCGGGCGGCCGTCTTCCATCGCGTAGTGGAGGTCGGTCGTTAGTCCTTTCGGATATCCGTTCGCCGTCAGCGCCAGCTTGACGTCCCACCACTGCACGCCCTTGAGAAAGGCGTACTGGCCGGGCGCCTGACCGAGCGCCCACGTGCCTTCGCCGGAGAGGACCGTGTTGTCACCGGCAATCAGGTCGCGGGCCGGGACGTTTTTGACGGTCAAATGATGGTCGGCCGACAGGATAATCGTCGCCCCCGCCGGCCCGTCCCACGTCCCGGCCACTTGGGCCGTATCCGGCGACTTGCCGGCGCATCCGGTCAGCAAGGCCGTCAGCGCCGCCAGGGCAAACACCCGGCGAAATATTGGCTGTGTCATCTGTCCCCTCCCCGCAAGCGTCTTAGGGACCACGTCAACCGGAAACCGTCAAGATTGGCCGATCCTTACAACTGCGCCAGCAGGTCGGCGCGGCGGGCCTGATAGTCGGCCTCGGCGATCTTGCCGTCGGCCTTTTGCGTCTCCAGCTCGGCCAGCGCCTTTTCCGCCAGCTCGACGCGCAGGCTTTTCGGCGCCGGCGCGCTGGGGATGAAGGCCGGCGGAGTGGCATCGGGTTGCGATGCCGATGACGATAGCGTGGGCGGCGCGAACGGCGTGAATTGCGGCGCCGCCGGGTCAAGAGCCGGTGCCGACTGCGGGACGGAAGGTTGCGGCGCCCCCGGTTGCAGTGACAGAAATGACGGCGTCGCGGCGCTGTCCGGTGGCAGGAAGCTTTTCGGCGTCAGGCCTTGAGGCAAGAAGCTGCCGCCGCCGAAGACCGGCTTGCCATTGGGCGACATCGGCACAATCGCCCGCACCGTCGTCATGCCGGCGGAGAGCGTATCGCCCGAAATCGCCGCCCAGATCATGGCAACGAGCCAGCCGATCCCGGTCCAGCTGAGGAACAGCGTCACCAGCCAGATGAACAGTCGGTGCGGATGGCCGCGCGCGCTGGCAAATATGCCGGGAAACAGATAGGCGGCCTGAAGCACGGTCAGGAGGATGATCGGCCACACCGGGGCTGCCGTCCCCTGCGCCCGGGCGAGCGAACGCCCCCACATCATCAGCAGGAACTGCAGCACCAGCCAGGCGGCCGGAAGCCAGACGCCGAGCGGAATCCTGAAACCGCGATTGTCCGAAATGCGCATGCGTCCCTCCCTTTGGTTGCAAGGGATCACGCGTCACCAAAGGCGTCAAGGGTGGTTGCGAAGTATGACATCGCCGCGCGACGTCTTCGCTTGCAAGGCCCCCACCACCAAACTCGCTGTCGCTCGTTCGGTCCCCCGCCCCACGAGTGGGGCGGTAAAAAAGGAGACGCCGACTTCCTGAAGCAAGGGCAACGTTATCCTTTTCTGAGAAACGATGCCGCGCGCTTTCTACTGTCTTTTTTTTACCGCCCCGCTCGTGGGGCGGGGGACCGCGAGGGAGCGTCAGCGACCGAAGTGGTGGTGGGGGCCTTGCTATCGACGATGAAGCGCGCCGCCGGTCGAAACTATCCCCTCACCAACAGCTTTTCATAAAACCCGCCGAACGTCCCGCCGGGTTCGGCCAGGTGGATCTCCAGTATCCAGTGCCGCTCGCGTCCCAGCCCATCCGCGTCGCGCATCCGCGTCGGGTTTTCCGGACGGATATGGCCGTGGAACTTCTCGCCCGGCACGCGGGCATGCGGGAATTCGGCAACGATGTGCCCGGCGATCTCACCGGCAAAGCGCCAGCCGCGCGCCTCGGATTCCGCCACTGCCACGGCGTAGAGCTCCGCCCCGGTGACGTCGGGATGCGCGCCGTAATACCCAGCCACCGCGTCGAAAATCATCGCCTGATCGCGCACCAGGGCGTGTTTCACCGGGTCGCCGCCAATCGCATAGGTCTTGCCGACATCGGCTTCCCAGGCCTCGAACACCGGACCGATGTCGAGGAAGACGATGTCGTCCCCGGCAATCGTCAGCACCGGCGGATTATCGGAAAAAATGGCCAGCGTATTGGCGCCCGAACGCACGATGCGCTTGTGCCAATGGACCTCGACGCCGAAGTCGCGCTCGGCCATAGCGTAGATGTCTTTTTCGATGTCGCGCTCGGTACGGCCGGGCGCGATCAGACCCGCGGCTTCAACGGCGGCCAGCAGCTCGAACGCCCGGTCCTCGGCGGCGCAGAGCGCGATCAGTCGGTCGTGTTCGCTCATGCTCATGCCTTCACATAGGCCCAGGCGTCGATGCCGGACACCAGCTTAACCGAGACGCGTTTGTAGTCGGAGACCTCATAGGCATCGGCATGCGCCAGTTCTTCGGCGGTGACGGTGAACACCTTGCCGGCGACGGTGTCGGCGGGGTTATTCGACGGCATCACCACCGGATGGAAGCGTTCGCCGCTCTTGGCCAGCACGTCGGGATCGGTGATTTCCAGCCTCTCGGTGCGGTAACCGGGCATGGCGTCATCAGCGCCGTCGAGCAACCGCCCGAACGTCGCCAATTGCACGCTGTCGAGTTGCAACGTGCCGTAGGAGAAGAGGTGTTCCATAACCCCTCTCCTACCCCGTCATCTAGCCGAAGGTAAAGGAATAGGCCTTCACGCCGGGATCAAGAAAGGTAACCGTGCATGTATGGTCAGCGACCGTCCCGGACTGGCGGATGAGTTGATAGAGCCGGTTGTCGCGTACCGTGCCCAGGCCGGAAGCATCGATATCGGCGCCGTGATCGCCGCCCGGCACATGGCCGTCGATGGTCACCTTGAACCGCACCGGCTTGCCGTCGGCGCCCGGCCCCATGACCAGGTGCAGGTCGCGGGCGTGGAAGCGGAAGCTGATCGTGCCGCCAGCCGCCCCCGCCACTGCCTGCTGGTTCTGCACCGTCCAGGCGCCGGTCAGGTTCCAGTCGTTGAGCGCCAACGCCGCGCCCGCGCCGTAAACGTGCGCCTTGTCACGCACCGCGCCGCCCGGCGACGTAAAGCGTTTGGCGCGGTCATAGCCGATATAGGTCTCGGGCGACGCCACATCAGCGGTATCGGCCGCGGCCAGGGCGCCCGAGGCTTCGATTTGCGCCTTGCCCGGCACGAACATCTGGCCGTGGGCCTCGGCCAGCAGGCGCTGGATCGCCTCTTCGGTCTTGCCGTACTCGCCCTCGCCGAAATGGACGTAGCGCAGGCGGCCCTTGGCGTCGATCAGGTAGTGCGCCGGCCAGTAATGGTTCTTGAAGCTCTTCCACAGCTTGGAGTCATTATCGATGGCCACCGGATAGGTGATGCCGAGATCCTTGACCGCCTTGCGCACATTGGCCGGGTCGCGCTCGAAGGCGAACTCGGGGGCGTGGACGCCAATGACGACGAACCCCTGGCCGCGATAGGTGGCGTCCCACGCCTTGATATAGGGCAGTGAGCGCAGGCAATTGATGCACGAATAGGTCCAGAAATCGACCAGGACGACCTTGCCGCGCAGGGCTTCCGGCGTCAGGGGTTGGGAATTGATCCACTCGGTGGCGCCGGAAATGTCGGGCATCGGCCCGCGGTCGGCCAATGTGGCCGTCGCTGGCATCGGCTTTTGCGGCGACAGGCGATCGAGCAGGCCCTGCTCCAGCGTCGAGGTGCCGCCCAGCGACAGCCTGGTCAGCACCTTGGTGTCGACGCCGGTAGCGATGGCGGCGACGCCGATCAGCACGGCGACGCCCAGGGCCTTGCGCACCCATTCGCCGGCATGCAGCGACTTTTTCATGGTGGCAAAGACGCGCCCGCCGACCAGCAGGGCGAGCGCCAGCGAGGTCGCCGCCCCAAGCGCATAGGCGAACAGGGCCAGCGTCGTCGACAGGCTGGCGCCATTCAGCGCCGCCCCCGTCAGCACCAGGCCGAGGATCGGTCCGGCGCACGGCGCCCACAACAGCCCCGTGGCAATGCCGAGCAAGAACGAGGCGGCGAAGGGATTGGCGGGTTTCTCCGCGTCGCTCGCCTGCTCGGTCAGCCGCGCGCCGAGCGCCACCACCGGGCGGGTGACGCGGTCGGCCAGCGCCGGAAACAGCAGCAGCACACCGAACGCCGCCAGCACGATCAGGGCGATGATGCGCCCAATGCCCGAGGCCTGCACCGCCCAGCCGCCGCCGATCGCCGCCAGGGTGGCGACCAGCGCGAAGGTCAGGGCCAGCCCCAGCAACAGTGGCAGGCCGCTCTTGACGAAGGGCTGATCGGCGCGGGCGAAGACGAAGGGCAGGACCGGCAGAATGCACGGGCTGACAATGGTCAGGGCGCCGCCGAGATAAGCGAGGAGAAACAACAGCATGAGCGTTCCGGGGTCGGGGTCTGTGGGCCTTATACGCTCATGGCGCGCCTTCGGTTACGAAGACGACGAAGAGGAGTTCGAACTATCGGTGTGGCTGCCGTGATCGTAGCCGCCGGAATGGCCGTTGCCGTGGCCGCCGTCCGAATGGCCATTGGAATGCCCGCCGGAATGGTGGCCATCCGAAGACATCATGCTGCCTGACATCGTGCTGCCGGACATGGTGCTTCCGGACATGCTGCTGCCGGCCATCATATTGCCGGACATCATGTTCGTCGATGACGAGGACGACGAGGCGCCCGACGACTGCATCATGTCCTGGGCGGGCGCGGAGGCAGCAATGGCGGTGACGGCAAGCGCGAAGGCGCCGAGGGCGAGCTTGGGCAAAAGAGCGGTCATGGTGGGAACTTTCCTGGGATCTGGGCCAAAAAACGAAACGTATGGGGTACGCAGGAACACCGCCGGGCTTGAACACCCGCGCGCATGCCGGCCTGTTGGCGTTTATCCCCGCGCGACAGCCGGCTGTTCAATCATACGTCGCAGCGGCGCGTTTGGTTACGACGCGGCGCTGGAACGGTCCGCGTGACCGCCCTTGGCGTGGTCGCCCGAATGGCCGTCGCCGCCACCGCTGGCGCCGTGACCGTCACCGTGACCGCCCTTGGCGTGGCCGTTGGAATGGCCGGTGGCGGTGTGGGTCCAGCCGCCCTTGGCGTGCCCTGAGGCGTGATGGCCGGGCGCCGGCGTGTCGCCGTGCAGCGTCGTATCCTGCGCTGGCGCAGAGGCGGCGAAGGTGACGGCGGCCAGGGCGAAAGCGGCAATACCGATTTTTGGGCCAAGCTTGGGCAAGAGGTTGGTCATGAGGTTCCCCCGAAATGAAGCCGGTCCGGCTGTTGTCGTTAAGGTTAGGCAGGACGGTGATACCATACACGTCCGGAAGCGCCTTGTCCGTCGCCATCGGCAAGTCCGAAACGCGGCCTTCGTCATCAAAAGGCCATCAGCAGCCTGTCAGTGGATACTCGCACCAAAGAGCGGCGTCATGGTCCTGCCTGCAGCTATCCCCCACACCTTCCCGCCGGCACAAACGGCCGATGTTATTGTTGTCGCGACCGGCTCGCGACCGCGCTTCACCAGCGGTGTTCTGGCGACCTATCTTGCCGTGACCGCGCGCCTCCATCACGGCGGGAACGCTGTCTTCCTCCTGCCGTGGCTGTCGCCGGACGAGGCGGTTCCCAAGGTGGGCGATCGCTGCCGTTTCCGCTTCAGCTGGATCGACCATCCGGGCGAAGTCGGCGCCGCGGGAGACAGCGTCGCCAGGGCGCGGGTGATCCGGAAAATGGATTGCCGCTGACAGCGCACCTGACCATGAGACAAATCCGCCGTTTATGCCGGTGGCGAATTGTGTCACTGTGCCGTCATGTCTTTCATATCGAACATAAAATCCGGCCTCTCGCTGGCGCTGATCGCGGCCCTGGCCGCCGCAGCCCCCGCCGTAGCGCAGTTTTCGGCGTCGGACGGTCCGGTCAATGTCACCTCCGACGGCAGCCGCGTCGAAACCGACAGCGCGTCCGGGCTTGAGACGCTTTATCTCGACGGCAAGGTCGAGCTGCTGCAGAACGGCCGCCGCCTGCGCTGCGACCACGCCAAGGTCATCCAGGCGCCACGTGCCGGCGGCCAGGGCGGCAAGGAGGTCGTGCAGATGGAGGCCACCGGCAACGTCTTCTACGTCGTCGCCGACGAAACGGTGCGCGGCGACTACGCCATCTATACCAAGGCCGACGATACGCTGAAGGTGACGGGCGACGTCATCCTGGTGCGCGGGCGCAATGTCGCCACGGGCACGCTGCTGGTCGACAAGGTCCACGCCGGGCAGATGACGCTGACGGCGGACAGCAGCCACAATCAGGGCCGGGTCAAGAGCGTGCTCTATCCGCACAGCGATCAGCCGCAGCAGCTGCAGCTGCAGCAGCAGCAGCAGCAGCAGCAGCAGCAGCAGTCGGCGAAGAAAAAGAAGTAGCGGCGAAGCACGTCACTAAGCTTTTGTTTCGAGACACTACCATGCGATCGCGGGCCCTATCCCTCGACGGCAAGGCCCCCACCACCAAACTCGCTGTCGCTCGTTCGGTCCCCCGCCCCACAAGTGGGGCGGTAAAAAAGATAGATAAACCCGCCTGCCGGGATGATTTCGGTATGTCGCCTCGCTCACTTTAAAGGCGGAATGCTTTTCTTCCTTTTTTTACCGCCCCACTCGTGGGGCGGGGGACCGCGCGACAATGCGTCAGCATTGAGCGTGGTGGTGGGGTCCCTACCGGTAGAGGAACGTCGCTATCGTCCGCCGCCCTACCTACTCGCCGGCGGCAGGGCCGAAACGGTGATCGCCGAACTGGGAGTAGAAACGCTCGACACCGAACTATAGGCCGATTCCGACGACTCGTAGGCCGAGGCCGAGGCGCTGGCATCGGCGGCATCCTGGGCCGCGGTGGTTTTCCTCTGACAGCCGGAAATACCGAACAGGCCGAGCGCAATCAGCGTCAGCAAAAACATCGTCCAGATCGTCGCCGGGCGATAGGCTGGCATGTGGGGTGAACGGACCAAGGCAACCTCCCAGCCTCATGCCCCAAAGGAGGATGGCATAAGGCGTCATCACGGAGGCCATACGGCCCCGGTTTGCCCCGGCGCTGTGACGATAGGCCTGACGCCATAAGTTTTGCGTCTGTTGGCGACCGGAATTTGTAAAATTTCGATAAGGGAAGGAAGCCCCCCACCACCCCGCGTGGCGGGGCGGTATAAGAATTGAGCGAACACGTTTCCTGGCATTTTCCCCTCGGTAAAGTAGGGCCAACCATTCTTTTCTTGTACCTCCCCACAACGTGGGGAGGGGGACCACGAGGCCTTCAGGCCGAAGTGGTGGTGGGGGTCTTACTTACTTTCGTGCGTCTCAAACAACGTACTAATGCCCGCGATTTCGGGCGCCTCCGCCGTAATGCGGTAGACCGGAATGCCGCGCATCCAGCTCGACACCCGGCCCTTGTCGTAGAAGCGTCCGGCGAACACGTCGGCGTCGAACAGCTCGCCCAAGGCATCGAGGTGGCGGCCGCTGAGATAGACCCCGCCCCGCGCCCCGGTCATCAAGGCCACGTCCGCCGCCACGCCGGCATAGAGCTCGGTCTGCACCTTGACCGCGCGCAGCGCCCGTTCATCGCCCTCGCGCGCCCGGCCGAGCACCGCCTCGGTCGCCATCTCCGGTTCCGGTCCGCCTTCCAGACGGCTCAGGCAGGCCCACAACTCGCTCAAGCCCGGCGCCGACACGGCGGTTTCGCGCGACACGTGGCCGTGCTTGAGCATCAGCAACCGCAGGATCTCGATCTCCAGCGAGGTCCGCGGCGCAAAATCGGCGTGACCGCCTTCGCAGTGGGTGGCGATCCACCCGCCCTGCCCGTCCGGCGCCAGCGCTGCCCCACCCAGCCCCTGGGCCAGGCCGACAACGGCGATGACCTCATCCGGCCGTCCGGGCTTGCCGCAGATGTGGCGGCGTTCGTCCGGCCGCAGGATCGGGATGGCCAGGGCGCGGGCGACGACATTGTTGACCAGGTTGACGCTGCGCGTGCCCACGGCGGCGCACACCCGCTCGCGCTCCAGCGTAAAGCCGTAGTGCACCAGGTCGATGCGCCCGCCGATATCCCAGCCCGAGGCGGAAATCGCCGCCCCCATAAGCTTCGGACTGCCCTGAAGCTCGACAAACGCCGCCACCGCCGCCTCGAAATCGTCGGCGCTGGAACAGGTATAGAGACGGCTTTGTACCGGCCTTTGTCCGGGCTCGGCGAGCGCCAGGCGCAACAGGGCGCCGTCGCTGAGATCGGCCAATAGAACCTTTTCGGACACGATATGCCTCCGCGCACCCGGCCCTAAGATACGCCTATAAGGCGAGCGCGTTAAGCCGGTTTCGTGGTAAACGCTGGTCGGGCTAGGATTTCGGCAAAACCCCGTCCAATTGGTAAGTCGCGACCAATGCCAGGCCAAAGCTAAGCCCAAAGACCGCGCAACAGATCAAATCGGCCTTGGGGGACGCTTTTATTTGCGACACCCTTTTTTCGGAAAAATAGACATAGTTGCCGCCGATCAAAATGATGGCCCACACAACGATAATAATCTGGTTGGGATCGAAGTATATTTTCGATAGAAAGTTGAATAACTTCAACACAAAAAACATGACGACAAACTGCTGGAGCGCAATAAGCCCGGCATAGGTGGTTCTTTGCGCGGTCTCTTCCTGTCCGCGGAACCAGGGACGCACGGGCAGCCGCTTTTTCATGACCCTGTAGGTCCGGCCGTAGAGTTCGAGGAATAGATTCACGCCCGCTCCCCTCACTTGCCGCGCACGTCGCGCAGCGTCACCGTGTCGGCCAGGCCGGGGGCGGCGACCTTCGGCACGGCCAGGCGCTGCGACAGATAGATCCCCGAATGGCCGCTGCACAGATAGGCGATGAAACAGGCGGCGGCGATATAGATGCCATAGGTGCCGCCGAACAGCTCGATGCCCATCAGGGTGCAGGCCAGCGGCGTATTGGCAGCACCGGCAAAGACCGCGACGAAGCCGAGCCCGGCCATCAGATCGACCGGCACGCCAAGTATGGGCGCCAGCGCATTGCCGGCGGCCGCCCCGATGAAGAACAGGGGCGTGACCTCGCCGCCCTTGAAGCCGAAGCTGAGCGTGACAACGGTGAACAGCATCTTCAACGCCCAGCTCCACGGGTGGATGGTGGGGCCGAACAGGCCTGGAATGGTCACGGCGTGCGGATCGGCCGACCAGACGCCCAGACCGAGATAGTCGCGCGTACCGCACAGATAAACGAGCGCGATGATCGCCACCCCGCCGATGAACGGCCGCAACGGCGCGAACGACACCTTGGCCTTGATAAGGGCCGACAGGCGGTGATTGGCCTCGGCGAAAACCAGCGCGATCAGGCCGAAGGCGATCGCTGCCACCGCGACCTTGAGCAGCAGTAACGGATCGACCAGGGGGTGCCCCTGCCCCAGCGGGACGGCGATGCTATAGACGGTGTGGTGGACGCCCAGCGTCTGGCACGTCCAGTCGGCCAGCAGGGCTGAGCCAATGCACGGCACCAGCGCCCGGTACTGCACGCGGCCGATGGCCAGGACCTCCATGGCGAATACGGCACCGGCGATCGGCGTGCCGAAGACGGCGCCAAAGCCCGCGGCGATCCCGCCCATCAGGATGACCGGCGTGGAGTCGTCATCGAGCTTCCATACCCGGCCGAACAGGCTGGCAATGCTGCCGCCCATCTGCACGGCGGTGCCCTCGCGCCCGGCCGAGCCGCCGAACAAATGGGTCAGCACGGTCGAGATGAGGATCAGCGGCGCCATGCGAAACGGCACGCCGCCGCCCGGCGCGTGGATCTGATCGACGATGAGGTTGTTGCCGGCTTCGGCGCGCCCGGCGGTCTTGAGGTAAGCGAAGCCGATGGCGAACCCGGCGACGGGCAGCAGGAACAAAAGCCACGGATGCTGGAACCTGAGCCAGGTCGCCTGATCGAGCGCCCACAGGAACAGGGCAACGGCGGCCCCGACCACCGCGGCCATCGGCGCCAGGATCAGCATCCAGCGCGCAACGATGCCGGCATGGCGCAGCCGTTCGGTCAAAAAGGCGATGAGGGTTTGGGTATCAACACGCACGATTCCGCTCCTTGCAACATGGCAACCGAGTAGGAATCATCAGCTCATCT
>FTDJ01001030.1_pt1 | contig 20001 bp, 17 predicted proteins | sample 1639861 | NCBI WGS metagenome assembly FTDJ01 (sample SAMEA3914869, study PRJEB12502) | metagenome | biome: forest; material: soil | place: USA | collected 2012-03-12 | depth 0.1 m | reverse complement strand
GCAGCGACTCGCCCGCGCCATGGAAGGCCGCGGCTTCGCGGTCACCACCGCCGAGACGGTGGCCGAGGGCCTGAGCCAGGTCGACAAGGTCTCGCCGGCGTTCGCGGTGGTCGACATGCGGCTCGGCGATGGCACCGGCCTCGACGTGATCTCGGCGCTGAAGAAGCGCCGGCCCGACGCGCGCGGCATCGTGCTGACCGGCTACGGCAATATCGCCACCGCGGTGCAGGCGGTCAAATCGGGCGCCATCGACTATCTCTCCAAGCCGGCCGATGCCGACGATGTCGTCAAGGCGCTGCTGGTGCTCGACGACGACAAGGCGCCACCGCCGCCCGAGAATCCGATGTCGGCCGATCGCGTGCGCTGGGAGCATATTCAGCGCGTCCACGCCCTGTGCGGCGGCAATGTTTCGGAGACGGCACGGCGGCTGAACATGCACCGCCGCACCCTGCAGCGCATCCTCGCCAAGCGCGCGCCAAAATAAGCCCGATTGGAATCTGGACACGAAAAACCCCGGCATCGCTGCCGGGGTTTTTGCTTATTGCTGGTGGCTCTGTTGCGCCTGGGAGAAGACGTCGTCCAGCGACTTGCTGTGATTGTCGTTGGCCGCCGGCTGCTCGCCCGGATTGGGCACCGGCTGCATGGTGACATTGGGCGGCGGCCCGCCACTTGTCGAGGACGCCGCGGCCTGAGCCGCCGGGTTATTGGCCTGCGACCCCAGAAGGTCCTTCAAGGCGTCTTCCGTTGGCGCCGACAGCACACCGGCCGAGGCCGGTCCCGCCGGGATCGGGCTGACCTGAATGCGGCGCAGAGCCGAGGCCATGTACATGTGCCAGATGGCCGCCGGCGTCTGACCGCCGGTCACCTTCTTCATCGGCGTGGCGTCGTCGCGGCCAACCCAGACCACGGTGACAAAGCCGCCGGTATAGCCATCGAACCAGGCGTCCTTGAAGTCGCTGGTCGTGCCGGTCTTGCCGGCGATGTCGTAGTTCGGCACATTGGCATTGACGCCGGTGCCGTGCTGCACGACCTGCCGCATCATCTGGTTCATTTCCATCAGCGGCGGGTTGTTGACGACCTGGACGCGGCCGCCGTCTTCCGACGGATCGCGGTACTGGTACAGGATCTTGCCCGAGGCGGTGCGGATGCGGATGATGCCGTGCGCGGTGGCTTTGAAGCCGCCGTTAGAGAACGGAATATAGGCCTGGGCCATTTCCAGCGGCGACACTTCCGACGTGCCAAGCGCCATCGCCGGATCGGTGTTCAGCTTTGAGATGACGCCCATGCGATGGGCGGTATCGGCGACCTTGTCGCGGCCGACATCATTGGCCAGGCGCGCCGCCACCGTGTTGATCGATTGCTCGAGCGCGGTCTGCAGATTGATCAGGCCGAGATATTCCTTCTCGAAGTTCTGCGGCGACCAGTCACCGATGGTGTAGGGCTCGTCGACGACCGGCGTTTCCGGTGTATAGCCGGCTTCCATGGCGGTCAGATAGACGAACGGCTTGAACGACGACCCGGCCTGACGATAGGCGTTGGTGGCGCGATTGAACTGCGAGTCCGCATAGGAGACGCCGCCGATCATGGCGCGGATACGGCCTTCGCCGTCGACCGAGACCACGGCGGCCTGCTGCACACCCTTCTTGGCGTCGCGGTCCATGATGGTTTGGACAGCGCGTTCGGCGTCGGTCTGGATCGGCAGATCAAGCGTCGTTTCGACGATCAGGTCTTCCTTGGGCTCACCGACCAGCGAGCGAATATTGCTGTCCAGCCAGTCGATGAAATACTGGGCGTGCGCCGTGGCCAGGGATTTCGAGACGTTGATCGGGTGCGACATGGCGTCGTCCATCTGCGCCTGCGTAATGACCTTGGCGTCGACCATTTCGTGCAGCACGATCATCGCCCGGCGGCCGGCGCGTTCCTGATCGGAGAGCGGTGAATATTCCGACGGCCCCTTCATCATCCCGGCCAGCATGGCGGCCTCGCCGACGGTCAAATCCTTGGCCGGTTTGTTGAAATAGCGTTCTGCAGCCGCTTCGATGCCGTAGGCGCCGGCGCCGAAATACACCTTGTTGATGTACATCTGCAGGATCTGCTTCTTGGTGAACTTGTGCTCAAGCCACACCGCCAGCATGACTTCCTGGATCTTGCGCTTCATATTCTGGTTCGACGACAGGAACAGGTTACGCGCCAGCTGCTGGGTGATGGTGGAGCCGCCGGCCAGGTTCGAGCCCTTCTTGCGCGTGATGTCGCGGAACAGCGAGCGCATGATGCCGATCGGGTCGAAGCCCGGATGGGTGAAGAAGCGGCGGTCCTCGATGGCGACGAAAGCCAGGGGCACGTAGTCGGGCAGCTTGTCGATATCGGCCGGCGGGGCGTATTGCGTGCCGCGCGTCGAGATCAGCGCGCCGGAGCGGTCGAGATAGGTGATCGACGGCTGGCGATTGACCTTGTCGAGCTGCGACGTATCGGGCAGGTCGATGGCCATGACGCCGATAAAGGCGACCGCGAAAATCGCCACCCACACGCAGGTAACAGCGATCCAATAGATGAGCGCTTGCAGCGGTGTACGCACCTTCGGTGGCCGTCCCCCGCCATTTCCGCCCCCTCTGGGCGCACTACCTTTAGCCATGAAACCCTCGTTCCCCGAAACGCAAAATTAAGCGGCCGCCCAGCCTGTCCGGGGATATATCTCACTTCCGAACCGCTGTCGCGTGAAACATGTTTAACGCAGACGTCACGAAAACGGCGGCCCAGCCGGGATACGTTCGTCCGAAATTAGGGTTAGTCGAACTTGGTGGCAAAATTATGAGAGGTCATCATTTTCCACATAGGTCAGGCTCTGGAGCCATTGACGCCACAGCTTTTCCGCGAAATGGTGGGCCATGCCCGATCTGATCCTTATCGCCGCCGCTGTCGTCATCGCCGCGGCTTTAATCGTCCACGCGGTCGTCGAAAGCCGGCGCGTGGTACGGCCGCTGCTTGACAATGACAGCCTGCCGGAGACGGCTAAATGGCTGCTCTATGGCGGCTGGCACCTGATAAGTCTGTTGCTCGCCGCCCTGGCAGCGCTTCTGCTGTGGAGCGCGTTTACGTTTCCGCCGCGCGGCCTGATCATCGGCCTGACCGTGTTTTTGATCGCCGCGGCCTGTTTAAGCTACTTTGCCGCCAGTAAAGGCAAGATCCATCCCTTGCGCTTTCCCGCGACCTGGCTATTTTTGCTGAGCGCGGTGCTGACACTCACTGATTTGCTGCTGTCCGGTCCGGATATGGACTGATATCCGGCGGCCGCCGCGCAGGCCCGCAAAAAGCGGGGTTGCCTACCCCCGTTTTCGCGTATCGCAAGGCCGTCATGACCTCCGCCGTCCTCGCCTCCCCGGACTCTCTGTTTGCCCGGGCGCAGGCGACCCTGACCTCCGTTTTCGGCTATACCGCCTTTCGCGGCGAGCAGGCCCGCGTCCTCGAAGCCATCCTGGCCGGCCAGGACGTCCTGGCCGTGCTGCCGACCGGCGGTGGCAAGAGCCTGTGTTATCAGATCCCCGCCCTGGTCCATGGCCGTTTCGCCGTTGTCATTTCGCCGCTGATCGCCCTGATGAGCGACCAAGTCCAGGCGCTGAAGGCCCGCGGCGTGCGCGCCGAGCGGCTGGATTCGTCGCAAGGACTGGATGCGCGCCAGGCGGTTTGGGACCTAGCCAAGGCCGGTGAACTCGACCTGCTCTATCTGTCGCCGGAAGCGCTGCAGCCCTTCGTCCTCGACCGGCTGGTCAAGCTCAAACCGTCGCTGATCGCCATCGACGAAGCGCACTGCATCAGCCAGTGGGGCCACGATTTCCGCCCGGAATATCGCGCCCTGGGTCAGCTCAAGACCCTGCTGCCCGATGTGCCGACGCTGGCGCTCACCGCCACTGCCGACGGCGTCACCCGAGCCGATATTCGTGCCGCCCTGCACATCGAGCACGCCGCCGAGATCGTCGCCAGTTTCGACCGCCCGAACCTGTCGCTGCGCTTCGTCCGACGCAAGGGCGCGGTGCTAAAGTCGATTTCCGACATCCTCGCCCGGCAGAAGGGCGCCTCCGGCATCATCTATTGCGGCTCGCGCGACGGCACCGAAAAGCTGGCCACTGCGCTGACGAAAGACGGTTTCTCCGCCGCCGCCTATCATGCCGGCCTGTCGCCCAAGCTGCGCGAGGATCGGCTCAAAGCCTTTCTCTCCGGCAAGACCAAGATCATGGTCGCCACCATCGCGTTCGGCATGGGCATCAACAAGGCCGATGTCCGCTTTGTCATCCACGCCGATCCGCCATCGTCGACCGAGGCCTATTGGCAGGAGGTCGGCCGCGCCGGACGCGACGGCAAACCGGCCGCGGGCGTGTGTTTCTACACCGCCGGTGACCTCGGCTGGGCCATTCGTCGCAGCACCCTGCGCGAACAGGAAGGCGCTGCGGATCAGAGCGTGCAAAAGCAGAAGGCGCGCGACTTCTTCCAGTTGGTTCTCGGCCCCGAGTGCCGCGCCCAGTCTGTGCGCAGCTATTTCGGCGAGGAGGCCGGCGAAGCTTGCGGCACCTGCGACAACTGCCTGTCACGCAGCCGCGGCGGCGACGTCACCGAAGCGGCGCAGATGCTGATGTCGGCGCTTTATCGTCTGAATGGCCCACGCGGCCGCAAGAAGTTGATCGATCACGTGCTCGGCAAGGCCGAAAAGGCCGACTACACCACGCGCATGCCGACCTTCGGCGTCGCCAAGAGCTACGATGCCACGACCCTGACCCACGTGCTCGATCTGTGCGAGGCCCACGGCATCATCGCCGAGGAGCTTTACCAGGAACGCATGCCGATCGTCGGCCTGGCCGATGCCGGGCGGCTCAAGGCGCTGTTCAAGGGCGATCTGCGGCTGAGCGCGCCTTCGCTCCGCTGAGCAGAATCAAGCCTGCAATAATTCCGAACACGACATTCGAGGCGCCGATTTCGACCAGGTGCACGCAGCGCACCGGCCATGGCATGTAGGCATTAGGCAGGAGCAGGACGTCGCCCATCAGCACGGCGAAGGTGATGCCGGTCAAAATGGCCGCCACCCAGGCCGGGGCGCGCAGGTTGCGTACGAGCAAAAACGCCATGAGGCACCACACCAGGCCACGGCCAAATTGCAGGATGAGCAGGCGCAAGGGATCGATCTGCGGCCAGTGGCTGTAAAACGCCTTGGCGGCGGGATTGGGCAGGACGATCAGAATACCGGCGATGAAATAGGCGACGATGTACAGCACCGCGATGACCGGCGGCTTCCACACCAGCCCTTGCAGGCGTGGCGCTGGCTCAAATGCGCCCTTGCGCCACAACAGCGCGATCACCACGGCGACGATTAGGTCGCGCAACAGGCTGCTGAGCAGGCCGTTGACCACTATGGATTTCGGTATGTTGAGATCGTTGTTGAAGGCCAGAACCTCGATCGACGACAGGGCGGTTTCGACGACGAACAGGATCAGCGCCAGGACCAAACCCAGGCGCCAGCCGCGCAAGCGCATGCATTCGGCCAAGATGGTCAGCACCACCGCGACGATGGTGTCGACGATCGCCAGGGCAATCAGCGGGTTGATCACATCCACCTTCTGCGGCACCGCGTCCCAGTGAAACAGCATCCCGGTCGCCATACCGGCGACGAGGATCACCGCCCATAGCGCGATCGCCTTGATCGCCACGCCTACGCTTTTCATGTCACATCTCCCCTTTTTCGAGTACGCCCTTGGCCCACGCCGCCCACTGCGCCGAGGCTTCGAACTGACGCCGGCCCTGCTCCACCGCCAGTTGGCTTTGCAGCGGCAGGGTGCGACCGAAATCGCTATTCAGAAAATCGATTAAAGCCCGGACCTCACCCGCCGCCGCCGCCTCGAACGAGCCGAGAAAGGCTAAGGTCAAAGACCGGTCCGGATGGTCCTGCAGGAAGGCAAAACGCAGCATCGCCGTCGACAGGTCCTTGCCGGAGACGGGTTCGGCCAGCCAGGCGTCGAACGCCGTTTGACCGGCCTTTGTCAGGTGAAACAGGCCCTTGCCGCGACCTTCACCACGGGTCTCGACCAGCCCCATGCGGCCGAGCGCGGCCAGGGCCGGATAGATGCTGCCAGGGCTGCTCGAATAGTTGCCCATCGGCGTGGTCTCAAACACCTTGCGCAGGGCATAGCCCGTCCCGGGCTTCTGCTTGATCAGGCCCAGCAAGGCGTATCCGAGGGGGGTAATAGGCCTCAGGGTCATTAGTACGCTCCGTATTATTTAATTAGTACGAAGCGTATTATGAGTCAATAAGTTGCCGCGAGTCCTGTCGCATTTAACGCCAACTCCGAACGGCCTTAGCCGTTCGGCAAGGGCGACCGCCCGCCCGAGCCCATACGAGGTAAGCCCCGCGGCGCTTGAGCGCAAATAAACGAAGGCCCCTCAATTGCTTGAGGGGCCGTTCATTTGGCACGTAAAGCTTTGCGTTTCTCTGTCGAACCTAGAGCGGTTACCCAGCGCGTCGCTACGTCGATGTGTCGCCCCGAGGCAAGAGTCCGGGGAGTTTATACGGGCTATTTCCCGTGCATTTACCGTAGCATAGTTTTGCAGCAGCAGGTCACACGCCCGCGTGACAAGCCGTCACAAAGCCGCGACTGGGGACTTGGTCAGAGCCATCAGCTTCGGCGCCAAACGGCCGAGCGAGTCGTTGAACAGGTGCAGGTCTTCAAAGCCGATGCAGCAGGTCGGCAATTCCGGCTCGGCGATCTCGGCTATCGGTTCGAGCAGGTAGCGGAAGTCGATATGATAGTGAGCGCCCTCGCCCTTCTTCGGATTGGCCGGCACCCACAGGCAGTCGATATCGAAGGGCTCGCTCTCGATGAAGGCGCAGTCAAGGCCGGTTTCCTCACGGGCTTCGCGCAGCACGGCCTCGGTCACCGTCTCGCCGGGATCGACGTGGCCGCCGGGCTGCAGCCACATCTTCAGAAACGGATGCCAGATGGTCAGCAGCGACGCTTTCTGGCGGATCAGGCATGAAGCGGTGATATGCGCCGGGGCCGTCGAGCGCATGAGGACGTCACCGTCGGCTTCGCCCAGCAGGCCGAGGATCTGATCGACCGTGGCGCGTTCGTCGGGAAAGCGCGTAGCATAGCGATGAAGCGCATCGAGAATCATGAGGCGAGCATGGCACGGACCGCCATGCCCGGCAATCAGGCGAGCGCTCGCTTGCGCTTTCGTGCCCGTTCGCTGCCCAACACGCCGGCGGCCAGGGCGAAGACGACGCAGTAGCCGCCCCAGAAACCGATCGCGGTGATGTAGCTATAGGCGCCGATTTTGATGAGGCCGGCCAAGAAATGCGACAGCACGGCATTGAGCTGAAACGCCGTCAGAAACACCGTCCATAGTCGCCGTGACGTCACCGAAATGGCGGCGAACAGGACCAGGATGATAATGTCGACAATGGTATCGGGAATGTCCGGGGTGACGGCCGGATGATGTTGCACCAATGGCGTGACGAACCAGCCAACCAGCATGATCGTCGACACCCAGCGTTCCGGCCATTCGCCGCGCCAGTAGGCCCAGATCCATACGGCCATGGCCATGACCGTGCCGCCCCACGCCCACACAAGCTCTAACACCCTCACGGCGCCACCATACCGTGGCCGTTATGATGCCATTGCTGGATGAGTTCGAGCAGGGTCAGCAGGGCGGAAAACAGGCCGGCCACGATCAGCGCCATGACAAAGGCCACCAGCACGATCAGACCGAGCCATTGCAGCAGACTGAGGCGTGACAGGCGGCGTTTCAGTCCGCCCAGCCATCCGCCAGCGGCGCCGTCGCCGCCAGCATGGCGAAGACCGCCCGTTCCGGTGTCGAGCTCAGCGTCAGGGCGCGCATCGCCTGGATCGTCGCGTCGATCCGGGACGTTTCCGTCGGTCCCGTCATCTGCCGCCAGGCGGCTTCCAGGTCGGTCCAAGAGACCAGGAGATCGGGGTTCAGGGTTGGGGGCGTCGACGGGGTCATCCTGTAAAGGTGCCGTATCGTCGCTGTTATTGTCTATCGGCCTTGACGGCCATTGGCCTTCGCGGCCAAGGGGGGACTTGCTCTCGGATGCCTCAAGCAGGCGCGCCGCCTCGCGGCTGGTGGCGACGCCGAGCTTGCGCCGCGCCGCGTCGGTATGCGCCTTCACCGTGCGTTCGGTGATGTCGAGCTCGAGCGCGATTTCCTTGGCCTGAAGCCCGCGGCCGACCCGTCGCAACACCTCTTTCTGGCGTTGCGACAAGGCGTCAAGGCCCGTCTGGTTGTCCCCCAAGTCCCGCCCCCTCACAGGTCAGTGCCGGTTGTAATTAAGCGTCCACTTCGGCGTCGAGCGCATTGTCCTGGATGAACTCGCGGCGCGGTTCGACCAGGTCGCCCATCAGCTTGGAGAACATGTCGTCGGCCTCGTCGGCGTGGTTGACCTTGACCTGCAGCAGGGTGCGCGCGTCCTTGTCGAGCGTGGTTTCCCACAGTTGCTCGGCATTCATTTCGCCCAGGCCTTTGTAGCGCTGGATGCTCAGGCCCTTGCGGCCGGCGTCCAACACGGCGGCAACGAGATCGAGCGGCCCGCGGATATCGGTCGACTTGTCCTTGCGGGTATAGATCGCGACCTGGGCGTAGATATCGCCCAGTTGCTCGGCGCGTTCGCCGAGGCGGCGCGCGTCCGGCGACACCATCATGGCTTCGTCGAGCACGACCTTTTCCTGCACGCCACGACGGGTGCGCGAGAAGACAAAGCCACCAGCCGGCCCTTGTTCAACGCTCCACGGGCCGTCACCGTCCTCGTTCAAGCGAGTCAGATTGGCGGCAACCTTGTCGAGATCGGGATGGCTGCCGAACAGGCCGCCCAGCGCCGCCTGCTCGATGGCGAAGGCCGGAGCGCGGCTGCTCAGGCGATCGACGTGGGCCTTGAAGGTCTTGGCGGCGCGCACCTGGGCGTCGAGGTCGGCACTGACGATACGTTCGCCGCTGCGCAGTTCAAGCACGGCCTCGGACGTGCCTTCGTCGATCAGATAGGCGTCGAGCTCCGGATCATCCTTGAGGTAGCGCGACGACTTGCCCTTGGCGACCTTATACAGCGGCGGCTGAGCGATATAGAGATAGCCGGCGTCGATGATGTCGGGCATCTGGCGGTAGAAGAAGGTCAGCAGAAGCGTGCGAATGTGGGCGCCGTCGACGTCGGCGTCGGTCATGATGATGATCTTGTGGTAACGCAGCTTTTCGAGGTTGAAGTCGTCGCGGCCGATGCCGGCGCCGAGCGCCGTGATCAGCGTGCCGATCTGCTCGGACGACAGCATCTTGTCGAAACGCGCCCGCTCGACGTTCAGCACCTTGCCGCGCAGAGGCAGGATGGCCTGGTTTTCGCGGTTGCGGCCCTGCTTGGCCGAGCCGCCGGCGCTGTCGCCTTCGACGATGAAGATTTCGGACTTGGCCGGATCGCGTTCCTGACAGTCGGCAAGCTTGCCGGGCAGGGAGTTGATGTCCAGCGCCGACTTGCGCCGCGTCAGTTCACGCGCCTTGCGCGCAGCTTCGCGGGCCGAGGCCGCTTCGACGATCTTGGAGACGATCGTCTTGGCCTCGACCGGGTTTTCCTCGAACCATTGCGACAGCTTGTCATAAACCAGGCCTTCGACCGCCGGACGCACTTCCGACGATACCAGCTTGTCCTTGGTCTGCGATGAGAATTTCGGGTCGGGTACCTTGACGGACAGCACGCAGGTCAGGCCTTCGCGGGCGTCTTCGCCGGAGATCGAGATCTTCTCGCGCTTGGCGGCGCCGGAGCTTTCCATGTACTGCGTCATCACCCGCGTCAGGGCGCCGCGGAAGGCCGCGAGGTGGGTGCCGCCGTCGCGCTGCGGGATGTTGTTGGTGAAGCACAGCATGGTCTCGTGGTAGCTGTCGTTCCACTGCAACGCCATGTCGACGTCGATCTTGTCGCGCACGCCGCGCACCACGACCGGCTGCTTCAACAGCCCGGTCTTGGCCTTGTCGAGGTGCCTGACGAACTCGGCCACGCCACCGTCGTAATGCAGGATGACTTCGTAGGGTTCGGCCTCGCGACGATCGGCGAAAAGAATGTGGACGCCCGAATTGAGGAAGGCCAGTTCGCGCAGACGGTGTTCCAGCGTCTTGCGATCGAAATTGATGAAGGCGAAGGTGCCGACGTCCGGTCCCGACTTCAGCGACGGCAGGAAGGTGACGATGGTGCCGGTCAGGGGCTCGCCGGCTCTTGGGCCATCCGTGCGGATCGGGGCATCGCCGGTGACGTGGATCGAGTCCTTGGTATCGCCGTGCTCGAAGCGGCCTTCGTAGCGCTTGCCGTCACGATAGATCTTCAGCTCGACGAAGTCGGACAGGGCGTTGACGACCGAGACGCCGACGCCGTGCAGACCGCCCGACACCTTGTAGGAATTCTGGTCGAACTTACCACCGGCGTGGAGCTGGGTCATGATGACCTCGGCCGCCGAGACGCCTTCGCCTTCGTGGATGCCGACCGGCATGCCGCGGCCGTCGTCGCTGACCGAACACGAGCCATCGGCATTGAGGATGACCTCGACGCGCGTGGCGTGACCGGCCAAGGCTTCGTCGATGGCGTTGTCGACAACTTCATAGACCATGTGATGCAGGCCCGAGCCATCATCGGTATCGCCGATGTACATACCCGGCCGTTTGCGCACGGCATCGAGCCCCTTGAGCACCTTGATCGAATCAGCGCCATAGGCGTTGGTGACGATCTCGGAGTGTTCGCCTTGGGAATCTTCAGGGGTGTCGCTCATGCGATTTCCATTTACTCAATAAAATCAATGAAGTGTCCGGCGTCTATTTGCACGCCCAGCGCCCGGTTTTTCAGGCCTTCGAACAGGCCCAAATCAGTGCCCGTAAAGAAGGTTTGTAGCCCCAGAGCGTGGGTCTCGTCAAACAATGCATGCCGTCGGCCGGGATCGAGATGGGCCGCGACTTCGTCGAGCAGCAGCACGGGTGGGATAGTTTTTGAGCTCAATCGCCGCATGGCTCCTCGCGAAGGCTCGGGCGCGCTGTCGCGCTTGCCGTCCGCCGATAAATCGGCGGCCGGAATACCCTTCGCCAAACGCGCCCCTTGCGCCAGGATGATGTTGAGCAAAAGCGCCTTTTGCTCGCCGGTCGAGCCTTCAGCAGCCGGCCGGTTCTTGTCGCGAAAAATAACGGCGAAGTCGAGGCGATGCGGCCCAAACAGTGACCGTCCGGCGGCGCCATCGCGGCCGCGGGCGCGGCGGAAACCGTCCCTGAAGTAGGTATTCAGGTCCTCAGCCGCAATGTCACCCGTCAGCGCCAGGTCGGCCCTGGGAAACGGGCCGGTATGGGCCTCAATCTCGGCCTGCAAGGCGGCGATGGCACGCTGGCGGGCGGCAACCATGGCGACGCCGGTTTCCGCCAGCTTGTCCTCGAGCAGAGCAAGCCAGGCGTCGTCCGTGGGTCCGTCGGTCAGCAGCTTCAATCGCTCGCGCAGAGCTTTTTCGTAGGCGCTGACGGTGGTCGCGTGACGCGGCTCGGCGGCGAAGACCAGGCGGTCGAAAAAGCGCAGCCGCTCCGAGCGGGCCTCGACGAACAGCCGGTCGTGCGCCGGGGTCAGCCAGATCAGCCGCAAATGGTCGAGCAAACGCGCCGCCGACACCGTCTCGCCGTCCATGCGGATCAGCCGCTTATTGGCATCGCGCGGATCGGCGCCGGTCGAGAGACGGACCTCATCTTCGCCCTGGCCCAGCACCGCCGCTACGCCCCAGGGATGGCCGTGGGCTTCATCGGGCAGGCGACGGCCCAGATCGCCGAAGGCGGCGCCGCGCAGGCCCTTGCCGGGGCCGAGCACCGAGATGGCTTCGAGCAGGTTGGTCTTGCCGGCACCGTTGGGGCCGAAGAGATAGACGCTGCGTCCGGCGACGGCGAAGTCGAGCCGGTCATAGGACCGGAACTCGGTCAGCGACAGCGATTGCAGGGCGTGAGATTGCATCGCGGTCAGCTTAGCTGACCGCGCAAGAAACATGCGAAAAATTCTCGCAGAGCCGCCTCAAGAGAATTTTTCTCCGCCTTGGGCCACGAAAAAGTACACCGAGCAGAGCGAGGGACTTTTTCGTGATCACACCCGGAGCGGCATCAGCACGTATTGGACACCGTTGTCCGCCGGATCGAGCACCAGGGTCGGCGATGAGGCATCGGCGAAGCGCAGCTCGACGGAGTCGCCGCCAATCTGACCCATCACGTCGAGAATATAGCGCGCATTGAAGCCGATATCGATCGGCGCGTTGTCGTACTCGATCTCGGCTTCCTCGGTCGCCGCCCCGGCTTCGATATTGCGCACAGACAAGGTCAAGCGGCCGGATTCGATCGTCATTTTCACCGAGCGCGACTTTTCCGCCGAAATGGTCGAGACGCGGTCGACGGCCTTGGCGAAGACGCCGGTATCGACACTCATTACCTTGTCGTTGCCGCGCGGAATGACGCGGCCATAGTCGGGGAAGGAGCCGTCGATGATCTTTGAGGTCAGGCTGGCATTGCCGAACTGGAAACGGATCTTAGCCGGGCTGACGGTGATGTCGACCATGCCCGAACCGTCGTCGAGCAGGCGGCGCGCCTGGTCGATCGTCTTGCGCGGGATGATGACGCCCGAACCGCCCATGGAGCCACTCGGCGCCGGCATTTCGGCCAGGGCCAGGCGGTGACCGTCGGTCGCCACGGCGCGCAGGTAGTCGGAGCCGTCTTCGGACAGGGTGTGCAGGTACATGCCGTTGAGGTAGTAGCGCGTTTCCTCGGTCGACACGGCAAAGCGCGTCTTGTCGATCAGGCGCTTTAAGTCATCGCGCAGCATGGCGTAGACGACGCCGTCGTGATCCGACGACATGATCGGGAAATCGCCGGCCGGCAGCACCGGCAGGGCGAAGCGCGAGCGGCCCGCGGACACCGACAAACGCGGATCGTCGCCGGCCGAATATTTCAGCTCGACATCGGCACCTTCCGGCAGCTTGCGGACGATTTCGTAAAGGGTATGGGCCGGGGCGGTGATGCTGCCCGGAACCTGGACGGTGGCCTCGGCGGTATCGACGATTTCCATGTCGAGATCGGTCGCCGAAAAGGCAACGGTGTGGCCTTCGGCCGACAGCAGGACGTTGGACAGGATGGGGATGGTGTTGCGGCGTTCGACCACGTTCTGGACGTGGCCGAGGGCTTTCAGCAGCGTGCCACGCTCGATGATGAATTGCATCTTGTCGTCCTATTGGGCTCGACCGGAATCGCCTTTGAGCGAAGCCGGGGGGCGGACATTAGCCGATCATCCGCAAAATTCAAGGATAGTAAACGGGTTTCGGAGCACCGGTCGCCCGCCCTTCGCATGGCTCCGGGCGTTCGTCGCGGAAATCGAGACATTTAGTCTCGATTTCATCCGTTTTGCTGACGCAAAACGGCGCTCCTCACCCCCATTAATTATTCCTGAGTTTGCGGGTGAGCGCCTCAACGTCGCGCGCGATCTGATCGTCCGACGTCAACAGCTCTTCGACCTTCTTGACCGCGTGCAGCACCGTCGTGTGGTCGCGCCCGCCGAAACGGCGGCCGATGTCCGGATAAGACCGCGTCGTATGCTGCTTGCACAGCCACATCGCCACCTGGCGCGGACGGGCGACGGACCGCGTGCGGCGTTCCGACAGCAGATCCGCCTGCTTCAACCCGAAATGATCGGCGGTCAGCTTCTGGATTTCGTCGACCGTCACGCGACGCTCCACCGACACCTTCAGATTGGGTTGCAGCAGGGCCATGGCTTCTTCCAAGGTCAAACTCCCGAGACGCGGGCCAGCACTGGCCACCAAAGTATTTACAGCCCCCTCAAGCTCACGGATCGATCCCGGCACGCGCTCGGCCAGGAAGTGCATGACGTCGGCGCGCGGCACAGTCGATCCGATGTGACCCAGCCGTTGCGACAGCTGCTCCAGCTTGCGCTCGATGATCCCCATGCGCAGGCTTTGATCGGCCACGTCCAGCGCGCACACCAGTCCCGACGACAGGTGCGACCGCAGCCGCGCCTCGATCTCGGTCAGTTGCGACGGCGGCCGGTCGGCGGTGAAGACCACGCGGCGATTGTTCTCGATCAGCGAGGTCAGCGTGTGGAACAGCTCTTCCTGCGACGACGTCTTGCCGCCGATGAAGTGCACGTCGTCTACCAGCAACAGGTCGGCACCTCGGACGTCGTCTTTAAACGCCGCCGTCGACTTGTCCATCAGGGCGCGCACGAAGGTCGAGGTGAACTTCTCGGCCGTCAGATAGACGATGCGGGCGTCCGGACGCAGGCGCTGCGCCTCCCAGCCGATGGCGTTCAGCAGATGCGTCTTGCCGTAGCCGTAAGGGCCGTGAAAGAACACCGGGTTGAAATGACCGTCTGTCCATGATGCCACCTGACGCGACATCTGATAGGCGAACTCATTGCCGCGGCCGGCGACGAAACTGTCGAACGTCAGGCGTTCCTGCAGGCCGCTGACCTTGCCGACGCCCGGCACACTGGCAGGGATCGTGACAGCAGGTAAAGCGGTGTCAGCCGGGGTAGCGCTATCAGGCGCAGCCGCGCTCATCGCCTGCTCGAAATCGGCGCGCGAGATGAGGTCCAGTACGCGATCCTGGGGATCGTGCTGCGTCCACAGCTCCTGCGTCCGTCTGATGGCATTCTTGGTGAACCAGTCACGCGCATATGCGGTAGGCGTCACCAGGACCGGGTCACCCTTGGGTCCAGAACGCACCATCGATGGCGCGACATAAGAATTATAAGGCCCTTCGCCCAATTCACGGCGCAGAACCGGCGCCACCTTAGACCATACCGTTTCAGGTAGGATCGGCGACCAGCTTGTCATCCCTGGCATTTTTTTATCGCCCCGATCATTAGCCCAAACCCATACACTTCACGAACCACCGATACTGTTTTCATCGCAACGTTACCCTTGACCTGACTTACCAGGCCCGTACCCCGCCGATGAGGTTTCGCCCGCCGTTCCCAAAAACGGGACCGCCGAACCGGAGGCCGGTATTTCCACACCACTGGAAACCCAACACCCGATAACTCTGACGCTTCGGGCCCCACAGCCTGCAAACGCCATGTTCGTGTCTCGCGCCACAAAATCACCGAACTTCCCCGGCAATTCCCCAAGGACGCGAAAATATTACGCCTGTCATGCTTTCGACCTGCTGGAGGAGGCCGCTTGTGGAGCGGACCGCCATCAGGACGGAAAGAAGGCGGGGCAAGGCCGCGTGGGCGGTCTTATGCCTCGCCGGGCATAACAGAGTTCCGCGCAAACACCGGTTTGAACCGGGCTCCAATTCGTCCGTGTTGGGACAAAATGGCGGCGGAGGCGATCAAATTAGCCGTCCTGAGCACCGGGTCAATGATCATATTTGCACTTCGGCACGATTAAATATGTTGACTCTACTAACGTCTTCGCTCGCAACGAGAAATTAACAGATATGTAACACCTGACCGGGGTTTGACACGCGCAAAGCCTTGCGCGCTATGGAATTGGCAACGGCCGACCGCTGCCGTTCCATCGCTGGAAAGCATCAAAAGATCAGGTATTTGGGTAGGGGTCGCCGCCAGGCTACAATCTCAGGCGGCAGAAAAACACCCCAGCCCGGCAGACGCACAGGCTGGGGTGATCAATAAGGCTTAGGCCAGGGCCAGCTTCTTCAGCTGAGCGGCCAGACGCGACACCTTGCGGGCGCCGGTATTCTTGTGAACGACGCCGCGCGAAACGGCGCGCATCAGTTCCGATTGGGCTTCAACGAAAGCCGTCTTGGCGGCCGAAGCATCGCCGGCGGTCAGCGCCTCTTCGAACTTGCGCACATAGGTGCGAACGCGCGAGCGACGCGCCTTGTTCACTTCGGTACGACGGGCGATCTTGCGGATCGCTTTGCGGGCGCCGGGGTTATTGGCCATTTATCACCTGATGGATAGTAATGTCGGCTGGCGAGCCAGCACGGAAATTCAAGGCGGCGGGATATAACTGATGATGCCGGACGGGTCAACGCCCTGTGGAAGGTTTTTAGATTCTTTCTTTGGCGCTCAAGCGCCGCGCAGGCTTACGCGCCATGAGGCGCGGCGGCGGGTCGGCCTTGCCGAGCGCTAAAGCACTCGGAGTCGGTGATCTTTTAACACCGTGTGGGCGTTTCAAAGTTGGGGTCCTCGCCGCTATTTCTGGCATTTGCGGCAAAAGAAGGTCGAGCGGCCTTGCTGAACGATGCGCTGAATGATGCCGCCATCGTCGTGCTTGCACGGCTTGCCTTCGCGGTCATAGACGCAGAACCGGTGTTGGAAATAGCCGAGATCGCCGGTGGCATTGGCAAAGTCGCTGATCGAGGAGCCGCCGGCTTCGACCGCCTCGGTCAGGACCGACTTGATGGCTTCGACCAGAGCCATGGCCTCTTTCTTTTTCAGCGTCTTCGCCGCGCGTGCCGGATCGAGCCTGGCCCGCCACAGCACCTCGCAGACATAGATGTTGCCCAGCCCCGCAATCCCGCCCTGCGCCATCAGCAACGCCTTGAGATTGGCGGCGCGGCCATCGGCACGATCCAGCAGATAGGCCGGCGTCAGCGCGTCCGACAAAGGCTCGACGCCCAGGCTTTGGTACCACGAGGCGGTGTAGAGCTCTTGCGGGCTGAGCAGCAGCATGAAGCCGAACCGGCGCGGGTCGTAAAAGTCGATGCGCGCGGTCTGCCCGTCCCTGGTCGCCAGTACCTGGAAATGCAGGTGCTTATCGTCGGGCTTGACGGTGTGATGATAGGCGCCCAGCGCCTCGGCACTGGCGTCGATATGGAAACGACCGGTCATGCCAAGGTGCGTCACCCACACATCTTGGGTATCGAGCCAGGCCAGCAGGTACTTGGCGCGGCGCTCCAGCTTGATGACGGTGGCGCCATTAAGCCGCTTGATGAAGTCTTTGGGGAAGGCGTAGCGCAGATTGGCGCGATGCAGACGGACGTCGGACAGTGTCGCGCCGTTCAGGACAGGGTCCAGCCCGCGGCGCACGGTCTCGACTTCGGGCAGTTCGGGCATGCGGTGGTCCTGAAGGTTAAGCCAGGGGCCTTGGGCCCCTGGACCCCGATACGCGACAGCGATGATCTATAGCAATATCAAAAATCCGGGCCCCTTATGGGTCCGGATTTGATATTATTAAAAGTCATAACTGACAGGTGACGGGGTCCAGGGGTCCGCGACCCCTGGCCTTCCCTTACGCCGCCCGGATCATCCGCCGGCTGACATCGCCCAGATCAGCGAACCATTGCGTCGGATCGAGCGCGATCTCGTCGTTCAGCGCCATCAGGTCGTAATTGACGCGCGGCGCCTTGCGTTCGGACGCGGCGATGATCGCCCGCAGTTCCGCCGCCGAGGTCACGCCGACGATCACCGTCGACACGCCCTTCAGGTTCAGCGCGAAGCTCAAGGCCGCGTGCAACGGGTCGACACCGTTTTCCGCCATGATCCGGCGTACCCGCGACAGGTGCGGTCCGACCGGCACCAGATTGGCTGGCAGGGCTTCGCGCGGCAGGAACATCAGCCCCTGCAGGAAGACCGAGCGCACCTGGACCTCGATGCCGAGATCGGCCAGTTGTTCGATGGCGCCATTGGCCACCAGGCGCTGGTCGAGGATCGACGCCGGCACCTGCATGATATCGGGCTTGAAACGCTTGGCCAGCAGCACCGGTTGATCGTCGGCGGTGGCCGAAATACCGATCCGGCCGATCAGACCTTCGGCCTTCAATTTTTCGAGGCGCGTCCACAGGGCATCGCCCTGGGCGCCGGTCAGGTCTTCGGCACTATCGACCAAGGCGGCATGAATACGCACCAGGCCCATATGGTCGACCGAGCGACGCAGGCGCGATTCCAGCCAGTCGAGGCCCTTTTCGAGGCGCAGCGTCCGCACCTGCGGCTTGAACGGCGACGGAAACGGCCAGCAACGGCCGAGAATGCGTTCGACATCGCCGTGATAATGGGCGGCATCGATGTGGGTGATTTTGCAGTCGGCGGCGAGGCTGAGGATCTGGCGCACCTCCTCTTCGGCCACGCGTCCCCGCGTGTTCGAGATGCCGTAATCGCAGCCAAATTGTGCTGAACCCAGACCTAAAGTCGCAACCATCGCCTTTACCACGCCCATTAACCGGAAAGGCAAATCGGGCAGGGTCGAGAGTGGCGGCTAATTCTTAACGAACCCCGAAGCGGAAATAAAAATCCGATAAGCGCCGGGGGTCGCTTTGTTCAAATTGTTGTTAATCTTCGTTAACAGGCCGTGAGGCCAAAACCTCTAGATATCGAAAACGCGCTGGCGATCCGGCAGGCCTGAGACGCTGACGCCAAGGTCGGTGACCAGGCCGTTTTCGATCGAATAGACCCAACCGTGCACGGTCAGATCCTGCCCGGTGCGCCAGGCAGCCACCGTGATCGGGTTGAGCGCGACGTTGCGCACCCCGTTCTTGACGTTGAGCTCGCACAGATGGTCGAGCATGTCCTTTTCCGAACCGCAGGCGTCGAGGTCGTGCTTGTGCACGTGGGCCAGCTCGCGCACCGGCGCCAGCCAGTGGTCGATCAGGCCGTGATCCTGGGATTCCACCGCCGTTCGCACCCCGCCGCAGCCATAGTGGCCAACGACCAGAACATGCTTCACCTTAAGCACGTGGACGGCGTATTGCAGGGTCGACAGGTAGTTGGCGTCCTGCGGCGGCGTCAGATTGGCGACGTTGCGGTGGACGAACATCTCACCGGGGTCGAGATTGACGATTTCATTGGCCGGCACGCGCGAATCCGCACAGCCGATCCAGAAATATTCCGGACTTTGCTGGTTGACCAGGCGCTTGAAGAATTCGGGATCGACCAGAGTCTTGGCCGCGGCCCACTTGCGATTATTGTCGATCAGGTCATTCAGCATCGCGCACCGTCCTGTTGCAGCGCAGCGCTTTACAGGCAGGGGCGGCTAAAGATCAAGAGGCCGTGTTATTTGTGATGAGCCGTCGCCGAGGTAATGGCACTGGTGACGCCGTGAATAAAGGTGTCGATGGCTTCCCCGGCCTTCTCGAACGAACCGAAGCGGATGAACAGCACGATGACCGCCACCCCGATCAGGCCGAACACGCCTTCGAGGATGTTCAGCGCCGTCAGGCCCGGCCGCACACGGCTGACCCGGGCATAGGAGTTCAGCCCTTCGGGCGCATGCGCGGGTTGCAGGAATTTCATGAGGTCCCCCAAAGAGCCGATGGCGCGTTCCTTAAGACATATTAACGCAAAATTGGTCGCACGCCAGAGTGTGCTTGTTTTTGATGTATGTTTGCGTCAAATGAGCATCGAAAAGCCTGTAAAACAGGCACGCACAGGGGCAAGACATGGCCGGTGACGACCAGACCAAGGGATTGAAAACCATTGTTGCGGCGTCCGCCGCGGGCACCACGTTCGAGTGGTACGACTTCTTCATCTTCGGCACCCTGACGACGATCATCGCCAAGAATTTCTTCGGCGCCAACGAAACCATCGGCACCATCCTGGCGCTGGCCACCTTCGCCGTCGGCTTCATCGCCCGTCCGGTCGGCGCCCTGGTCTTCGGCCATATCGGTGACAAGAAGGGCCGCAAAGGGACCTTCCTCTACACGATCCTGGTCATGGGGATCGCGACCATCGCCATCGGTTTCCTGCCGGGCTTCGACCAGATCGGTCTGGCCGCGCCCATCGCCCTGATTGCGCTCCGTATCGTTCAGGGTTTTGCGCTCGGCGGTGAATATGGCGGCGCCGCCATCTACGTCGCCGAACACGCGCCGTCGAACAAGCGTGGGGGATATACGGGCTGGATCCAGACCTCGGCCGCCTTCGGCCTGATCGCCGCCCTGCTGGTCATCCTCGCCACCCGCACCGCCATCGGTGAGCCGGCATTTGCCGCCTGGGGCTGGCGCATTCCGTTCATCGTCTCGGCCGGCCTGCTCGTCGTCTCGGTCTATATC
>FTDJ01000140.1_pt1 | contig 20037 bp, 22 predicted proteins | sample 1639861 | NCBI WGS metagenome assembly FTDJ01 (sample SAMEA3914869, study PRJEB12502) | metagenome | biome: forest; material: soil | place: USA | collected 2012-03-12 | depth 0.1 m | reverse complement strand
GCCTCGGTATTGGTCTGCTTGTTGGGGTCGTCGCTGTCTTCGGTCTGGATGATGCAGTTGATGTCGGACTCGTCGATGACGTAGATCGGAATCGAGTCCTGCAGCGGCTTCGGGCCCAGAGTGTAGGCACTGAGGAAACGGTCGAACAGGCCTTCCATGTCGTCGGCCCACGGCTTCATCACCGTCTTGTCGAGGACCTCGGCATTGTGCGGCGGTATGCGCGGCCCGTCGCGAAAGCGGAACGACATGTCGGTGGCGTCGTCGGTCGGCACGTCGGTGTTCAGCAGGTCGATGAACTTCTTGCCTTCGGGGACGACGAAGCCATTCGGCTTGGGCTTGGCGGCGCACGCGCCCGCCGCGGCCAGGCCGATGCTTAGCGCGGCCGCTCCCATCAAAAGCCAGACCCTGTGCCCCCGCCGCCTGTTCATCAGCCGCACAACCCGCCGTCGCCCAGCCCGTTGCCGGCGGCCTTGTGCTCGTCGCCGGCGCGGCAGGGCTTGGTCTTCATCGCCTGATCGGCCTTGACCACCTGCGACTGCGGGATGGCGTAGATGGCGCCGTTATAGCGCACGATAAAGAACGGGCCGTTGCAGTCGAGGACTTCGACACCGGCCATGGCGCCCGAGGCCGACAGCCCTTTCAGCGGCGCCGTCTGGTGGTTGCTGTCGGTCGCCATCAGCGGATCGCTCAGGGCATGATCGAGCTTGGTGCCGGCGCAGCTTTGCGCCAAAGCGGGCGAGGCCAGCGAAGCGGTGAAGGCCACGGCGGCGAACAGAAGCGAGGCACGCTGAAAAAGATGGGGCATCATTTTTTCCGGGGCTTGGGTTTGGCTTTGGCCGGTGCCGCGGGTGGCGGCGCCAGGTCCTTGAGCTCGATGGTGCCGACGGCGGTGCGTTCGACGGCGGCGCGGCCGCCCCCGTAGAACGAGGTGAAGGTCACCACCTTGGCCATGGCGTCGGGGTCGAGATAGAAGAAGTATGGATCGCAGTCGGCGATGGCCATCTTCAGGCTGCGCGGCGCCTGCTTGTTGTCGATGTGACCGAGCTCGCGGCGGTTCTCGTCGTACAGCGGCGTGGTGGCTTCGACCGTGTGGTCGATGACGCGCGTGGTGCAATCCTCGGCCGGCGCGGGCGGCGGCGCTGTGACGCTGGCCGTCGCACTCGAAGAGACGCTGGAGGACGCGGCTGCGGGCGTCGTTTGGGCATGGGCCGATGGCGCCAGCATCAGCGCCGCCACGGCTGCCATCGCATAAAGGCCCCTGCCCGTCATGATCCCGCCCCCGCGATCATTGATCCCAAGGCACAGCTTGCCACGGCTTGACTGGAATGGCCAAGGGTAAAGATGCGAGCCGTGGTAAAAAGATGCCATCATGTCACAGCAGAGAGTAGAGCCAGAGGCACGACAGAATAGCCAGGACGGCCCCGGCACCGCCCAGGATCAGACGATATTTCGACGACAGACGATCGAACTCCATGCCGCCGATCAGCGTCACGGTGCTCAACAAAACGCCGGGCGAATTGTTGGGCGGCCAGTGGAACCAAAAGGTCTGGAGGGCGGCAATGGCGAGACTGACGAGGAAGGTGCCGGCAAAGATCGTCGCCAGACGACCGGCCAGGACCCAGCCTTCCCCCCGTTGCTTTGATGGGCGATTGCGCACGGTCAGCCAATATTGCGCGATCACCGCCGCCGCCAGGGAAATAAGCCATTCGACAAAGAAATTGACCCGAACGGAAAACGTCCCCTGGCCAAGCTGCATTTCAACGGGCTGCGGCCAACGCGTATAGTCGCGGCCGTCGGCCAGCAAGTGTTGCAAGGCGACCGCGTGCTGGAAGACACCGTCGATCTGACCGAACGCCGGCGCGTCGTACAGGTCGTTGCCGAGGTCGTCGCCGATCATCACCACCTTACCGGTGACTTCGTCCTTCAGGAAGGCGTCGTCGGGCGTGAAGAAGGCAGCGGCGTGGACCGCGGCCGCGTCGGCCAATGAAAAATACGGCACCGGCAAGCATTTGGTCGAGGCGGTGGGGGCAGCGCGGCGCATGAGATTGTCAGCCAGAACCGCTCCCAATCCTGAAGGCCCGTTACGACGCGCAGACGTCTTCTCAGCGACGCAATCCGGTGTGGCCAGATAGCGTTTGTCCACGCCGGCATAACGATCATAGGTCATGAAGAGTGGCGGCAGGCGCTTTGGGGCGGTGACGCTGATCTGGTCCGCCAACCGGCAGTCGAGGTCGGCGGGAGTCGCCTCTTTCGGGCAGAGCTGCTGATAAATCGTGGCCGCCGCGGTCAGGGCCGGCCTTGGCATCTCGCCATCGGGATTATATTGATCGTCGCCGACGAAGGGATAGGTAGCGACGTCGTTGCCGCGCCAACTGACGCTTACCGGCGTGACAAGCGTCCTGAATTCCGCAAGCTCGGGCCGGTCGTCGACCGGGCCGACATAGACGGGAACCGGCGTGCCATATTTCTTGTTTTTGTTGTCTTTAAGCACCTGAACCAGGGCCGCCAAATCCTTGGCGTCGTCTTCAGGGCCGGCCATATTGCTGGCGCCCGTGCCGTGATGGCGGCGGTAGATGAAGTCGAAAAACACCGCCTTGGGGTGCGCCTTCAGAATCGCGTCCAGATATTGCGCTTGCAGGGCATAAGGCAGGTAAGGCGTATCGAAATCGAGCTTGTCCCGCGCTTTGGCGTCGACCAGCAGGACCGTGACCGCCGCCTGTGCCTTGGCATAACGCGCCTGTTGCACGGGCGTGCGTCCAGCGAGGGTGCGAATGAGCGCGTCACCCTTGCCTGGATTGGCGTGAGTCAGAGGGGCCACCAGGGTCGATTGCCACTCGGACGTTCGCAGATCGCCGGCCGTATCCAGTCCAAAACTGTCGAAGCCGGCGATGAACAGGGCCACAAGAAAACCCAGGACGAACACGCCGGCCTTGTAGAGCCCGCGTGACGTCTGTTCGCTTGCCTTGCCGTCGCTCTCGGCATCCATGACGGCAATTCCCCCTGCCCCTCGACGGAGCCACCGCCCAAGGGTTAAGAAAAGTTAACGCAACTGTCAATAAGCCTCTACCGCATCGCAGCGTTTGATTGTACGATGCGCCATTAATGTAGCGCTTCGGCAACCGAGGGGGTGGGCGAGATGCGGATGCGGGCTTTGATCTGGACAGGAATGGCGATTGTGGCCGGACTTTTGCCGGTGCAGGCGCTTGCCCAAGCCAATGGTCAGCCCAATAGTTCGGCGCAAGCCCCCGATCAGACCAAGCCTCCGATCGTCCTCACCGCCGAGGAGCGCAAATCGGTCGACGACGCCCTGGCCGGTCAGCCGCAGGCGCAATCCGACGTCGGCATGATGTTCTTCTCCGGCCGTGGTCTGCCGCAAAATGACGCTCAGGCGCTGAACTGGTTTCGCATGGCGGCGGCCAACGGCAATGCCGACGGCCAATACAACCTCGCCATGATGTACGAAAAGGGCCGCGGCGTCGCGCCGGACGATGCCCGGGCGCAAAAGCTGCTGACCCAGGCGGCGCTGCAGGGCCAGAGCGAGGCGCAACTGATGCTGGGCCTGATCGAAACGGTCGGCAGCACCACCAGGGCGCCGGACGACGCCCTGTCGATGGCCTGGCTCGAAGTCTCGGCGAAAAACGGCAATGAAAGCGCCTCGGCCGCGCTCGACATGATGACGCCGACGGTATCCGACGAGGTCCAGGCTGACGCGGCGCAGATGGCCGCCGTGCTGGGCGCCGGCCTCGGCGTCGATCAGGCGCAGGCGCTCAACCATTTCCGCCGCGACCTGGCCAAGGACACGCCGGCGCCCGCTGAGACGCCCTCTCCGGATGATCAAACGCCTAAGCCATAGTCACGGTTCCCGGCCACGAAGGACCCACGATGAAACGCCTGGAAGCCGTCGGGCTTATTTGCCTCATCGCCTCGGCCCTGACCGGATGCGGGAAGCCTCACTACCCTATCCCCGCCGGCACCAATCATCTCTATGACGGCTATGTCGTCCAGGGCGGCAAATTCGGCGTACACATCGGCGACACGCCGGCCCAGGTGCAGGCAACCTTGACGCGCGCCGGCAACCGCTATGACGGCATCGACCACTGCGCCAGCTACCCGAAGGAAATCCTGGGTTGCCGGACGAGCGACACCTGGGAGATTTACCGGGTTCAAAAGCTGCTGAAAGACGGCGATATATTCATCAAATACGAAAACGGCCGCGCCGTCGCCATTGCCTGGGATTTTGACCTTATCAACGTCGAGGTCTAGCCGGCGCCTAAGCCGTCGCCACCGTTTCCAGCGCCAGGGCGTGCAGCGGGCCGCTCAGCAGATCCGCCAGCGCCTTGTTGACCAGTTGATGCTGGCGCACGCGTGGCAGGCCGTTGAAGGCGTCGGACACAATGCGCGCCTTGTAGTGGTCGCCATCGCCGGCCAGGTCGGTGATCGTCACCTCGGCGCCCGGGAAAGCCTGTTCGATGCGCGCCTGAAGGTCGCTTTGGGCGATGGCCATAATAATCTCTTTCGTTGAAGCCATCATGTTTATCCAAAAAGTGGCATCCACTTTTTGGCATGAGGCTTTAATCCACAGCTAGAATAATATGCGAGGCCTTTATCAGAGCCTGGGCCGGTTGGCCAACCGCCAGTTTCAGCTGTTCGCGCGATTCCGAGGTCACGGTGGCGCACACCGTCTTGCCGCCGCCGAGATCGAGCACGACCTCGTCATTGACCGCGCCCGGTGTCACCGCCGACACTATGCCCTTCAGCCGGTTGCGCGCCGAAATCGGCAGATCGTCGTGGCCCGAGGCGATGAGGACAAAACTCGACTTGATCAGGGCCACCACCGGCCGGGCGGGCACCAGGGCCAGCGCCTCGACGCTTTCGCGGGTGACGATCGCCACAAGCTCGATGGTGTCTGAGACCTTCAGCGTCACCTCGGCATTGACGGCGCCGTCGCGCACGATGGTGACCGTGCCGGCAAAGGCGTTGCGCGCGCTGGTCTTCATGCCGAGGCTCCTGAGCAAGAGGGCGGGATCGACCGGCGTGCCGTCGAGCACGGCCGACAGGCGTTCGGCATAGGCATCGAGCACGGCGGCGGTCTTGTCGAAGGCGACGATTAATGCTTGGCCCGCCTGCGTCACCTCGGCCCTGCCGCCGCTGCGGCCGCCGGGTTGCGACACCACCACCGGTCGCGCCGACAGGTTGTTCAGGGTCTGGACCGCGTCCCACGCGCCCTTGTAGCTCATGCCGCAGGCCTTTGCGGCGGCGGCGATCGAGCCCAGTTCATCGATGTGGCGCAACAGCGCGATGCGCCCCGCCCCAATCGCGGCGGCTTCACCGCGGCGCAGGGTCAGCAGGGCTTGAAGCGTGGAATCGGTCATGTCGCGAAGATATGTGCAATATGGCGCCAGTGCCACAACGCGACGGAATTGCGGCGAAATTCGCACCTGCGAACGCTCAGCCCCGATATGCATATTGACTACATAACGCGGCCGTGGTGAGGCTGAAAACAGCCCAGAATCCGACGCCAACGACGGCGAGGCGGGCCAATTCTGATACGGAAGGTACGGCGACAACGGCGTGGCTGGACACCGCTCAGGTGCTCTTCAGCGTACATTTACCATAATCGCGCCATTATCCACGCCCTCCCCGGCGCCGAGCGAATGCAGCCGCTTCGCCGCCGATCGCACAAGGAATTGTCATGTACCGTACCGCTTACTCACGCTCTCTCATGCTGGGCGTCAGCCTGATCGCCGCCGGCGTCGCTTTCGCCTCGGCCGCCGATGCCAAGCCCAAAGCCAAAGCGCATACTGCCACCCAGGCCGAGCTGAAGGCCGATATCCTGGCGCAGACGCAGAAGCTGCTCGACGCCCAGGCCGCCCAGTTCCAGCAGCAGGAAGCCGCCAAGCAGGCGCAGATCGACGCGCTGCAGGTCCAGGTCTCGACCCTGACGACCCAGCTTCAGGCCACCAAGACCCAGGTCGCCGCCATCCCCGCGCCGCCGACCATCGCCCAGATCACCCCGCAGGTCGTCGCCGCCCTGCCCAAGCCCGACACCACCGTCTCGGACAAGAAGGGCGTGGCGACGATTGCCTCCGCCGACAACGCCTTTACCCTGTCCGTGCACGGCATCATGCAGATGGACGCGGCCAGCTACGATCAATCGAAGACCCTGCCCGCCGCCGTCACCAATCGCGACCTCAATTCCGGCACCAATCTGCGTCGCGCCCGCATCGGCATCAACGGCAAGCTGTTCAGCGATTTCGACTATAATCTGCTGGCCGAATTCGGCGGGTCGGGCGCCGAAGACGCCGGCCGCTTCCAGGAAATCTGGCTGCAATATTCCAAGTTCGACCACATCAAGTTCCGCGTCGGCGCCTATCCGCCGCTGGTCGGCCTCGAAGACGCCGCTTCGACCAATTCACAACCCTTCCTCGAACGGCCATCGTCGTCCGAAGTGGCGCGCTCGCTGGCCGCCGGCGATTACCGCATGAGCGCCGGCATCTTCGGCAACAGCGACCGCTGGCTGTACTCGCTGGCCCTGACCGGCAACAATATCTCGACCCTGAACACCCAGGCCACCGCCTTTACCGCCGCCAATAGCGACGAACAGTTGGGCGTCGCCGCGCGCCTGGCCGGTACGCCGTTCCGGGGCTTCGACTGGCTGGTCCATGTCGGCGTCAACTACGTCGCCGTCATCAATCCGGCCGATGCGGGTGCGGCGGCCTCCGTGCGCTATGCCGTGCAGTTGCGCGACCGCCCGGAACTGCGCGTCGACGGCACGCGTCTGATCGACACCGGCGCGCTCAATGCCCAGAACGCCAAGGCGACCGGTTTCGAACTGGCCGGCCAGTACAAGTCGCTGTGGGCCGAGGGCGAAAGCTTCCACTATACGCTCGACCGCCTCAACCCGGCGACGGGCGTCACCAATCCGGATTTCGACGGCTGGTACGTCGAAGGCGGCTGGTCGTTGACCGGCGAAGCGCGCAAGTACAATACGCAAACCGCCGCCTTTGACGGTGTCACCCCGCGCGTCAATTTCGACCCGACCACAGGCCATTGGGGCGCATTCGAGCTGGTGGCGCGTTATTCGACGCTTGACCTGAACTACGATCCGACCGCGACGCTCGCCGCCGATCGCGTGCTGGGCGGCCAACAGGATATTTCGGCGCTGGGCCTCGACTGGCAGCTCAATCCGGCGGTTCGCTTCGTCTTCCAGGGCCAGAACGTCAAGATCGACCGCCTCAATACGGCCGGCGCGCAGATCGGCCAGAAGTATTCGACCTTCGCCGTTCGCAGTCAGTTCAATTTCTAATCTACCCAAGGAGTTAAGCCTATGAAGCGCCTCAAACTCGGTCTCATTGCCGCCTGCGCGGCCCTGTCTCTGGTGGCGGGCGCTTCATATGCCGGCGACGTCCAGGTGGCGATCGCCGCCAACTTCACCGACACCGCCAAGGACATTGCCGCGGCTTTTGAAAAGAAGACCGGCAATCACGTCGTGATGAGCTTCGGCTCATCCGGCACCTTCCTCAGCCAGATCGAGCAAGGCGCGCCGTTTGAGGTCTTCCTCAGCGCCGACGCCGAACGCCCAACCAAGCTCGAGGCCGACGGTTTCGGCATCGGCGGCACCCGATTCGTCTATGCCTACGGCACGCTTGTCCTGTGGAGCGCCACGCCCGGCTTCGTCGATGACAAGGGCGCGGTGCTGGCCAAGGGCCAGTTCGATCACCTCAGCATCGCCGATCCGGCCGCCGCCCCCTATGGCGTCGCCGCCGTCGAGACGTTGAAAAAGCTTGGCCTTTACGACAAGCTGCAGCCGAAGATCGTCAAGGGCACATCGATCGCCCAGGCCTATACCTTCGTCAATTCGGGCTCGGCCGAGTTGGGCTTCGTTGCCCTTTCGCAGATCTACAAGTTCAAGCGCGGTTCGGTATGGTATGTGCCGCACGAGGACTATACGCCGATCGATCAGCAGGCCGTTCTGTTGAAGCCCGGCGCGGCCGATCCGGCCGCCAAGGCCTATCTCGACTTCCTCAAATCCCCCGAAGCGATTACGATCATAAAATCCTACGGTTACGAGGTACATTAGAACGTCTTCCGATCTGATTGCATCAAATCGGAAGACGTTCTAGCTTTTTGTTTTAACGCACTTTTTAATCCGAAAAGTGCGTCACACTTTTCGGAAAGTGCTCGACAATGGATTGGGGGGCGATAGATGCAGCGGTACGGGTGACGGTGGCTCTGGCCGCCGCGACGACCCTGTGCTTGCTCGTCATCGCTACGCCCATCGCCTGGTGGCTGTCGCGCAAGGGGTCTTTGGTGCGCGACATCGCCACCGCCATCGTCGCCCTGCCCATCGTTTTGCCGCCGACCGTGTTGGGTTTCTATCTACTGGTGGCGCTTGGGCCGCAAAGCCTGCTGATGGCGCTGCTGCATCCCTTCGGTATCAAGACGCTCGATTTCAGCTTTCCGGGCCTCGTCATCGGCTCGGTCGTCTATTCCCTGCCCTTTGCCGTGCAGCCGATCCGCAATGCCTTTGAGGCCATCGGTGACCGGCCTTTCGAGGTGGCGAAGACGCTCGGCGCCTCGGCCTGGGACCGCTTTTGGAGCGTGGCGCTTCCCCTGGCGCGTAAAGGGTTTCTCACCGCCGCCGTGCTGGTCTTTGCCCACACCGTCGGTGAATTCGGTGTCGTGCTGATGATCGGCGGCGCCATTCCCGGCAAGACCGAAGTCGTCTCGGTGCGCATCTACGACCTGGTCGAACAGCTTGACTGGCCGGGCGCCCATCGCCTGGCCGGCGGGTTGCTGGTGTTCGCGTTTGCCGTACTGCTGAGCCTGCTGGTCATTGACAGAAAATGGACGAGGACAGCGCGCACATGAGCCTCGACGTCGCCCTCAAAGGTCCGCATCTCGACGCATCGTTTTCGGTGCCGGCCGAAGGCGTGACCGCCGTCTGGGGTCCGTCCGGCGCCGGCAAGACAACCCTGCTGCGTGCCATTGCCGGGCTGACGCGGCTGTCGGGTCATGTGCGCTTCGATGGTGATACCTGGCAGGACGGCCGCGCCTTTGTGCCGGTCGAGAAACGCCGTATCGGCTTTGTGTTTCAGGAAGCGTCGCTGTTGCCGCATCTCAGCGTGCGCGGCAATCTCGATTATGCGGTGAAACGAGCGGCCAGGCGCGTCGATTTCGACGCCGTGGTGGCGCAGTTGAAGCTTTCGCCCCTGCTCAGCCGTAGCGTCGGTAAGCTGTCGGGCGGTGAGCAACAACGCGTCGCTTTGGGCCGCGCTCTCCTGTCGGCGCCACGCCTGTTGCTGATGGATGAGCCGCTGTCCAGCCTCGACGGCGAGGCCAAGGCCGAGATCGTGCCCCTGATCGCCAACGTCGCCAAGACCTCGGGCGTGCCGATCCTCTATGTCAGCCACGACGCTTATGAGATCGAGCGTCTGGCCGACCGCGTCCTGCGCATTCAGGGCGGCGGGGTCAGCGCCGCGCCGGAAAAGGTGTTCGACGCCTCGCTCGACGGCAAGAGCGAAGCCGAAATCCGCGCGCTCGCGGAAGCGGCCTTGAAAGCCGGGATACGGGTTTAAGGAAGGCCCCCACCACGGCGGCGCCGAGCTCACGCTCCACTGCGTGTTCGCGCGGCCCCCCGCCCCGCATAGCGAGGCGGTATAAGAAAAAAATCTTGGCTTTCTTTCTGCTCGTACCTCCCCACTTGTGGGGAGGGGGACCGAACGAGCGAACGCGAGTTTGGTGGTGGGGGTCTTACTTCCTCTACTTAGGCGCAATCCGCCAGATCTTGCTGCCGGCATCATCCGCCACATAGAGCGCCCCGTCCGGCCCCACAGCCACGCCGACCGGCCGGCCGGAAACGGTGTGATCGTCGATCACCAGGCCGGTCATGAAGTCCTCATATTCGCCGGTCGGGCGGCCGTCCTTCATCAGCACGCGCACCACTTTCGAGCCGGTGCGGCTGGCGCGGTTCCATGAGCCGTGCAGGCCGACAAAAACGTCGCCATTATACGACGCCGGGAAGGCATGGGCGGCGCCGGCTGGCGCGTTATAGAAGGTAAAGCCGAGCGCCGCCGAATGCGACACGAACAACAGGTCCGGCACCGTCACGTGGCCCTTCAGGTCCGGGCGCGTCCCGGCCAGGCGCGGGTCTTCGTGGTCGCCGAGATAGTACCACGGCCAGCCGTAGAAATGGCCGTCCTCGACGTGGCTGAAATAGTCGGGCACCAGGTTGTCGCCCAGATTGTCGCGCTCATTGGTGGTGCAGAAGATCTCGCCCTTGGCACTGAAGCCCAGGGTGACGCAGTTGCGGATACCGTCGGCCCATACATAGCGGTCGGAGCCATCGGGCTTGAAGCGCAGCACCATGGCACGCCCCTCTTCCGGGCCCCACGGCTGGCCCAGGCCATGACCGGCAATCCAGCCCGACGGCGGCGCCTTGTCCATGCCGTCGGCGACGTTCGAGGCCGACCCGACCGAGACGAACATGTACTGGCCGTCGGGCGAAAAGACGATGTCGCGCGAGGTATGCGCCCCGCCGCCCGCCAGGGTGGACACGACCTTTTCGCCCGGTCCCGTCGCCACCAGATCGCCGGCGTGATAGGGGAAACGCGTCACATAGCCCGGCGATGCGACATAGACCCACCTTGGGTTCTGCGCCGGATAAAACGCCATGCCGTACGGGTCTTGCAGCCCGGTGGCGAAGACCGACTTGGTGGTTTTCACCGTACCGTGGTCGTTCTGATAGACGACGACCTGGCCCTTGCCGCTTTCGGTGACAAAGAGGTCGCCATTGGGCGCGACGCGGATCTGGCGCGGCCCCTTGGCATCGGTGACGTAGCTGGTGACGGTGAAGCCGTCGGGCACCTTGGGCGCGGCCTGCTCGCCATGAACGACAGACGGCGCATTGCCGACCGCGGGTGTAGCATAGGGCGCCGGCAAATCGGCGACGTCGACATGGTGGCGCACGCCCGGCGCGTCCTTGTGCCAGTCGTAATTGCTGTCGCCGGTGATCGTGCCCGAGACCGTCACCCTGGCGGCGGGCGCCGGCGCCGCGGCTTCGGCCTTGCCCTTCAGCGTGCCGAGATAGGCGACGACCGCCTTGCGATCGGCCGCCTTGGCGACATTCACCGGCATCATCGTGCCCGGCATGGCCGTTTGCGGATCGGCGAGGAATTTATCGAGCTCGGCGGGGGTCCATGTACGCCCCTTGGCGCCGGCATCCTTCAGCACCTCGGAATAGGCCGGGAAACTGGTGGCTGAGCCGATCTTGCGGCCGACAACGCCGAACAAAGGCGGCCCCTGCATGGCGTTGCCGGCGGGGCTTGCGTCATGGCACAGGGCGCAATTGGTCTTGAAATAGGTCTGGCCGTCGGCCGCGGCATCGGCGCGGGCCTGGACGGAGATAAGGCTGAGAACGCTGGCAATAGTGACGACGAGGCTTGTCCTGAACATGCGAGTCTCCGTTTTTCCCACCTTAGGTGGCCGGATATAGCCAGACAAAATATTGTCAGGCAATACCGAGAATGGGCCGGGGATCCGGGCAGATCAGCCGCCAGCGTTCGCGCTCGCTTTTGCGGAAGACGCCCGGGAAATCACCCGACATGTCGCCGATATCGAGGATGAGCTGAAAATGCAGGTGCGGCGGCCAGTTGCCATTGACCTCAGCCGTGCCCAGCGTGGCGATACGCTCACCGGCGGCAATGGTTTTTCCCGTGTGCAGCCCCTCGAGGCTTTCGCGGCTGAGATGGCCGTAGAGCGACCACAGGGTCAGGTCCGGCGTCAGGGCGTGTTCGAGGATGATCGTCGGGCCATAGTCGAAAGCCGCGGCATTGTCGCGAAAGCTGTGCACGACACCGTCCAGCGGCGCGAAGACCTCGGTCCCGGCGGGGGCGGCGACATCGACCGCCATATGCACGGTGCGGGACTCGTCACCCGTGGTGAAGGCCTCGCCCGCATAGATGGCGCGGTCCTCGTCATAACCGCCGGCGCGCAGCGTGCCGGGCGGCAGGCCGTCCCAGCCTTCGTCCGCCGTGCCATCGGCGCCCAGGCGCAAGGCACCGACCTTGCCGTGCAGGCCGCGAATGACTTCCGCGGCGCGCGGCATACGGCCTTGCCATTCGAGAAAACGGGCGTGGCGGGCGGCGGCGTCAGTCATGAAATCACCCTGCGGTCGGCATCGAGGCGGACGGTCAAATCGGCGCGCGCCGGCATTTCCGTCAGAATATGCTGGGTCAGGCGCTGATAAAACTGAATAAAGCGGACAACCTGATCGTCGCTCATCGCCTGCCCCGTGCGCTTGCCCGAGGCAATATCGGCGGCCAGTTGATGCTCCTGTTGCGTCCGCCAGGCACGCACGACGTCGAAGCCCGGCGCCGCCAGCAGGACCAAGGCGTCGAGCGCAAACAGCGGCGGATAACGCTCGCGCAGAGCGGCGTTGACGTAGCGTCGCCACACCCCGTCAGCGTCCTCATCGGCTTCGAGCGCGTTGACCGGCCGGGTCAGCGCGGCATCGGCCTGCGCCACGGCACCGACGCACCAGCCCTCGAAAACGATCAGCCGCGCGCCCGCGACGTGAGGCCAGGCCTCCGCCGGCACGCGGTCATCCCTCCCCTTGTCGAAGCGCGGCAGGGCCACAGGTTTTCCGGCGCGCAGGGCGTTCAGCACGGCCTCGCCCAAGGCCACATCGTGCGTCCCCGGCACGCCGCGCGTCGCCAATAGCGGATGGACGTCATGCGCCAAGGTCTCGCGCTCGGCCTTGGTCAGGTAAAGATCGTCGAGCGACAGCACGACGGTGTTCGGAATGCGCTCGGCCAAGGCCTCAGCCACCGTCGACTTGCCCGATCCCTGCGCCCCGCACAGGCCGATGATCAGCGGCGCCGTGGCTTCTGCCAGCCGCGCGCGGACAAAGGCCTCGATGGGCAAAAGCGCGTCAGGTAACGGGGTCAAGCAGGGCCTCGCCCGCGAAGAAGCGATCGATATTGGCGGCGACGCGCATCCCCATCTTGGTCCGCGTCTCGACCGTGGCCGAACCGAGATGCGGCAGCAGCACGGCGTTTTCCAGCCCCATCAGGTCGGGATGGACCTTGGGTTCGGCCTCATAGACGTCGAGGCCGGCGGCAGCGATGACATTGGCGCGCAAGGCGGCGGCGAGTTCCGCTTCATTGACCACGGAGCCGCGCGCGGTGTTGATCAGGATGGCCGTCGGCTTCATCAACCGTAGACGTTGCGCATTGATCAGGTGGCGCGTCTCGGCGCCGCCCGGGCAGTGCAGCGACACGACGTCGGCCGTTTTCAGCAACTCGTCGACGCTTTCGACATAGGTGGCGCCCAGCGGCCCTTCGACCTCGACCGGCTGGCGATGGCGGCTCTGATAGGCGATCTTCATGCCAAGCGCCGTGTGCGCCCGGTGCGCCGTCGCCTGGCCGATGCGGCCAAAGCCGATCAGGCCGAGCGTCTTGCCTTGCAGCGATTGGCCAAGCAGATGCGTCGTCCCCCAGCCGCTCCACTGGCCCGAACGCAGCTGGCGTTCACCCTCGCCCGCCCGGCGGCTGGTCATCAGCATCAGCAACAGCGCGATGTCGGCGGTGGCGTCGGTCAGCACGTCGGGCGTATTCGACACGGCGATGCCGGCGGCTTTGGCGGCCTTGACGTCGATATGTTCGTAGCCGACGCCGAAATTGCCGATCATTTTCACCCGCGCATTGGGCGTCGCCAGGATTTCCGCGTCGAAACGGTCGGTGACCGTTGCGCAAATGGCGTCATAGTCACCCATGGCCGCGACCAGCGCTTCGCGGCTCAAAGGCGCGCCGCTGTCATTGACCGTGACGTCGTAACGGCCCTTGAGATAGTCTTCGGCGGCGACGGGCCACGGGCGAGTGATCAGGAGGCGCGGCATTTTGGATATTTCCTTCGGCGATGGCCGCTTTTGGCCGCCGTGTGCCGCCGTGTAAAGGCGAAAAGATTGACGCCCGCACGCTTACCGCCTACCCCTTGCACCCGGCCATGGATTTCACAGGAGACGCCCGCATGACCGACGCCCTTTACGACATACCGATGCGCCGCATCGACGGCACGCCAGGCTCACTGGCCGCCTATCGCGGCGAAGTGCTGCTCATCGTCAATGTCGCCTCCAAGTGCGGGCTGACGCCACAATATGACGGCCTGGAAAAGCTCTATCGCGACAAGCATGCGCAAGGCTTCGAGGTGTTGGGTTTCCCGGCCAACAATTTCATGGGCCAGGAACCGGGCACCAACGGCGAAATCGCCGAATTCTGCTCGGTCAGTTTCGACGTCACCTTCCCGCTGTTCGGCAAGATCAGCGTCGCCGGCCCCGACAAGCATCCGCTTTACAGCGCCCTGATCGCCGAAAAAGCCGAGGCAACCGGCGACGGCCCGATGCGCGAACGGCTGGCCGGGCATGGCATCACGCCCAACGGCAAGGGCGAAATCGTGTGGAATTTCGAGAAGTTTCTCATCGGCCGCGACGGCCGCGTCGCCGAACGCTTCGCTCCCGACGTAACGGCCGAAGATCCGCGCCTGACAGCCGCCATCGACCGCGAGCTGGCAAAAAAATGACCCGGATCGCCGTGCTGATAGGCTCGCTCCGCCGCGAGTCGATCAACAAGACCTATGCCCGGGCGCTGGAAAAGCTGGCGGCCGGTCAGTTCGACTTCGACGTCGTCGACATGGACCTGCCGCTCTACAATAACGACCTGTGGGACAATCCGCCCGCCAAGGTTTTGGCTTTGAAAGCGGCGATCAAGGCGGCCGACGGCGTGCTCATCGTCACGCCGGAATATAACCGGTCGATGCCCGCGGTGACCAAGAACGCCATCGACTGGGCGTCGCGGCCCTACGGTGAAAACGCCTGGTCCGGCAAGGCGGTGGCGATCACCGGCGCCTCGCCCGGCAGCCAGGGCACGGCGGTGGCGCAATCGCAACTGCGCAGCACGCTGACCATCCTCGGCACCCACGTGCTCAGCGATCCCGAAGTCTATATCAGCTTCAAGCCCGAGGTCTTCGCCGCCGACGACACCGTGCTCAATGAGGGCACGGCCAAGTTTCTCAAGGGTTTCCTCGACACGTTCGCGGCACTGATTGAGAAGGTGAATTAAGCCAGCAACCGGGTCTTGGCCGAGGCGAATTCGCTTTCCGACAACAGACCCCGTTCGCGCAGGTCCGACAGCCGCGCCAGTTGATCGACCAGCGACGGATCCGACGGGAGCATCAGCATGGCGCGTTCATCGGCCAGGACCTGGTGAAACGCCGTCATCTGGCTGTTGAGATAGCGGTTGAAGACGAAGCACCCCGGATGCTGGGTCGCTTCGAGAAAGCCGCCGTGGAAAATGTGTTCGCCGGCGCAGGAAAAGACGACCCAGCCGGGCGACAACACGCCGCCGAGGTGAAAATCGACGGCAACAATGTTGCGTAACAACAGGACCTTTTCCTCAGGCGGAGCGCCGTCTCCCGGATGACGGCGAATGATGACGCGATCGTCGCTGAGCTCGATCTCGTCGTTGTGGGACTGGACTTTCATCGCGACTCCCTCGGGTTGTTCCGTATACAGATGAGGATGCGCTCACTTTTGCGATTGTCAATGCATGGCGCCGTTACCTTGACGTGTCGCACGATGTGATTTCGGTTGCCTTTCCTTCATCTCCTCGCCTTATACTGCGGGCCATCATGAAGTTTTCCGTCGTCACCATTTCCTTCAATCAGGCCGAATTTCTCGAGCGCACCATCCAGTCGGTGCTGGCTCAGCGCGAGGACGGCGTCGAGCTCGACTACATCATCGTCGATCCGGGCTCGACCGACGGCAGCCGCGACATTATCGAACAATATCGCCCGGAATTTTCCCAGGTCCTGCTCGACAAGGACAACGGCCCGGCTGACGGGCTGAACAAGGGTCTGGAAAAGGCGACCGGCGACATCTTCTACTATCTCAATTCCGACGACATGGTCGCGCCGGGCACCTTCAGGAAGGTCGCTGATTATCTGAGCGCGCATCCCGCGGTCGATGTCGTTTTCGCCAATGGCCGCTTTATCGACGCCAACGACCGCACGATCCGCCGCGCCTTTTCGCACAAATACGTCTCCCCCTTTCTGAACTTTCTCGACCTGTCAACGCTGATCCAACAATCGACCTTCGTGCGCATGGCGGCGATCGGCGACGTGCGCTTCAATATCGCCAACCGCACCTGCTGGGACGGTGAATTCTTCAGCGATCTCGCGTCACGCGGCGCCCGGTTTCAACGGGTCTGGGACGACTGGGGCTGGTTCCGGCTGCACGAAAGTTCGATCACCGTCAGCGGTCGCTTCGCTGTACAATACAGGGCCGACATGGAGCGCATGGCGCGCGCCTTCTCGACCATGCCGGCGACCGTGCGGCAGATATTGCGCTTCGCCGCGTTGCCGATTATGCGAGCCTTCGATCCGCGTTATGTCGTCAACCGTCTGCATGTCCTGATCACCGACGGCAAATAAAGCGGTAGCGGCGCGCACAGCGATAAAATTCGCCGTCAAATTGAATCTTCACACGCCTGAAATATCGTACTAAGAATCCGGAAAGATGGAATTCCGGGGACGTGTGATGCACAAGAAGCTGGCGATTTTTTGCGACGGTACGTGGAACGACCTGCGCATGACGTCGGAAACCAATGTCGCCCTGCTGGCCAAGTGCGTTGCCTCCGAGGATGACGATCATGTGCCGCAGATCGTTTTCTACGACGAAGGTGTCGGCGTCGCGTCGGACATTTCCGTCCTGTCGGATGAATTGGTAAAGCTGTGGGGCGGCGCTTTCGGCCGCGGCCTCGATCGTAAGGTCGAAACAGCCTATCGCTTTATCGTCGCCAATTATGAGCCCGGCGACGATATCTACATCCTCGGCTTTAGCCGCGGCGCCTATACCGCGCGCAGCCTGTGCGGCCTGATCCGCAAGTGCGGTATTCTCAAACGCCGCTTCTTCGACCAGACGCCTCAGGCCATGCAGCGATATCGGGACGGTCTGCATCCGCAGGACCCGACCATGGTCGATTTCCGCACGCGCTATGCCTATGCCGAAGCCGCCGGCACGGAGGATCATGCCCGTCTCAAACTTCAAACAAGGCACGCAGGCCAACCGTCCGCCACCACATCGAGCGGCCTTTATCAGTACCGTCCGAAAGGCACGTACCGGCTGATGTACCTGGGCGTGTGGGATACGGTCGGATCCCTGGGCATTCCCGACCGCTTCGGATTGCTTCAGTTCCTCAACAAGCAATATCAGTTTCACGATACTGATCTGTCCAGCCTGGTCGCCAGCGCGCGTCACGCGGTAGCGCTGGATGAAAGCCGCCGTGTATTCGGCTCAACCGGCATGGCGAATATCGACGATCTGAATCGGGAATGGGCGGCGGCAACGGGCTGGGACGTTCAAGAGGCGGAGGACGCGCGTCACGTTCCCTATCCGCTAAGGCCCTATCAGCAATGGTGGTTTCCGGGCGATCACGGCGCGGTCGGCGGCGGCAACCCCGAACCTGGTCTGTCGAGCCACACCCTGCGATGGATCGCCGAAGGGGCTGAGCGCGCTGGCTTGAAACTGCGCTGGAACTGCCCGCCGGACGAGCCTGTCATGCCGCTGGAAGAGGCCGCGCATCTGGAAAATCCTTGCGCCGACTGGCGGATCAATAAGGATGGCACCCGGCCCAAACCGAACCAAAAGGACGCTTTGGGCGAGATCGGCGGCTTCCGCCCGCGCGCCGGGCCGCCGACACTCGCAGATACCGGTGACTTCGCCATCACCCGCTGGTTCCGCGATGACCGTTATCGCCCCAGCAATCTTTCGGTTCTTATGGGATTGACAACCGCGCCATCAGCCGCGACGCCGCCAGCAGGCTTTCCGGAGATTTTCCACGCGTTTGGCGCCGATTAGATGTCTCCGGTCATCGGCCGCATCGCCATGCCGGCGATCAATAATGCCAGGCCGTTGCCGAACTGGTCTTCCGGGCTGCTGTCGCGATAGAGCGCAAGCCCCGCCGCCAGTTCCGGATAGGTCCCGGCCGTGCCGTCGAGCGCCGCTATCTGCTCCGCCGACGGCGCTTCGCTCTGTTCTTCCAACACACAGCCGACGACATAGCGGCCGACGGCGATCATCAATCCCATCACCTCGGCGGTGGAAAAGCCCTGAGCAGTCATGAACGTCATCATCCGCTGCAATTTTTCGACGTCGCCGGGCTCGGCTTCGGTGCCGGCGTGAATGCGGGCACCGTCGCGCACGCTCAGCAGGGCGCGGCGAAAGCTGAGGGCATTGGCGCGGACAAAGCCCTGCCAGCTTTGACCCGGTTCCGGCGCCTGGCAGGTATGATATTGACGCAGCATGGCGGCATTGACGGCGTTGAGCAGGTCGCGCTTGTTGCGGAAATGCCAGTACAGAGCTGGCTGCTGCACGCCCAACTTTTGCGCCAGACCTCGCGTGCTCAACGCATCGATGCCGACCTCATTGAGCAAATCGATGGCTGCGGCGACGATGACGGACTTATCCAACTTCATGCTTGACGTCTCCCGGCCACCTCCTTATCACTGATAAATTCCTTATCGATGATAAATTTTACCATGAAGACCTCACCTCTCGCCCTGGCGGCCATTTTCCTGACAGTGATCATCGATGCCGCCGGCATCGGCCTTGTCCTACCAGTCATGCCCGACCTGTTCGGTGCTGCGTCCACGACGCGTGAGGCCGGTCCCGCCTATGGCCTGTTTCTGTCGCTCTACGCACTGCTGCAGTTCCTTTTTTCGCCGCTTCTGGGCAGCCTATCCGATCGCGTCGGCCGCAAGCCCGTGCTAACCGTGTCACTGGCCGGCACGATGATCAACTACGCCCTCATGGCGGCGTTGCCACCATTGTGGCTGCTATTCGTCGGTCGCGCGATCGCCGGCGTCACCGGCGCCAACATGTCGGTCGCCTCGGCCTATCTGGCCGATATTTCGGCGCCCGAACAGCGCGCGGCGCGGTTTGGCCAGTTGAGCGCCTGCTTTGGCATCGGCTTCATCCTCGGCCCGGCCGCGGGTGGATTGCTGCGTGAAGTCGGCCTCAACTGGCCGTTCATCGTCGCGGCGGCACTTGCAGGCCTGAACCTGTTGTTGTGCCTGCTCGTCCTGCCGGAATCGCGCGCAGGCGAACTCGCAGCCGGCAAGATCGACCCGTTTGCCGGGGTGCGCGAGATCGGCCATTTTCGCTTTCTGGTGCCGTTGCTGATGACGTCTTGCGTGTTCGCCCTGATCGGCGAGGTCGGTGGCAGCATCTGGGTCTTCTATGTCCGCCAGAAATTTCATTGGCAGGGCCTGACGGTCGGCCTGAGCCTGGCCTTGTTCGGCCTGTTCCATTCGCTGGCCCAAGCCTTCGTCGTCGGTCCGCTGAGCCGGCGATTGGGTGAGCGTAACGCGCTGCTGCTCGGCATGGCGTGCGACATGGCCGCCTATATCGCCCTGGCGTTGATCGACGATGGCCGCCTCGTCTTCGTGCTGATTCCCGTTCTATGCCTGGCCGGAATCGGGCCGTCGGTCCTGGCGGGCCTCATCAGTCGCAAGGTCGGCGAAGATCGCCAGGGCCAACTTCAGGGCGTGATTGCCAGCTTGTCGAGCCTCGCCGCTATCGTTGGCCCGACCGTGTTTCTGACTCTATACTTCGCCATGCGCGACATCTTTGCCGGCGTGTCGTGGATCGCCGGCGCGGCCTTGTATCTTGTCTGTCTACCGGTCTTGCTGAGCCGCAAGACTTATGAATAAGCCTCTCAACTTCAACCTCATCAATGCTACGCTCTACAACGCAAAAAGCCGCCCTTTAGGGGCGGCTTTCTTGTTGGTTGCGGGAGCAGGATTTTACTACGCTCGCTTTGCGATCTCCGTTGAACTTGGTCGCTTAATCGGCGGCTTACGCCGGCGGCGACCTGCGTTTGAACTTACTTTTTCGTAGGTTCAGATCGGGCTCGAGCGACGAACAATAAAAAACCCCGGCTTTTGGCCGGGGTATTTTTAGTATTGGTTGCGGGAGCAGGATTT
>FTDJ01000592.1_pt1 | contig 20478 bp, 19 predicted proteins | sample 1639861 | NCBI WGS metagenome assembly FTDJ01 (sample SAMEA3914869, study PRJEB12502) | metagenome | biome: forest; material: soil | place: USA | collected 2012-03-12 | depth 0.1 m | reverse complement strand
GCGCGTTATGAAGCTGTCGTTTGTTTCCGTTGCCGCCGCGGCCTCGCTGGCCGCCACCCCCATGCTGGCCACGCAGGCCAATGCCGGTTGCGTCACCGGCGCCGTTGTCGGCGGTGTCGTCGGCCACCTCGCCGGTCACCACGCCCTGGTCGGCGCCGGCGCCGGCTGCCTGATCGGCCACGAAATGAAGAAGTCGAAGCGCCATCACTACTATCACCACCGCTAAGTGCGGCGACGGATCTATCGTCCGCAAGGATGATCCACAGATTACACAGATTTTCTGAGTGCGCCGGACGAGCCGTGCGGAAGGAAATGACGCGCAAAGCGCGTGGCTGATCGACGGTCCCGACCAGTAACGCGCTGCTCAATCTGTGTAATCTGTGTAATCTGTGGATCACCTTACTGTCTTCACAATCGCCTCCCGCTCCACAAGCCTTCCCCATCGCGCGAAATCGGGTTAGTTTCCCGGTGAAGATGCGACTTTGAGCGCACACGCGTTTTTGGGGGGAGACCATGGACAGACGGACCTTTATCGCGGCCAGCGCCGCGGCTGCAGCCGCGGGCAGCGTCACGCGCGCCCCGGCGGACGACAATCCCAAGCCGACGCAATTGCCGAAGGGCTTTTCCCTGGAACGCGCCTCGGGACCACCGGCCTTCACCACCGGTGAGCTGGCGCATAACAGCGTGGCAAAGGGCTTTGGGCTCATCCCCGACCTGCAGCAGCCGCTGGCCATCGGCTATGACACCGCCGACGGCCCGAAAGAGTTCACCGACCTGACCGGCAAGGTACGTATCCTGGCCTTGTGGGCGGACTGGTGCCCGCCGTGCCTGCGCGAAATGCCGGAGCTGGCGGCCTTGCAGACCAGGCACGGCGACAGCGGTTTCGAGTTCCTCGCCGTGCTGACCGCCTGCAAAAACCACATGGACTTCGCCACGGCGCGCAAGACGCTGGACGACGCCGGAGGGGCTGTCTTGCCGCTGTGGGTCGAGCCCGACGGCAACGGTCAGACCCTGGCCCTGGCGATCGCCGACTATCCGCCACCGATGCACAAGGGGGCGAACATTCCCTGCGCCGTGATCGTCGATGCCAAGGGCATGGTGCGCGCCCACATGGTCGGCATTCAGGGCGCGCCGAAGCCGCCCCGCCCCGACGGCGCGCCCATTCCGCCGCCGGTGCCGATCGCCGAGCGCATGTGGCCGTCGATCTGGACCACGGCCGACGCCGACGCCTTCATCAAGGCCTTGAAAAATGGCGCTTTAGGCTGAGCATGCATCACCGCTAGGCAAGCGTTCGGCAAAGCTGTATGCAATGGTTTATTCAGTGTTGGGACGATCCGGCGGCAATGGCGGCCGGCAAGATGCGCTGGGGGGACATAATGAAAAAGACCGTGGATTTGGTGCGCGGCGGCGTGGCCATGGGACTGTGCCTGGCCTGGGGCATAAGCCTGGGCCTGGCCGGCAGCCCCGCACAGGCGGCCGTGCCCGCGGCGCGCAAGGCGCCCGCTCCGGCTCAAGCCGCTTCGGCCCCAAAGCTTTCGACCCAGAACGCCCGTGAGGTCAACTATGCTCCGGCCCCGGCCTGGGTGATCGCGGCGCCCGAACCGACGGCGACCGCGGATACGCCGGGCGCGGCCCTGCGCGTGGTCTATAGCGACACCCAGGTGCGGGCGACCGACGCCGGTACCCAGACCTTTGCCGACTACCGCATCAAGGTCCTCAAACCCGAAGCCCTGGCGCTGGGCAACCTGAACCTGACCTGGCAGCCGGACGGCGGTTCGGTGACCGTTCACGCCGTGAAAATCATCCGCGACGGCGCCGTCATCGACGTCCTCGACAAGACCAGGTTCCGCGTCATCGAGCGCGAGCAGAACCTCGATCAGGCCAGCCTGGACGGACTGTTGAGCGCCGTGCTGCAGGTGCCGGGGCTTCAGGTCGGCGATACGCTCGAATTCTCGGCGACGATCGCCGAGCGCGACCAGACGCTGGGCGACCTGGCGTTCGGCATGCAGCAGATGCCGACGGCCAGCACCAACGGGACGTTCCGCTACCGCCTGACCTGGCCGGTGGGCCAGCAGCTGTTCTGGCAAACCACCAAGGATTTCACCCCGCCCGCGGTGCATACCGAAAACGGCATCAACGAAATCCGCCTGGAGCTGCGCGATCCGGCGGGATCGGTGCCGACCGACCGCGCGCCGCCGCGCTACAATATCCGCCACCTCGTCGAATATACCGGCTTCGACGGCTGGACCGACCTGTCAAAGCGCATGTATCCCCTGTTCGACAAGGCCTCGACGGTGGCCGCCACCTCGCCCGTCCAAGCCGAAATCGACCGCATCAAGGCGCAGAGCAGCGATCCGGTCGTGCGGGCACAACTGGCCCTGTCGCTGGTCGAAGACCGCATCCGTTACGTCTATGTCGGGCTGAACGGCGGCAATTACCGCCCGGCCGGCATCGATGAGACCTGGGACCACAAGTACGGCGACTGCAAGGGCAAGACGGCGCTGCTGCTGGCCCTGCTGCATGGCTTGGGGATCGACGCCGAGGCGGTCCTGGTCAATTCGCACGGCGGCGACGGCATCAACGAATGGCTGGCCAATCCGATGATGTTCGACCACGTCCTGGTCCGCGCCCATATCGGCGACAAGAGCTACTGGCTGGACGGGACGCGGGCCGGCGACACCCGCCTCGATCAGATCCCGGCGCCGCAGATCCGCTGGGCCCTGTCGGTGCGCGCCGAAGGCGCGGCGATCGAAGCGATAAAGCCCGAACCCTACAAGGAACCGGAAGATATCGAAAACATCGATATCGACGCCCGCGCGGGTTTCGACGCTCCGGCCAAGGTCAGCTATCAGGACATCTATCACGGCGACCGGGCGCGCATCCTGAAGATGCAGCTGGAGGCGATGGCGCCGCAGGACGCCACCCAGACCCTGAAATCCGGCGCCAATAAAGGCGGGGCGTGGACGCAGCTCGACAGCGTCGACTGGCATTTCGACGCCGATAAAAACGTGCTTGTGCTGACCTTCAAAGGCACGTGGATCCTCGACTGGCGCGGCTCTGACGCCGAAGGGCACAGCTATAACCTGCCCGGCGCCGGCTTCTATCCGCCGGACGAGCGCCATCGCGCCAGCGAGCAGGATCAGGATGCGCCGTGGATCCGCGAAAGCTTCCCGAGTTACGACTGCTACACGACGACGGTGCACCTGCCGCAAAAGCGCAAGGGGTGGGACTGGGGCTACGACGCCGAGGCCATGGACAAGCGGCTGGACGGTCAGACCTACTGGCGTCAGGCGGGGCTGAAGGACGGCGTCGTCCGCACCGTCATGAGCAGCAATGTCTATGCGCCGGAAATCACCGCCGCCGAAGCCAAGGCCGTGAACCTCGTCATCCCCAAGTTCAACAACAACCAGTCGCAGGTGTTCGAGGCCAAGGGCGCGGCCGCCAAACCATCGGCCACCCTGCCCTTCGGCGACGATGCCACCTGGGATGACCTGGTCAAGACCTGTACGCCGCACTGAGTTTCGCGCCAAGCTCGCCGCATTCGACGGGACGTCCGCGCGCCGGAAAAGGTGATCCACAGATTACACAGATTACACAGATTACACAGATTACACAGATTTCGGGGCGACAGGCCAAGCCTGATGGAATGACGCGCAAACCGCGTCGCTAGTCAACAGCGTCGGCCGGCAAGAAACCGGCCAATCTGTGTAATCCGTGTAATCTGTGGATTCTCTACTTCGCGGCGCTTTCGACAATCTTGGCCAGGTCGTGCAACGCGTCCTGGTCTTCCAGCGTCAGCAGGACTTCCGAAATCCAGCCCTGATCGTTGCGCGTGCCGACCACCGTGACGCGGACGCGGCGCCCGGACGGCAGCAAGGCCCGGCTTTCGATGATGCGGTGGCCGGCCGTGTTGATGCGCTCGATGTCCGAGATGGCGGTGAAGTGCGCGTCGAGCGTCTCAAGGACCTTGGCAATCTTTTCCCGGCCGCGAACCGGTTGATCCAGAAGGTTCGAGACCAGTATGGCGTCGTCCGTCAACTCGGGCAGGACGGAAAGCCCATCGACTTGCGGCGGCTGCATCGGAACAGTCCTTGTGTGGTGCCCCTCTTTAGCCTGCGCGCAATTAAATCAGCATACGATACCGTTTTCCACCGGCAGAACTGTCAGATCGCTGGCGTGACAGGACGGTAAAATCTGATAGGTTAACGGCGAGACGGGGTGCGGGGGGCGCAATGGACGAAACGGAACGCGATGAACAGGAGCGATTTATCCGCGCTTTTGTTCAGGCTTACATGCCTTGGTGGGACAAGTGGTGGGCGGACGATTTCAGTTGGGGCGGGCTGGCTGCCAAGCCCTGGCTGGGCTGGGTCATTGCCCCGTCCGGCGAGGTCATGAAGCGCGAAGACACGCGTCTTGAAAGATATGCCCCGCTGCCCGACGGATACCGTCAAGCCAACCTGCAGGACTACTGGCGCGACCAGGAGGCCTTCCTGATAAATGAACCCGGCAGCGATCGCCGCTGGACGTTCTTTCACTGCCCATGGATTTTCAAAGATGGATCGCTAAACCCGATACTGTCGGGTTATGTCGATGGCTCTATCAATCAGGAAAGCGTTGCCATAGCGCCGTACGTCCGCGCCTATATGGACCGCCTCGAAGCCAGTTTCGCCGCTTCGGATGATCACTATTATGGCCTTGACTCCCTTTATCGCCTCCGAAATCGCCGGGAGGAAGATTACTCATCGAACGGGCGCAATGCCGACGGCCGGGTTCAGTTTCAAGGCACAACTTCGCTGGATTTCATGGGCCCCGCTCAGCGGCCGATCCACATTTGCGCTTATCGCTCATGCAGCTTTGGCAATTTTTCTGAGGTCGAAGCATTTGGCCCGGCTGCCGATTTTTCCGATACGCTCACTGTCTACGCCAGCTTTTCTGGTGTCGCTTTTAAAGGCGAGATCAGCTTCCGTAACAGCTATCTTACCGCCTATTTCTCGCGAGCCGATTTTGGTGGCACAGCTTATTTCGACGGCTGCATTTTTCCGCGAGGCGATTTTTTCGAGTGCCGTTTTCGCAAAGACGCAAGTTTCGAAAATACCACCTTTCTCTCGGAGGCGGATTTTACCGGTACTTGTTTTGAAGGCGACGTTTCCTTTGCCAATGCGCGTTTTCTCGATGCCGCGTCGTTCTCGGAAGCTGGCTTCATGGGTCATTTGAACCTGCTAAAAACCGCGTTCTATTCGCATGCAGATTTCAGCGGCATTGCCGACGGCAGCTCCAAGCCAGGCTTCAAGCAGACAATCGACTTCGCCAAGAAAGCGGACAGCGAGCGCTATGGCGGAACCATAGAATCCGCGACCCCTGCCACAGCATTGAACTACAAGTCGTTCAGCACGGTTCATGCCGACGGCGCCATCTTTCATTACGCGGCGGATTTTTCCAACCGCAGCATTCTGGCGCCGTCATCGTTCGAGCGCGCCGAATTCCGTCACGCGGCCAGTTTTCACGGCAGCCAGTTGCATCCCGGCGTCAACTTCTTCGCTTCGAAATTCGCCGACGCTTTCCGCTTTCAGCCCAAACACATGGCGAAAGTGCCCGAGGATTTGCTGCGGCTCAGATATACTTTGGAAAACGCCTTCTATTTCGGAACCGACCAACCAGAATATCCCGCCTGGAAGGCCGAATTCATTCAAAACCGTCTGGAAACGGCTCACGAAAATTACGCGGCCAGCGAATATTTTAACACGCTGGAATCCTGTTTTCGCACCCTGAAACAGGCCATGGAGAACCGCCGCGACGGCGCCAAGGAGGGCGAATTCTTTCGTCTTGAGTTGCTCGCCCGCCGCCGGGTTCAGGGCGTGCCGCTATGGGAGGTCGCCGCATCCCACGCTTATGAACTGTTTTCCAACTACGGCAATTCCGTCGCTCGGCCGTTGATATTCCTGTTCCTGGTTTTTTTCCCAGCCTTCGCCCTGATCTTTTTCGCCATTGGCCACGCCTTGGGCGTTCATACTTCCGACGCAAGCTCGACCCTCCACCTGCCCTGGCACAACCTCCAGATCGCTGTGAACGATCTTATGAGTGCCTGCAGCTTTTCATGGAGCAATATCTTCCACCCTTTGAGCGCGCTGTCCGCAGAAGGCTACGACAGCAACAGTACGTCGTGGCTGGGCCAGCTTCTCGGGGCGCACGGCGAAGGTTACGCCCTTTGCGTCAAGATGATCGCGACCTTGCAATCGATCCTGTCGATCATCCTGGCCTTCCTGTTCAGCCTGTCCGTGCGGCGGCGGTTCCAGATCAGCTAACGGGCCGCCATTCACGATTTGCTAACCACATTTCTGAGACCCTGCGCGCCATAAGACGCCCCACTGCTAAAACGCGTCACATAAAATGACAGGGAATGCCAATGTCGATCCATTATCGCCGTACCAAGATTTTCCGCCTCAGGTTCCAGGCCGAGCTCTATGAGCGCGCAGCACAAACGACCTCGGCCGACAGCTATCGCGCCGTCGCCGCCCGCCGCGCCGCGCGTCTGCGCGACATCGCCCGTCAGTTCGAACAGGCCTAAACGAGTACAACCTCAGGCGTCTCAAGCTCACAGCGCAGGCAGATCCAGGCGGCGATTTCAGCCTCGATCGCGGCATAGTCGACCGCTCTGCGGCGCATGCGCTCCATAACCGAACGGATACTGGCGTCGAGTTGGCCGGGCGGGCGGCGCACATGCGCCGATATCAGCTGTTCGACCGCCTTGGCGGCAACGTCGGGGTCGATGAGGTTGCGCCTGAGTTTGAGGAGCACTGTATCGATCTCGTGGCTCAGCGTCATCGTCTCTCTCCGGGTGGCTCGCCGCCATTTTTGCCGCACCGCACATAAAGCCGCCATGCGTTGGCCACGGTAAACGCGCTTTTAAGCCTTTGCGCGGCCCGGCCGGCGCATCCCTCAACTGAAGGATTGCCTCACCGCAAAAGCTTGACATAACTAAGGTTATGGCCGCCGGAGACCGACCTTGGACGACTTCATCAGCGAAATTTACGAAGCCGCCTTTGTCACTGACCAATGGCCGTACGTCCTGAAACGGCTCGGCGACATCCACAACACCAAGGGCGCCCTGCTCTTTGCCTTTCATGGCGCGGACGCGGCCTGGGTCGGCGGCGGCGACATCAAGCCGCTGTTCGAGGTCTTCCTCGCCGAAGGCTGGGCGAAGTACAATGAACGCGCGCCGCGGCTGATGGCCAGCGGCCGGACCGATTTCGTCACCGACCTCGACCTGATGACCCTGGACGAAATCAATGCCAATCCGATGTACACCGAATACCTGATCCCGAACGGCGTGTTTGCCGGCGCCGGCACGCGCATCGTCGGGCTGGAACAGGACAATGTCATCCTGTCGCTGGAGGGCTTTTCGTCCTTCGATGCGGCCAAGGCCGCCTGCCCCGAGTTGAACCGGCTGCGGCCACACCTGGCGCGCGCCGCCATCATCGCCTCGCAGATGAAGCTGGAACGGGCGCGGGCGATGGCGCAGGCGCTGGAAGCCATCCGCGTGCCGGCGGCGGTCGTCAGCGCCAAGGGCGTGCTGCGCGCGGTCAACCGCCTTCTGGAACCGCTGATCGGCAGTCTCATCTTCGACAGCGGTACGGGGCTCGGCCTGGCCGATGCCCTGGCCGGCAAGCGCCTGAAAAGCGCGCTGCGCCAGGTCGAGGCCAGCCCGTCCCAGGCGCAATCGATCCCGCTGACCGCCTGCCCCGATGGCGTCCCTCGCGTTATGCACATCATCCCGATCGTCGGTCAGGGCCGGGACCTGTTCCAGAACAACAGCGTGCTGCTGACGGTGGCGGGGCCGGACAAGCGTCGAAGCCTGGGCGAGCCGCTGCTGCAAACCCTGTTCGACCTGACGCCCGCCGAGGCCCGGGTGATGAAGGCGATTGCCGAGGGCGCCTCGGTCAAGGGTTTGGCGGCGCAACTGGGACTGAGCGCCTTTACCATCCGCGATCAGCTGTCGGCGGCGATGCACAAGACGAACACCGGTAGTCAGGGCGCGCTCATCGATCTGTACGGCGCCTTGTCGCGATAGGGCGTGAGCGCGGATTTTTATAGGCCCTCCACACGCCCTAATTGACTTCGCCGTCCGAGAAGCGGCATGTTCGCCCCGGACATCTGCGACCGAGGGGGATTGCAATGAACACAGGCTCGATACGCATCCTGGCGAGCTTCGCGCTCGGCATGACGCTCATCGGTGGAGCGCCGACCGCCGCTACCGCCCAGCATATGAATCAGCCCGATACGCCATGCTTCGAGGCGCGCAGCGGCGCTGAGCTCACCGCCTGTTTCGCCAAGGCGGCGCAGACCGCCGACGCCCGGCTGAACGATACCTATGCCGCCATCGTCAAGGCCCTGGCGCCGGAAGATCGCGACCGGCTGCAAGCGGCCGAGCGCGCCTGGCTCGCCTATCGCGACCGTTTTTGCGACGGCGAATACGGCCTGTACGGCGGCGGCTCGGGTGGGCCTTCGGCGCAACAGGCGTGCCTGGAAGCCCTGACGCGCCACCACGAGGCCGAGCTCAAGGCGGGCTATGGCTGGCGCGTCGAAAAGGCCACGGGGGCGGCTTTCAGCGATCGATATGATGTCGATCAGATCGTGCACAGGCTCGATCTCACCAGTTTCGCCAATTCGGTCGCCCCCCGGCGTGAGCCCGACAAGCATAGCTTTGCCGACTATGGCTTTACCCGCGTTGAGGCACAGGCGCACGGCGCGGTTCTGACGGAGGACGACGATGAATGGCAGATGGCGTTCGACATCGTGGCCATAACGCCGGATACCATCGATATCTGCTTCCACGATCAGGCGCTTCGCCGTCCCGGCCAGGACGCGGGGTCCAGCTACAATACGACCTCCGCCTTACGCATCACGCGGTCGGAACACGGCCGGTGGACGGCCCAGGACCTCAAGGCTGGCCTGCCCGGCTGCGTTGTGCATGAGGGCTGAGCCATGAAGGCCCTTGCCGTCGTCCTGGCCGCTCTGGCCGTTTCGGCCCTCCCCACCTTCGCTCACGCCCGGCAGGTGGCCGAACCCGCGACCGCCGATTGCACCACTTTCGACGGCCTGACGGCCGGCACCGCCATCCGGCACACCGAAAGAGACGACGGCCTGGGTGACATCAAACTTGCCACGCCCAGTTCCGTCGTCGGTGATTTCTACATCTACAATGAAATCTATGTCTCCGGTCCCTGCGCCACGCACCTGACGCAGTATCAGTTCAGCACCTTCTCCTTCGGCGCCGTGGCGCTGCAAGCCCTGGACGGCGGCAAGTGGCAATTCATCCCGAACGCATCGTCGGGCTTCTATCTGGACGACCGGGCGATCCCGCCGTCCGGCGCGCATCCGGACGGCATCGCCGGCACGTTCCAGGGCGCCATCGGCGTCGACGCCCGCGGCCACGGCGTCAAATATGCCGGCATCTGGCAGGACGGTCAGCGGTCGAGCGTCTACCTGTTCACCCGTCGTGAGGACGGCAGCTTTACCGGCGTCGCTCAACTGCTCACCGCCGCCTCGGCGATCCGGCGCCTGAGCTATGTGCCGTCGCCGGACACCATGCTGGGCGGGCTGAACGTGCTGCAGGACGTCGCCGATGGCGTGAAAATTACCGGGATCGAATGGAACCTGTGCCCCCATATCGCCGATTGCGCCGCCAACTGGTAGCGAGGGCTCACCGATACTGGTTCGCCGGTGCGCCTGTATCTGCCTTGACCGCCCAAAAGGATCAGGTCGGACGTCGGCGACAGTCTTTTCGAGATATGATATCAAATGCAAGTTCCCGCTCCACGCCGATCGTGGACGGGACCTGCGATGGGGGCGGACGTGCGGCTGGTATCTCACTTTTTCGACATGATCATCAGCAACGGCTTCAGCTGGAAGAATGTCGTCGGTGTCATTTTCACGATCCTGGCGATCAGATACCTCCACCAAGCCGTGACGACCGGCAGACTGGACACCTTCTGGAACACCCATCTGGACGTCAAGACGCAGCGGATACTGTTCGCCATCTCTTTTGTTTTTATGCTGGCTTCGGTTTTGGCTTTTGGCGCCTGGGCCCTGGGGTTCGAAAACAAGGTGTATTTTTCGCTGTTCGACGACGTCCTCGGCGGCCCGAAGCACTGACGCGCCGGGTCTCGGGCCCGTTTCAGGTGCGATCCGCGCGCCAGCCGTACACAATTATGGCGTGCAGCCCGTAGGGCTCAACCGGCGCCTCGCCATAGGCCTGTTCAAAAGCCTTTTTGAAGCCGAACGCGATCCAGCCGCCCATGAAACTGCCGCACGATTTGCCATGGATGCGAAAGGCGACGTCGCCCGGCATTTCCTCGTGGAGCGCGTGGCCGCTTAAGCCGGTAGCGTAGGCCCGCTCGATCTCCTTGTCGAAATCGTATGACGGGTCATACCGCATGACTTCAGCGGGCATGGCCATCCGCCCGCTGGCGTCCCTGAGTTGAAGATCGACGTGGAACTTCAGCTTGGTCAGGGGCAGTTTTCCTCCGGAAATGATGGCGAAGACTTCGCTGGCCACCGGGTCGGTCAGATCGGCGATCTCTTTGTGCATGGTGCGGGCGTAAGGGATATCGACGATGCGCGTTCTGGCGACCGCGCCCTTTGGCGGTCTGGGTGGCCATTTGCCCGGCGCTGTCTTGGCTTTCGACGACCGCTCAACGGCCCGCCAGACGGCAAGGCCGCAGAGCATGCCGCCAAAGCCTATGCCGCCCACGACCAGCAGGCCCTGATGGATATAGGCGATCACCGCGTGAACAAGGTTCGGCTGCCCCAAGATGTCCCCCACCTGTATCCGAGACACCGAGCTTAGGCCGAGTGCGCCCCGCAGACAAGCACGGCCCATGAAGGCGCTCGATCACGGGCGCTTGAGGACACGCGCTTCTGGCTATTTCAGCAGGGTCTGCTGCCAGAACATCAGGCCGACCCAGTATTCGTAGTCGGAATTTTCCTTTTTCTGGTAGCCGTGGCCTTCGTCCTTGGCCAGCAGCGACCACGCCGTTCCGCCCTTGGCACGGATAGCCTTGACGATCTGGTCGGCCTCTTCGGACGGCACGCGCGGATCATTGGCGCCGCTGGCCACCAGCAGCGGAATGTTGAACTGGTCGACATGGGTGATCGGCGAGATGTCGATCATCTTGGCGCGCTGCACCGGATCGCGTTCGTCGCCATATTCGACGCGGCGCAGGTCGCGGCGATAGCTCTGGGTATTTTCCAGGAAGGTGACGAAGTTGGAAATGGCGACGTCGCACCAGGCGCCTTTCAGGCGGGCCCCGTAGCGGATGGCCGAGGCGTAGCACATATAGCCGCCGTAGGAGGCGCCGGTGACGGCGATACGCGCCGGATCCAGCGTCGGATCCTTCACGAAGGCGTCGAGAAAGGCGCCGATATCCTTGACGCTGTCCTCGCGCTTGAACGGGCCGTCATCCAGGCTGACGAAGCGTTTGCCAAAACCGGTCGAGCCGCGCACGTTCGGCAGGAAGATGGCGACCCCGAGTGCGTTCAGCAGATAGTTGTCGCGGCCCATGAAGTCGGCATAGGACTGCGCTTCAGGACCGCCGTGAATATTGATGATCAGCGGACGTTTGCCCGGGAATTTCTTCGGATCGGGACGGTAAAGGAAGCCCGAAATGAGCTCGCCGTCGAAGGACTTGATCTGCACCAGGACCGGATCGACATTGACGTTCGGATCGAGCCCGCCGGTTTCGGATTGCGTCCAGCGCGTCGCCTTCAGGGTCTTCGGGTCGATGCTGTAGGCGTCGGCGGAGGCTTTGGCCGAATCGAAGGTCAGGCCGATCGTGCCCCACGGCGCGATCTTCAGGCCCCAGCCGCTTCCGGGCGGCAGCGACGTCACGCTGCGCAAGGCCCCCGTTTTGGTGTCCAGCACCTTCACGCCGGTGCTGCCCGCCTCGTTGATGGTGTAGGCGACGAAGCTGCCGTCGGCGGAGATGTCGAAGCCGTCGACGTCCCATTTCGGGTTCGGCGACTTGGGCGTGAACTTGCCGGTCTTCAGATCGAGGATGCCCAGCCGGACGAAATCGCTGCCTTCGTCGGACGTGACCCAGAAACGGCCGTCGGGGGCGAATATGCCGCCGCCGTAATTGATGTCCTTCGCCGTATCGCCGATCGCCGTCATCTTGCCGGTCGCCAGATCGAGGTCGTAGAGGTCGGTATGGGTCGCGGATATGCCGTTGGCGACGACCGCGTGCCGGTCATCGCGCGAAAAAGACATAAATCCCCAGCCGCCGCCCGAAACCTGCGCCACCATGCGGTCGGTTTTCGGGTCACGCGGGTCCATCACGTAAAGGTCGGTGTCGGCGCCGTTGCGCCGCGTCGAGGTGTACCCCATCCACTGGCTGTCGGCGCTCCACACCGGGCCAATGTTGCGGCTCTTGCCGTCGGTCAGCAGGATGGGCCTGCCCGCCTCCAGCCGGTAGAGCTGGTAGAACTCGTCGCCGCCATTGTCCTTCGCCAGGACGGTGAGCGCGCCCGACGGCGAGACCGACGCCTGAACCGGCTCCGCCTCGAAGGTCATCTGCCGGCGGTCCATCATCGGTCCGGCGACGCGATGAAGCTGAAAGGTGTTGCCGAAGCGGGTGGTGATCGCCATCGAATGGTCGGCGTTCCAGCCAACGAAAGCGGCGGCGCGGGCTTCCATATAGGGCCGCGTCGCGGCGACAAGGCTGTCAGGGACGATGGGCGCGCCATCGACGATCATGGCGGCGGGCTTGCGGGCATCGACCGCCGGCGCATCGGCGCGGGCGATGCCGAAAGGAAAGGCAGCGGCAAGCGCCAGCCCGATCAGAGCCAAGGACAGACGCATACCCACCTCCCCGAATGTTTCAGACTGGTAATATCCGCGGTTATGCGAGATTTGCAAGCGCCGAGAGAACGCAGTTCGCCCGGACGCACGTGGTGTCCGCAACCATGCCGAAATGACTCACTCGCGGATCGCCGAAATCACTTCGCCTTTCCGCTCACAATGATCAGGCCAAATACAAGAATAGAGGCAAACCCGCCGATCTCCAGTAAAAGGTGCTCTGTATGCTGGTCATGGGTGGCGGGAATCGACCAGTTATGCAGGCCAATCTGTTCGGAATATTCGCCGCCCATATGCCTGGGGTTGCCGGCGATAAGCCCGTCCTCCAGTCTTCCCCTTTCGTAGAAAAGGATGAAAGCCAGCAAGAGGAACAGGCCGGCAAGCATTCTAAGGACTATTTTGATCATCGCGGAACTCCGGCCTTACAACCCAATCCTAATGGATATTGGATCGCGGTGACATCCCCCGGCAACCTTACAAGGGGTTAACTTGACTCGTCACCGCCCCGGCCAAATCATCAGCTCACGGATCGATACAGATCGATACAGATCAGCGGGGAACGAGACATGGATCGGCGGCAATTCCTGGCGGGCGCTGTGACGCTCGGCGTCAGCGGCATCTGGGCAAAGCAGGCCGCGGCGGCGTCGCGCATCGCCTGGCGCGAGGACCGGACGCTTTATCCGCAGGGCGTCGCCTCGGCCGATCCCGACGATCACAGCGTCCTCCTGTGGACCCGGCGGCCGTTCGATCAGGGCGCGCAACACGATCTGACCGTCGAAGTCGCGCTCGATCGCGATTTCCACAAGGTCGTCGCCACCGCCCCCGTGCCGGTGCTGGCGGCCGCCGACTGGACCTGCCGCGCCCTGATAGGCGGCCTCGCCCCGGCGACCGAATACTGGTACCGCTTCACCGACGAGACCGGCGCCGGCAGCCGCGTCGGCCGCACCCTGACCGCGCCGCGCGCGACGGATCCGCGTCCGGTGCGCTTTGCCTTCGTGTCGTGCAACAGCGTCAACGAAGGCAAGCAGAACGCCTATCGCCGCATGATCTGGGAGGACGAACGCGCGCCCGCCGCGCAAAAGCTCGGCTTCGTGCTGCATCTAGGCGACTTCATCTACGAACTGGTCGAATATCCCGACGAGGTGTCGCATCGCTATGCGCGCACCGTCTACGATCTCGGCCGCATCCCCGACGGGCGCAAGGTCAGCAATTTCTGGGTGCCGACGACGCTTGAAGGCTATCGCCACGTCTATCGCGCCCATATCGACGACCCCGACATCCAGGACGCCCGCGCCCACTTCCCCTTCGTCAGCATCGGCGACAATCACGAGTTCTCGTGGCAGGGCTGGCAGAGCTTCATCAAATACGGCGACGTGGTCGAACCGGCCCAGCCCCTGCGCGTCGCCGCCAACCAGGCGTGGTGGGAATACGTCCCGGCGCGCGTGCAAAAGGCCTCGGGCGCCGGGCTCGATCAGTTCAACCCGCCGGCGGTGACCAAGGCGCCGATCGCCACCTTCGACGACCACGGTTTCGGCACCGAGCCCAATAACCGCATCGCTGTCGGCAGCATGACCGCCTATCGCGCCCTGCGGTACGGCCAAAACGTCGAGGTCATCCTCACCGATTTCCACAGCTATAAGGCCGCCGATCCGACCGATCGGCCGGAAGCCGCCGCGCTCGATTCCGGCGAATACCCGGTCATCCCGCAAGAGTGGATGGAGATCACCGACGGCGGCCGCGACTATGCCGGCGGCAAGCCGCCCGCGACGATCGCCGTCGGCGACAAGACCATCCCCAACTTCCAGAAAGACGAGCCCGCCTTCACCGTGCTTGGCCACGAACAGAAGGCGTGGCTGAAGGCGCAACTGACCGCGTCGAAAGCGACGTGGAAGATCTGGGGCGCGACCAACGGCACGATGGACATGCGCACCGACCCGCAGAACCTGCCCGACGGGCTGGCCAAGACGAAATGGATGGGCCAGGGCTACGGCACCTTCGGCGGCGGCGATTTCAGCGCCGCCTTTGCCGAGCGCGCGGAAATCTACGACCTGGTCCGCGACCAAAAAGTGTCGGGCTTCGTCACCGTCTCGGGCGACCGCCACAGTTTCTGGGCCGGTTACGCCGCGCCGAAACTGCCGCCCGTCGGCTACGCTCCGGTGGGACTGAGCTTCATCACCGGTTCGATCTCGGCGCCGGGCCTCGCCGAAGCCTACGAATATCATAAGCCGGACGCCTTCACCCCGCTGTTCGTGCGCAAGACCGAAGGCGCAGCCCCCGAGGCGACGATCAATTTGACGCTCAAGCGCGGCGTGCGTTCGGCGCTCGAATATGCCGCCAGTGGCGACATCGCCAAGGCACGCGCCCTGACCAATCCCGACGTCGCGCCCCACGTCGACTTCGTCGACATGGCCGGCCACGGTTATGCCGTCGTCACCGCGACGCCCAAGGCCATCGACACCGAATTCGTGTGCATCGTGCGGCCGATTACAAGGGCGACGACGCCCGATGGCGGCCCCCTGCGCTACCGCGTGTCGCACCGGGCGAACATGTGGTCGCCCGGCACGCCGCCAAAACTCACGCAACGCCTGCTCGAAGGCGACGCCAAGCTGTCGGTTTGAGGCGGTCGTGGCGACGGCCGCGCGGAGCCAAAAATGAAGCAACGGGCTCTCCCCGGCGCTAAAGGCCGCCGCGTCTGAATGAAGTCGCTGCAATTCGTATCCTGTGGCTGAAATTGCGCACGCTCAGGCCAGGATTACTCCGGTTCCGCGTGTTGTATTGACCGTAATGACACAATCCATTACCCGGAAAGGAAGGCGGCGTGGAAAGGCCGCTCGGGGCATCGGGGGATCGGCAATGCGGCGGTATATTACGGCTGTTACAGCCTGTGTGATGATGGCTTGCGGCGCGATGCCGGCCTATGCCGCCAGCCGCTTTGTTCCGGTTGGACAAGCCCGTATCGGTCTGATTCTGGCGGCCGACGGCATGCATCCCCAGCCCATGGCGAAGCTTCCCTCTGACTCGGTCCAGTTGGTCTCGGCGGATGACGAGAATTGGCAGCTCACGGTGGGCAACTGTCTCCTCGATTTTGATGCCGATCCGGCCAATCAAACATCCCAAGACATCCAGTATCGGAAAAATTTCGAACAGGGCTTCGCCGACGCTTCCAATCCAGGCCAAGAAGAGCTTTTGTTCGTCGCCAAGGCGTCGATCGCCGTTTCAGCGATCCGGAAATTGGGGCCGCAACCGGAGCCTTCGATCGCTTGCGATACGCACCACATCTATTGGATATCCCTGGTGCGTGTTCCGAGTAAACCGGGATATTTGGCGATCCAGATCATGGTCTTCGATGGCTATAGACTCCAGACGACCGAGGAGCGGATCATTTTCTTCAAGCCGGGCACCTTCCTGGCCGGCGACAAGCGGACGGCCCAGCAAATCGGGGGCGTCGCCGCGGCGATCTCCGGGGCCATTTCCAAATAGCCCCCGCGCAAGGCGGGATTTCGGTGACGGCGCTGATATTTGTCTATACGGCCATCGAGGGGGCAAGTATGTCGGTAAATCTTTCTTTGAAGTCCTTAGGAGTAGCTTCACTTGCGATGTTTGCCCTATGGAGCGCCGCTCAGGCCAAGGTGCCGGATGTCTCGGGATCCTACGACCTGAAGGCAGCGGATATCGACAAGGTCGCCGCCAAACCCGGCTGTATCGAACATTGGCACCTGCGACGCGACGGCAGCCTGGTGGTGGAGAGCGATCAGGAGCAGGTGAGCGGCCGGTGGCAGGTGACGCCGCTCGATAAAACCGTCCTGAGGATGACGTGGACTCATCGGACGACCAACGGCCTTCCCGACTGTTGGGGCCGCGTTTCTGAAAAGCCTGGCCGCGATGTCGAGTTTCTTTTTTACCTCAATTCGTTGCGGGGCTTGGTCCTGGTCAAGCTTCAATCCGCTGCCCCGGAAACAGGCGCGATCTATGAGATGGTCGCGGTTACGACGAAGGTTGGGGACGACAAGTAACCTGTGCGGCAGGGGTTGGTGAAGGGCCAGGCGGTCCATGGCCTGGCCCTCGAACGGCGGCTAGTACTGCCCGGCGCCGCCATCGACGAACAGTTCGATGCCGGTGACGTAGTCGCTGTCCGCCGACGCCAGGAAGACGGCGGCCTTGCCGAGATCTTCCGGCGTGCCCATGCGGCCGGCCGGGATCGACGGCAGGACCATGGCCTTGACCTCGTCGCTCATCAGGCCGTTGAGGCCCGGCGTGACGGTGTGGCCGGGGCTCAGGACATTGACGCGAATGCCCCGGCCCTTCAGGTCGACGATCCAGCCGCGGGCGAAGGAGCGCACGGCGGCCTTGGTCGCGTCATAAACCGAGAACGACGGCATGCCCTTCATCGAAGCGATCGACCCCGTCAGGATGACTGACGATCCCTGGCCCAACAGCGGCAGGGCTTTCTGGACAGCGAACAGCAGCCCCTTGACGTTGGTGTTAAACGTCTTGTCGAAATGGTCTTCGGTGATCTCGCCGAAGGTGCCGAATTCGTAGAAGCCGGCATTGACGAACAACACGTCGATGCGGTTGGCGTGCAGCCTGATCTCGCTGTAGAGGCGATCATAGTCCGCCAGTTTGGCGGCATCGGCCAGAATGCCGACCGCGCCGCCACCGATTTCGGCGACGGCCCTGTCCAGTTCGGCCTGACGGCGGCCGGTGATGAAGACGCGGGCGCCCTCGGCGGCGAAGGCCTTGGCGGCGCCCAGGCCGATCCCCTGGCTCCCGCCGGTGACGACGGCGATTTTACCTTGTAATTTAGACATGTCTTTCTCCTTGTCTGTGCGACTGTCCCGGTTGGGTGACGGAGAAATAGGGCGGCCTCAGGCGGCCACCATCCGGCCAAACGGTATAAGGCTTATTCCATTATGGAATAGTGATCGGCCGAATTTGCCAAATCTTATTCCATATGTCGCCTGGCCATCGGGCGCGTGCTAGACCGGACAGGGTTTAAGTCGAGGGAGACCGGGCATGGATCGTCTGGCGGCCATGGAAGCCTTTGTGCGCGTCATCGATACCGGAAGCTTTTCCGGCGCGGCGCGCCATCTGCGCAAGGGGCAACCGGCCATATCGAAAGCGGTGTCGGCGCTGGAAGCGCAGTTGGGCGTCAAGCTTCTGATGCGCTCGACCCACGGCTTTACCGCGACCGAGGCGGGCTTGCGGTTTTACGAGCGCGCCCGGCGCACGCTCGAGGAGGCCCAGGAGGCCGAACTGGCGGCGCGTGGCGCGGGGGCCGCGCTCAGCGGCCGTCTTCGGGTGTCGTGCGCCACCACCTTTGCCCGTCTGCACGTCATCCCGAAGCTTGGGGCCTTCCTCGACGCCCATCCCCAGTTGCAGATCGACATGGTGATGGACGATCGCAACGTGCCCCTGATCGAGGAAGGCATCGACGTCGCCCTGCGCATGGGCGCCCTCAGCGATTCCGCTCTGACGGCGCGAAAGATCGGTCAGCGGCCGCGCCACGTCCTCGCTACGCCCGCCTATTTCGCGCGCCATGGCACACCGGCGACGCCCACCGATCTGATGGCTCACGACGCCGTCATCTACGATCAGCGCGGCGGCGGCGCGGTGTGGACGTTTACGAAAGGCCCGTCGCAAGTCGCGGTGACGGTGCGCGGGCGGCTGCAAATGACGGCGGCGGAAGGGGTCCGCGAAGCCGTCTTCGCCGGTCTCGGCCTGACCGTCGCCACGGCGTGGATGTTCGCGCCGGAACTGGCGGACGGACGCGTCGTGCCGGTGCTGACCGACTGGGAGCTGCCGCCGATCGACGTCTGGGCCGTTTTCCCGACCGGCCGCCAGGCCAACGCCAAGGCCCGCGCCTTCGCCGCCTTTGTCGAGCAGGCATTGGGTTTGGTTGAAGGTTAGCGGATGGCCAGCCTGACGCTGGATTCGCAGGTGACGATCTCGCTGTCGAGGCTTCATGTCTGCACGCAATAGACGCCCGGCGGTATCCCGTGCGTTGACTCCGCCATAGACAATAACGGCCAAGGGTTTCATGCCCAGCGTGGAGCTCTCCTACCCATCATTCGACCCTATTGCGACCTGGTCCTGAATGACATTTATCCGACCAGATCAGACATGCATGGCCTGCCGTCAGTGACATGATAGCCGCAATGCCACATCCCAAGATTTAATATTAACAATATCCTACCATAGAAGGAGCTCCCATGTTACGATTATACCGCGGGTATAAATTCAGGGGCTAACGAAATGGGTGGCATAACTCATAGGGGACTTGTTTTTAATTTTCTTGCCTGGCTCACAGTAAGTTTCACAATATTCACAGGTTTTGAGTTAATATTTAGCAAGTACTACGAAGATAGAGTTGAAGTTATTTCCCCAAGCGGATCAAAATATTACAAAAACCAGCAAGGATACGAATACAATTCCGCCGCCTATCAATACGTTTTGGGCGTGAGTGATCCCGATCAAGCGGACGCCGATACATATTACGACGCCGGCAGTCTAGCTAGGAATTACCCCGCGTTTACCAATGAATTCTTCACGAAAACAGACAATTCAGCGCCACTTTCCGGCCTTAAATCACAATGTGAAGACCTTTTGAGCGATGAAGTTAAAGAACTTGGGCGCTGCCCACCATTGGACGAGATGCTGGGATATCTCTACTTTAAGGGAGGTGAGAATTCGACTTCAAAAATTCGAAAACTTCTCGGCTATTTAGGAAACTGCAACCGCGGAGGCTGCGTTTTGGATGACTCTCCCACGACGATACGGCGCGCCACGGGGGCGCCCCCTCCTTGGGAAAGAGATGTAAATGACAGCGTTAATACATTCATCTATCAATCATACCTTTCGCCCGCGCTTCAATTCACGATGGAGGGCCAATGCGATCGGGCATCCGTACAAGCCACGCAAGCGTCGGAACTGTTCCAGATTTACGATTTCGATCCACCCGATGTGACGACGGACGTAAGCTTGGCCCATTTAGCGTCATCAATTCTCAAAGACGTTAACAGATGCAAGCAATACTATCCTCATATTTATAAAGCGTTGGAGGCGTTGAATAACGTCTATCCTTTCGATGCGGACCAGGCAGCCAGACAGCATGATCAAGAGGACAGCACGTCAATCAATGATAGCTCGTCGACTCAGCCAAATGAAAGTGAGTTCGGAACAGCAATTCAAGAGCTATCGTCCACCGGCGCATTTAACGATGAAGTAAAATATCTTCGCTTAACCGATCAAATGCGTTCCGGAAAATATATACAAACTTTTATCGGATTTGAAGAATTATCAAACTCTACCAAAGGCGATATACGGCAGCTAGCTTTGTTAATGTCCATAAGGTGTTTACATTGGGCCCATTGGTCTGGGCAGGCCGTAATGACCAATGACGAATACAAAGCAACAATTGATCATTTATCTTCCGAAATTGAACGCTCCTCGTTTTATCGAGATGCGGTGCAGTATGCGTCCGATTCAACCATTCAGAATGCGGGGCAATAAAATGATATCTAGATTCTGGAAAAATTTCGAACGTACATCAAAAATACTCGCTGCCGTAGTTGCCGCCTCGTCCGTTATTTCACTTATATGCGAATTTACATTTCACAAAAATGCAG
>FTDJ01001003.1_pt1 | contig 21266 bp, 12 predicted proteins | sample 1639861 | NCBI WGS metagenome assembly FTDJ01 (sample SAMEA3914869, study PRJEB12502) | metagenome | biome: forest; material: soil | place: USA | collected 2012-03-12 | depth 0.1 m | reverse complement strand
CGACCGCGACAAGAGCGTGCACGATGCGGTGAGCGAATTGACGCTGGAGCGCCGCAACGGCTATGCATGGTACAACACGGCGCCGCAAAAGGCGCTCGACGCCTATGCCGGCTGGGCCAAGGCGCATCCATAAGGGGAGTTTTCATGACCGAGACCATCAACGGCTACACAAGGCGTTGGTGGAAAGAGGCGGTAGTCTATCAGATCTATCCGCGGTCGTTCATGGACAGCAATGGCGACGGCATCGGCGACCTGCGCGGCATTATCGACAAGGTGCCGCACATCAAAGGGTTAGGCGTCGATGTGGTGTGGCTGAGCCCGCACTTCGATTCGCCCAATGCCGACAACGGCTACGACATTCGCGACTATCGCCAGGTCATGGCCGAGTTCGGCACAATGGCGGATTTCGACGAACTGCTGGCGACGTTGCACGCCGCCGGCATCCGGCTGATCGTCGACCTGGTGGTCAATCACTCGTCCGACGAGCACGTCTGGTTCGCCGAATCGCGCACATCCCGCGACAATCCCTATCGCGACTACTACATCTGGCGCCCCGACGAGGGGAATGGACCGCCCAATAACTGGACCTCGATCTTCACCGGCTCAGCCTGGCAGAAGGACGCCGCGACCGGCGACTACTATCTCCACCTGTTCGCCACTAAGCAGCCGGATCTCAACTGGGACAATCCCGCGGTGCGGGGCGAAGTCTACGACCTGATGCGCTTTTGGTTGGATAAGGGCGTCGATGGTTTCCGCATGGACGTCATCCCCTTCATTTCCAAGGTGCCGGGCCTGCCCGATCTCACCGAGGACATCCGCGCCAAGCCGCAATTCCTCTATGCCAATGGGCCCAAGGTCCACGACTATCTCCAGGAAATGCGGCGCGAGGCCCTGGCGCCCTACGACACCATGACGGTCGGCGAAGCCTTCGGCGTGACGTTGGCGCAAACGCCCTTGTTCGTCGACGATCGCCGCGGCGAACTCGACATGATCTTTCAGTTCGACACCGTCGAGATCGATCGCGGCGCCGACGGCAAATGGAAGTCGTGGTCCCTGCCCGACTTCAAGGCGATCTTCGCTCGTCACGATGCCGCACTCGACACGCACTGCTGGCCGACGGTTTTCTTCTCCAACCACGACAATCCGCGCATCGTCTCGCGCTATGGCGACGACCGTACACAGTGGCGGGAGAAGTCGGCCCTGGTCATGGCCGCCTTGCTGCTGACGCTGAAGGGCACGCCCTTCATCTATCAGGGCGACGAAATCGGCATGACAAATTATCCGTTCAGCGATATCGGCCAGTTCGATGATCTGTGGGTCAAGGGCATGTGGCGGCAGGAGGTCGAAAGCGGCAAGGTCACGCCCGAGACCTTCCTGGCCAACCAGAACAAGGTCAGCCGCGACCATTCGCGCACGCCGATGCCGTGGTCGTCAGCACCGAACGGCGGCTTCACGACTGGCACGCCGTGGTTGGCGGTCAATCCCAATTTCCCGCAAATCAATGCCGACCGCGCCGCCGAAACCAACGAAGTTTATCGCGGCTATGCCGACCTGATCGCGCTGCGCCACGCTTATCCGGCGCTGGTTTATGGCGACTACAGCGACCTGTTGCCCGATCATCCGCACCTGTTCGTCTTCACGCGGCGCACGGCGGACGAGACGTTTATGGTCGCTCTGAACTTTTCGCCCGACATGCAGCCGTGCGAACAGCTACCGAATACCGGCACAAGTGCTATCAGTTGGGATAATTACTCGGCCGACACTGCGCCCGATGCTAACAGTTTGCGCGGCTGGGAAGCGCGAATCTACAAACTTTAAGCCGGCCGGCCCGTCGCCAGGGCGTGGTACAGTTCCGGGCGGCGATCGCGGAAAAAGCCCCAGGCGGCGCGATGGGTCTGCAGGAAGTCGAGATCGAATTCCGCTACCAGCACGCCTTCTTCCTTAGCGCCGAATTCGGCTACCTTGTCGCCGCGGTGATTGGCAATGAAGCTGTGGCCGTAGAACGTCTGGCCGGTACCGTTTTGCGGCGAGATCAGGCTTTCCGTGCCGATGCGATTCGAGGCGATGACCGGAATGACATTGGCCACCGCATGGCCCTGCATGATGCGTTGCCAGGGGGCAGCGGTATCGAGTTCGGCATCGTGCGGCTCCGAACCGATGGCCGTCGGATAGAACAGCACTTCGGCGCCCAGCAAGGCCATGGCGCGGGCCGCTTCCGGATACCACTGGTCCCAGCAGATGCCGACACCGACACGGGCGAACTTCGTATCCCACACCTTGAATCCGGTATCGCCCGGACGGAAATAGTACTTTTCCTGGTAGCCCGGCCCGTCCGGGATGTGGCTCTTGCGATAGACGCCCATCAGTTCGCCGCCGGCATCGATCATCACCAGGCTGTTGAAATAGTGCGGTCCTTCGCGCTCGTAGATCGAGGTCGGAATGACGATGTCGAGCTCGCGCGCCAGCTTTTGCATCGCCAGCACCGCCGGATGCTCACGCCACGGATAGGCGGTGGCGAACCAGCGCTCCTCCTGCGAGACGCAGAAATATTCGCCCTGAAACAGCTCCGACGGCAGCACAATCTGCGCGCCCCTGCCCGCCGCCTCGCGCACCAGCGCGTCGGTCTTGGCGATATTGGCGGTCATGTCGCTGCTATAAGCGGTCTGCAGCGCGGCGACTTTGACGGTGCGGGTCATGGGAAACTCCAAATCCTGGCACCCGAACCGGTGCGACTAGGCGAGATGGGCCCTGCAACGGGCCGGCGCAAGACCTCAGGCCTTAATGAGTGGGACTTGCTGGCTGATGCAGTGGAAGCTGCCGCCGCCGGTGAGGATCGCCTTCGACGACAGGCCTATGACCTGGCGTTCCGGGAACAGGCTTTGCAGCGCCTCGACCGCCAGCTCGCCCGGCCGCTCCTTGTAGATCGGCACCACGACGCAATCGTTGGCGATAAGGAAGTTCATATGCGAGGCAGGGATAATCTGGTCGTCTTCGTCATGGAAAATACCTGGCGACGGGATACGCACAATCTGCAGCGGCCGGCCGCGGGCATCGGTCTGCGTGCTCAACAGGCGCGCGGTCTGGTCATAGACTTCGGCATTGGGATCGTCGCGGCCGAAAGCCACCGGACAGGCGACGACACCAGGGGCGACGAACCGCGCCAGATTGTCGATATGACCGTCGGTATGGTCGTTGAGCAGGCCGTCGTCGAGCCAGATCACCTTGCGCACGCCGAGCGACGATGCCAGCGCCTCTTCGGCCACGGCCTCGGTCCAGCCCGGATTGCGGTTGGGATTGAGCAGGCATTGCCGCGTCGTCAGCACCGTGCCTAAGCCGTCATGATCGATCGATCCGCCTTCGAGAATGAAGCCTTCAATATGCGTGGCGAAGCCATCGCTTTGGCTGATCTGGCCGGCGACCTCGTCGTCGTGCGGCAGCTGGTACTTGCCGCCCCAGCCATTGTTGCGGAAGCCGACCGGCGCCGGATGATGCAGCTCCGATGCATCGTCTTCGGCGATATAGATCGGACCGGTGTCGCGAAACCAGATATCGCCGAAGCGGCCGTCGACGATCTCGACCTTTTTGACGTCTCCCAGCGACGCCTTGGCCGCGGCATGGGCCGCCTCACCCATGACCATCAGCTTGACGTGCTCATCGCCCAGTTCGGCCAAGGCGCGCGCCAGGGCTGCGACTTCGGCCTGAGCCGGGATCAGGTCGTCCTGCCACAGGTTTTCATGGCTGGGGAAGCCCAGCCACATCGCCTTGTGCGCTTCCCATTCGGCCGGCACGCGTCGGGTCATGTCATGTCCTGCATCTGAAACTGTCGGCGTCGGGTTTTAAGCCCTTTTGCGAAAAGGGCAACACGATATGGCAGGCAAAAAAAGAGGCGGCCGAAGCCGCCTCTTCCGTTGCATGCATTACCTGCAGGGAGCTTAGAACTTGCCCTTGAAGGTGATGAAGGCCGTACGCGGAGCGTTCACGTAGTAGAACACCGAGCCCGGCGTGTAGGTGGTCGACGCACCGCCCGTGGTCGAGGCGACCGTGACGTTTTGAGCGTTGCTGGTCGTCGAGACACGCGGATAGTAGTTGGTGCTGAACAGGTTGGAGACGTTCAGCTGGATCGACGATTCCTTGCCGATGCCTTCCAGCTTGTACGAAGCGTCGAAGTCGGCCGCAACATAGCCGTCGATGGAGGCGTCGTTCATATCCGACACATAGCGCTTGCCGGTGTACTTGGCCTGGACGCTGATGCTGAACGGACCGGTGTGATAGGTACCACGCAGAGCCGCCGTTTGGTTCGGCGTCATGACCAGTTGCTTGCCTTGGACCGGCAGGTAGTAGGACTTGCCGCCGGTGGCAACCACGTAGTTGGCCATCAGTTCGCTGTGCGTCAGAGCCAGCGAGCCGTAGAGGTTGAAGTTCGACGTAACGCGGTAGCCGCTTTCGAGATCGAGGCCGTACAGCTTCACGTCACCGACGTTGCGGTCGATGCTGGTGGTCGGATCGTTCGGGTCATAGGACTGAACGATGTGGTTGTGCCAGGTGGCACCCCACAGGTTCGACGACAGATCGAACGGCCCGTTCTTGAAGCGGTAACCGGCACCGTATTGGTCCGAGGTTTCCGGCGTCACCAGTTCCGGCGTCGAAGCATAGAGGTCGTCCGTCTTCGGCGCCGAGAAGCCGGCAGCGTAGGTGACGTAAACCGAGTTATGTTCGTTGAAGTCGTAGCTGGCGCCAACGTTCGGCAGCAGCTTGGTGAACTTGTAGTCCTTCTGGAACGGCGCCAGGATATTCGCCGTACCGTCCGCACGCGTACCGACCGTGATCGTACCGGCGGTGTTCATGCCAGCTACAGTGCTGGTGTGGTTCAGATCCTTGTTGAGCTGCGAGACATTGTTCGCGGCGATATCGGCATTGATGGTCGCGGCGTTCACAGGATCGCAGTATTCGCTGGTGCCGTTATAAACGTAGCAGCGTTCGTCGAGGTCGCGTTCGAAGTGCGGGTCACGGACGCCGAGGTTGACGTGCAGCTTGTCGTCGAAGAAGCGGCCGATATAGTTCAGCGACAACTGGTTCAACTTGGCCAGCGACAGGCGGTCACGCTTGCGGAAGGTGTTGCCGTCCGCGCTATGGATCCAGGTGCCGTAGCCTTCCTTGGCGCCGAACACGTTTTCCGGATCGCCATTGGTCGGGTTGACCATGTCGTATTCACCGGTTTGACGGTGGTGGCCGTAGTCGAAGGTGTAGGCAACCTGCAGCGTTTGGCTGTCGGTAAAGCGATAGATCACCGACGAGTTGACGCCGTAGCGGTGCGTTTGCGTGTTCGACGGCGAGTACAGCATGACGCTGTCCATGCAGTCGCCGTCGCCGTTCAGGTCAACACCGGCCTTTTGCGTGCCGACCTTACAGGTGGCAAAGGTCGTCGCCGTGCCGACCAGGCGCGGATCATTTTCGTTGATGGCCGTACCGCCGCCGCCATTGGCCAGCGTGTAGAAGAAGTACGGGTCGACCGTCAGCGTCGCCTTGTCACCGAAGTTGAACTTCGACTGACCGCGGATGTCGCCGAAATCGACGGGGTTCGGGTGCAGCGCCCAGTAGTTGGTTTCGGCACCAGCCTGGAAGTCCGAAACGCCCGGAACCGCCGTAGTGGTCGGCACGGCGTCTTTGACACCCGGCGTTGCCGTTTCGGGCTGCCACTTGGTGTTGTAGTCGAAGTCGCGGCCGGAGTTAGTCAGCTGGAGTTGCGAACCGCTGAAGTAGAAGTACGGACGGTTCGACGCCCAGGTGAACGAAGCCCCGATGAAGCCGTTATTGTCGAGCGGCTGATAGACGCGGCCGTCGACACCCCAACGGGTGATGTTGCCATCGCCCTTGTACTTGTCCGAGCGGATTTCATTGAAGCTCAGGTAGGAGCGGATGCCCGTCGGCCCAAGCGCGCCGGTTTGGACTTCGCCATACAGGCGCTCATAGTTGTAGCTGCCGACCGAGGCCGAAGCCGAAACGCTCGGCGTCGTGTCCGGGAGCTTGGAGATGATGTTGACGGTACCGCCGATGGCCGAGGCCGTCGGGGAGTCGACTTCGGTCTGACCCAGGTTGACGGTGATGTGGTCGGTCGATTCGGCGACCGCATATTCACCCGGATAGACGGCGTAGTTGCCGGTGTCGTTGACCGGCGTGCCGTCGACGGTGATCGAGACGTGGGCGCCGTCGAAGCCGTGCATGCGGAATTCCGAGCTGCTCAGAACGCCGGTGGGGTCTTCGTTGCCGTAATTGACGCCCGGCAGCAGGTTGATGTCCTGGGCGAAGTTCGACGAACCGATCTGGCTCGAGATATAGTCCTTATTGACGATCGACTGGTCTTTCGCCTGGTTGGTCTGCACCGCCAGGCCGCCGGTCGAACGCGCACCGCCCTTGATGATGACTTCAACGGCTTGCGAACCGGTCGACTGCGCGAACGCGCTGCCGGCAAAGAAGGTGGCAACGGCAGTGCTCGCGAGCGCCGTACCGGCCAAGATAGTGGTTTTGTTCAATTTCATTCGGAGTATCCCCTCTCCAGGTTCACAGAGATTACAAAAACCGCGCAGAATGCCCGCAAGACAAAGATCACGAGACCGTTCGCGACGGCGTGTGTCCGGGGCTTAATAATTTCTTTAGACGGCTTTCCGCCACTTTTTGAGCAAATTCTGCGACGGTTTGATGACACATGTCACATCGGAAACCGGATGAGGCCATATTGTCACACCTGCTGCGGTGCAAAAATCGCGGTTCGGAGCGAGGCAAAGCCGGGAAATAGATATGAAGCGAGAAAAATAACCTAAATCTTGTGATGAATCTGGCTTGAAGCGGCCATATGTAGCGAATTAGCCGTGGCAAATATGCACCATTTTATTGCAGTGCGAGATTCCCAAAAATATCGCGGCCTCGCCGACTCCGTCGAATCACGACGGCGAGGTTTCGGTACGGTCACGAAAAGCCTCCCCTCCCCCAGCACCTAGGCAAAGCAAAAGCCCGGCCTGAAACAGGCCGGGCTTCGCATTTCGCAATCGACGCGTTCTTATTAGAACGTGATGTCGACCGTGGCACGACGGTTGAGCGGTTCCTTAACCCCGTCGCCAGTGGCAACGGCCGGTTCAGATTCACCCTTCCAGTCAACAGCCATCTTCGAGGCATCGACACCCAGGCCAGCCAGAGCGTCAGCCACGGTCTTGGCGCGACGTTCCGACAGCTTGATGTTGTAAGCCGCCGAGCCCGAGGTGTCGGTGTGACCGACAACCACGATACGGGCCGCGTTGCCACCCTTGGCGTAGTCAGCAGCCGCTTGAACCACCGCTTGCGCGTCCGAAGTCAGATCCGACTTGTCGAACTCGAAGTAAACGATGAATTCGCGGGCCTCATAAGCCGGCGGAGGCGGCGGCGGCGGCGGAGGCGGAGGCGGAGGCGTAACGCCAAACGCATAACGCAGGCCGATCGTCAGGCTTTGGTTGTCAAACTTGCCGGTGAACTTGCCCGGCGTCCAACCCGCAACCGGGTCCGACGAGGTCGAGTTCAGGCCGATCTTTTCGACGCCCATATAGCGGTAGGTGACGTCCAGAGCCAGGCGATCCGACAGAGCCCAGGCCATACCGGCCAGAGCCTGATAGGCGCCGGCGCTGTCCGAACCGGTGATGCTCAGGTGATCGACACGACGCGCAGGGCTGGTCGAGAACTGACCGATCATGCGAGCCTTAACCGAATCGAGACCCGCGCCGATACCGACGAACGGATGGAACTTCGATTCCGGCAGGATGTCGTAGATCAGGTTGACCATGAGCGACGACTGATTGAAGATGCCATTCGGATGACCGCAGGGATCCGAAGCACCACGAATCTTGCCCGGCGTGCAGAGCGCGGTCGGGATGGCGTTGGCCGAACCCGGATAGGTGCGCGGGAAGCCGATGGCGCCGTTGACGTCACCCGGACGGATGCCGCCTTCGAGTTCGACACGCCAGTTCGGGCTATAACGATAGCCGAGGCGCGCGAAACCAACGAAGTTGTCCTTGGTCGAGATGTTGTACGCGAACGGACCACCGTCGACCATGTTGCCAGCCGAGCGGGCCTTATAGTCGGACTTGGTGTTGGCGCCGAGGTCCAGAGCCCCGTACCATCCCGTCGCTTGTTCGGCGTGGACGGTCCCCGCCACGGCCAGCGCAGCGAAGGCTGCACCCGCCAGCAATTTGAGTTTCATAATCTTGCCCTCTCTTGGCGATCGATCCCAACAGCCGGTTTTAGAGTCCGGCTGCAGCTAGAAGTCACAGGGCTTCATAACTTTACGAAGCCGTTTTGCATAGCACCCAAATGTGCCTTTGGTTAAAAATATGCGTTTTTCCCCGGCTTTGGCGCGAACTGACACCTGAAAGCCACGCCCGCCGAGAACCCCATCATATTTCGCCTGAAACTCCCAATCTGACCATAAAAATTCAATGTGGTTGCCCCCATGTTTCCACAATGCGGCCGCCACCGCGGCAGAAAAAAGCCATGAAGGCCATGAAAAGGCTTGCGAATTGCCGCGCCAATGCGTAGAGAACGCGCCTTCGACGGCTCCGGCGCTTTTACAGGCGCCGCGACGCGGTTCCGGAACACCAAATTCATATTTGGACGGGCCGCATATATACCTTTACGGAGAGGTGGCTGAGTGGTCGAAAGCACCGCACTCGAAATGCGGCATAGGGGTGACTCTATCGTGGGTTCGAATCCCACCCTCTCCGCCATTTACCTGGAAATTTTATTGAATTCGTTCAAGAAATCACCGGGAAAATAGGTCCCCCCCTCCCCTAACCCTTTCGAGCCGGCGAACGGTCGTCCTTAAGCTGCTCACAGTCGTCGATTCGCGGGACGTTCATCACATACCAATACGGTCGAGCTGAGCGTGTGGCTGGCGGCTTCTTAGGCGATCTGCTCGACCAGATCAGGCTTGCTCACGGCGCGCCAGATATCCTGCAGCCGCTGGGCTTGCTCTCGTTGTGTTTCGAGCTGTGCTTGCTCACGGGCGACTTCGGCCCGACGCGCCTTCAGCCAATAGAAGGCTGCGACCAAGCCACGTTCGCGACGGACCTTTTGGTATCCAAGATAAAACGGATCGCTCAAGTCGACCAGGGTAGCGCGGATCTCCCGCATCTCCTGGAGCCATTCCGCATCGACGGCGGCCATGAACCGAGCCCGCGATATGTCGCCGGCCATAGTCGCATCCGTTGCCAGCCTGTTCAGGAATCCCCGTTTTTTAGGAAACGCGTCTGGAAGCCGTTCGAGGACCTTCCGACAGTCGGCGATATTCACGGCAAATCTCATATCCGGAGGTATTGTGTTATAATACACACCAGACACTAAAACTCATTAAATGCGTACCGCAATTTGCCGGGCTTAACCTAAGCCGCCACGTCCTTGCCTCGCTCAAACAAAAAGACTTCGGTCTCGGGCGGCGACCGCGAATGAGGACGGACCTTGCCGCTTTCGGTATAGCGACTTACAGTACCTCCCGACTGGATCGAGGGGACATCGCATGCTCAATATCAACAATCTGGTACACGTCTACGGCAATGGCGTGCGGGCGCTGGACGGCGTGACCCTCGATGTTCCCGCGGGCATGTTCGGCCTCCTCGGTCCGAATGGCGCCGGCAAGTCAAGCCTGATGCGATGTATTGCCACCCTGCAGACTCCAACCTCCGGCAAAATTATTTTCGGCGACATCGACGTCGTCGCCCAGCCGGAGAAGCTGCGCGAAAGCTTGGGCTACCTGCCCCAGGATTTCGGCGTCTATCCGCGCGTCTCAGCCTTCGGCATGCTCGACCATCTGGCGGTCCTGAAAGGCATCTCCAACAGCCGCGAGCGCAACGATCTCGTCTGCGCCCTGCTGTCTCAGGTCAATCTCTACAATGTGCGCAACAAGGCGCTGGCGGGCTTTTCCGGCGGCATGCGTCAGCGTTTCGGCATCGCCCAGGCGCTGATCGGCAATCCGAAGCTGATCATCGTCGACGAACCGACCGCGGGTCTCGATCCCGAGGAACGCAACCGCTTCCTCAATCTCCTGGCCGGCATCGGCGAAAACGTCGTCGTCATCCTGTCGACCCATATCGTCGAGGATGTCGCCGATCTGTGCCCGCGCATGGCGATCCTCGCCGGTGGGCGGATCCAACTCGAGGGCGCACCGCTCGACCTGATCTCGGCGTTGAAGGGTCGGATCTGGAAGAAGACGATCGAGCGCGGTGAACTGGAAGCCTACAAGGCCAGGTACACCCTGATCTCGCAACGCCTGTTCGCCGGCAAGACGGTGATCCATATCGTCGCCGACAGCGACCCTGGCGATGGATTCGAGGTCGTGCCGGGCAGCCTCGAAGACCTCTATTTCATGACGATCCATACTCCAGCCAAGGCGGCTTGAGATGTGGCGCGCAATTACCGGGTTTGAACTCGGCTACCAGCTCAAAAGCCCGACCTTCTGGGTCTCTTTCGTCATCTTTTTCCTTTTGGGTTTCGGCCTGATCGCGGCACCGCAGGTCAGCATCGTCGCCGGCGCCAACGTCCATAAGAACGCGCCCATCGTCATCGCCATGGCGACGCTGCTGCTGACGACCTTCTTCATGTTCGTTACCACCGCCTTCGCCGCCAACGTCATCATCCGCGATCAGGAAACAGCGTTCGGCCCACTGCTGTACACCACGCGAATCAAGCGCTCGGACTATGTCGTCGGCCGCGTGCTCGGGGCCTTCCTGGTCTGTACGCTGTGTCTGCTTAGCGTCCCGCTCGGCATCCTGATCGGCACCGGAATGCCCTGGCTGGACAAGGAAACGCTCGGCCTTTCCAGTCCCGTCTACTACATCTGGCCGTTCATTACCTTGGCGCTTCCGTCCGTCCTGTTCATGGTCGCGCTGTTCTCGAGCGCCGCGACCCTGACCAAGTCGATGATGGGCAGTTACCTGACCGCGGTGGGCATCATCGTCCTCTATTTCACCCTGAGCGCCCTGTCTGAAAAAAGCGACCTGGCGCGCGACATCTTCGCGTGGCTCGACCCGATGGGGATCGGCGCCGTTTCCAAGGTGACGCGCTATTGGACGTCGGCGGAAAGCAACACCAAGCTCCTGCCGTTCGAGGGTATCGTCCTGGGCAACCGGCTCCTGTACGCTGCCCTGGGCATCGGCCTGATCGGGCTGACACAGTTCTTGATGCGCTTCGATGTCGGCGGCGCCAAGCCGACCAAATCGCAAAAGCAGCAGAAGAAACTCGATGCGGCCGCAGCGCCTTCGCCAACCATCGTCCTCGCCGACGTCAAGCCGTCGTTCGGCGCGGCTACGGCGATCGCTACCCTGATCAAGCGCACGCGCTTTGAGGTGGCCCAGGTCTTTACCGGACCGGTCTATTTCATCCTGATGCTGCTCGCCATGGCAATGACTGCGCTGATGACCTTCAGCGCCAATCAGCTCTTTGGTACAGCGATCTACCCCGTAACCCGGGTGATGATTTCCGTGGTCAGCGGCGGCTTCTCCCTCTTTTCGCTGATCGTCGCCATCTTCTATAGCGGCGAGTTGGTGTGGCGGGAACGCGGCCGGCGGATCAATGAGATCATCGATTCGACCGCCATTCCGAACTGGGCCTTCCTGGTGCCCAAGACGATAGCCCTGCTGATCGTCCTGGCCTCGACACTGGCCTTTTCCATCGTTGCCGATGTCGTCGTCCAGTTGCTGAAGGGCTACGACCATTTCGAGCTCGGCAAGTACCTGGTGTGGTTCCTGCTGCCGTATACCTTGTCCTTCGGTCTGCTCGGCGTGCTGGCCATTTTTGTCCAGGCGCTGTCGCCCAACAAGTTCGTCGGCTGGGCGGTGATGGTCGTCTACCTCATCTTCCAGGCCGTGGCGGGTCAGCTCGGCTGGGATCACCACCTCTACATGTACGGCTCCTCGCCGGCCATGCCTCTGTCCGACATGAACGGGCTCGGCCACATGTGGATCGGCTGGCTGTCGTTCAAGCTCTATTGGGCGGCGTTCGCCGTCATCATGCTGGTGGTCGCCCACCTCTTCTGGCGCCGCGGCGTGGCATCGGGCCTCAAGGCCAAGTTCGCCACGGCGAAGGGGCGGCTACACGGTGCTGCCGCCATCGTGCTGGGCCTGGCCGCAACCTTCTTCGTCGGTCTCGGCATCTTCAACTTCTACAATACCAATGTGCTCAACCACTACCGCGGCAAATCGCAGGTCGAGCACAACGAGGTGGCCTTTGAGCACACCTTCACATCGGTCACCGGCCTTCCCGTGCCCAGCGTCGCCGACGTCAAGCTTTCGGTCGACCTTTATCCACACGATCAGCGGTTCGTGTCCCGCGGCACCTATACCCTGCAAAACAAGACCCAGGCGCCCATCACTGAGCTTTACCTGAATTCACCGGAAGACCTCGACTACAGCGCCCTGACGATCGAAGGCGCGCACCAGACCCAGGCCTGGAAAACGTTCGGCGTGCGCAAATTCGTCTTCGACCGGCCGCTGGCGCCGGGTGACGAGCGAAAGCTGCAATTTACCGCCAGCCAGGCGCAGAAGGGTTTCAGCAACGACGGTGTGACCACGCGTGTCGTCGACAACGGCACATTCCTCAACAATTTCGAAATCGGCCCGAGGATCGGTATCGACGATGCCCAGGCTCTGCAGGACAAGCGCCTGCGCCGCAAATACGGCCTGCCGCTTCTGAAGCGTATGCACGCGCTCGAAGATTCGGCGGCCGACAACCGCAACTATATCGGCGCCGACTGGACGACGTCGGACATTACCGTCAGCACGGTCGCCGACCAGACGCCGGTGGCGCCCGGATATAAGGCGTCCGATACGATCGCGAACGGCCGCCGTACGGTACGCTTCATCTCGACAACGCCGATCCTGAATTTCTTTTCGGTGCAGTCGGCCCATTACCAGCAAAAACACCTGATGCACGATGGCATCGACCTGGCCGTCTATTACGATGCCCAGCACCCGTACAATGTCGATCACATGCTGTCGTCGATGGCGTCGTCGCTCGACTACTATCAGGCCAACTTCTCGCCCTATCAGTTCCGCCAGGCGCGTATCCTGGAATTTCCGGCCTACGCCACCTTTGCCCAATCCTTTGCCAATACGATCCCCTACTCCGAAGGGATCGGCTTCATCGCCGACGTGCGCGACCAGGACAAGATCGACTACACGACCTATGTCACCGCCCATGAGCTCGGTCACCAGTGGTGGGCGCACCAGATCGTCGGCGCCGACAAGCAAGGGGCGGAGTCGCTGTCGGAAACCCTGGCGCAATATTCGGCGCTTATGGTGATGGAAAAGCTCTACGGCCCGGACAAGATCCGCCGCTTCCTCAAGTACGAGCTGAATACCTACCTGATCGGCCGCCAGACCGATCCGGACGAGGAAATGCCGCTCTACAAGGTGCAGCACGAGCAGTATATCTATTACAATAAGGGCTCCCTGGTCATGTACCTGCTCAAGGACCGGATGGGCGCCGACAAGGTCAACGCCGCCCTGCGCAGCCTGCTCGCCCAATATGCCTTCAAGGGTGCGCCTTATCCGAAATCGACCGACCTGATCGCCGCGCTGCGGGCTCAGGCCGCGCCTTCCGAGCAAGGGCTGATTACCGATCTGTTCCAAAAGGTCACCTTGGTCGATCTGCGGGCGCGCGACGCGACGGCGACGAAGCGGCCCGACGGTCGCTACGATGTGACGTTTACGGTCGAGGCGCACAAGTTCTATGCCGACGGCAAGGGCAAGGAGACCGAAGCCCCGTTGTCCGAGCCGATCGATGTCGGCGGCTTTACGGCCAAGCCCGGCGAAGGCAAGTTCGGTGCCGCCGACGTCGTGGTCATGGATCGCCGGCCGATCAAGACGGGCGTCCAGCGCGTGACGCTCACCGTCGCCAGAAAGCCGAGCTTTGTCGGCATCGACCCCTACAACAAATGGATCGATCGCGACTCCGAAGACAACGTCGTGGCCGTACGATGAAGGACTACGCGCCGCAAGGCTGGCGGTTCCGGCAGGTAAAAGCCTAGGGGGGAAAGTCCATTCCGAGAATCAACTTGACGCGCGCCGCCGCTGCCTCCCTCTCCGGTCGTGTGTCATGCGGAGCGCGGAAATTATTGAATCTGCGCCCCGCGTGATCGGAAAAACGGCGAAAAACCCTGCCCATTCAGGTTGGTTTCAGCTTGAAGCCGTACGGCTGGATCCGTTCGGAAAGGCTCACCTATGATATCCGCTTCCGCCAGCTGGCGCGCCCTTGCCGCAATCCTGTTGACAGGCTTGCTCGACGGCTGCGCCACATACCAGGCGCAACCTCTCGATCAAAAGCCGGCCCTGCTCGATGGGCCGACCCTGAGCGAACTGGCCAGCGCCCCCACGCGTGATTACCTCACGCCAGTGCGGATCGACCTGGCACGGCCGCTCGACGGCAATGCCATCGCCACGATCGCCGTCATCGCCAATCCCGATCTGAAAGCACAGCGCGCCCAGGCCGGGGTCAGCGACGCGCAGGTGTTCGATACCGGGCTGCTGCCCGATCCAACCTTTAGCCTGGGGTACGACAAGCTGCTGTCGGGCCCGGACACTATGGACAACCTGACCGCGGCGCTCGGTTTCGATCTGAATGTCTTGCGCACGCGAGGCATCAATCTGGCGCAACAAAAAGCCGCCGCGCGCCAGGTGCGATTGGATCTTGCCTGGGCGGAATGGCAGACCTCGGGCCAGGCGCGCCTGCAGGCCGTGCGCATCCTCGCCCTGCAACACCAGTTGGATGTCGAAGGTGAGAGCCGCGACGCTCAGGAGGCCTTGCTGAAGCAGACCGAAAAAGCCCTGCGGTCCGGCGATCAATCGGCCGATCAGTTGCAAACCGCGCAGACGGCCGCCCTCGACGCCGAAGACAAGTTCAACACGACCGAACGCGCCCTCGGTGCCGCAAAACTCGAACTGAACCGGTTGATTGGCCTGCCACCGGCGACCCAACTTTCCCTGGCGTCGGAAGTCTTCCCGGAGGCGCCCCCCGCAGCGGGCCGCCTGTACGACTTGGCGCTTGCCCACCGCGCCGACCTCGCCGCCCTGCGCGAAGGCTATGCGTCGCAGGAAGGCGCCGTGCGGCTAGCGGTCATGAATCAGTTCCCGGCGCTGAACCTGACCGTCAACGCCAATCGCGATACCACGGGCAACAAGACCTTGGGCCCGCAGGTCGACTTCACCCTGCCGCTGTGGAACCGCAATCGCGGCGGCATCGCCATCGAAAAGGCCACGCGCGAACAACTCAAGGCCGAATACGACGCGCGCCTGTTCCAGACACGGGCGGACATCGCCGCGGCCGTCGATGACATCCTGATCGCTCGCCAACAGAGGCAACGCATTCTCGATCAACTGCCTGTCGAGCGCGCCATTGCCGAAAGCTCGGCCAAAGCCGCCCAGCACGGCGACATCTCCGGGGCCGCGGCTCAGGCCACGCAACAGGTCGTCCGCGACAAAATCAGCCGGCTCGGCCAAGCCGAGCAGGACATCGCCGAACTCACGATCAGCCTCGAACTCCTGACGGGCACCCCGCAAGAGGAATGGACCCAATGACGCGCAAGCGCCTGATACCCTATGCCGCCCTCATTGTCCTCGCCTTGGTGGGCGGGTGCAGTAAGAAGGAAGCCGCCGATGACCCGGTCGACGCGCCGGTGGCGCTGGTCACGCTTGGTCAAGCCTCGACCGGCGCGATCGACCAGACGGTGTCGATCTATGGCGTGACAGATGGTACGGCCGCATCGACTTTCGCCCTTGTGGCGCCCAGCGATGCCAGCGTCGCTACGGTCGATGCGCCAGTCGGTGCGGCCGTGACCCAGCGCCAGGCAATCGTGCATCTGCTGCCGACGGCGCAAACCAGGCAGGATGGGGTCAAGGCCGCCGCCGACGCGACCGCCGCCGACGCCGCCCTGGCGCGCGCCAAACGTCTGCGCGCCGGGAACCTCGCCAGCGACGCCGATGTCGAAACAGCCGCTTCGAATGCCCGCACCGCCGACGCGGCCCTGGCCGCGGCTCAGGCGCGCGATCAGGCCCTTGTTTTGCGCACGCCTCAGGCCGGCTTCGTCGCCACGGTGACCCAAAGCCCGGGCAGCGTGGTCACCGCCGGCACGACCATCGCCACCATCGGCACGACCAACAATCTGCGCGCCCGTTTCGGTGTCGATCCAGCTCTGGCGCACCAGATCCAGGTCGGCGCCAATGTCCATATCACGCCGGCCAATGGCCAAGCCTTCGACGCCCGCGTCCTGGCGGCCAGCCCGGTCATCGATCCCCAAACCCACATGGCTTCGATCATCGCCTCGGTGCCCGCCGATGCCGGCCTGGGCAGCGGCGACGCCCTGCGCGGCGAGGTCACGGTATCGAGTACAACGACGGCGCTCAGCGTCCCCTACTCGGCCCTGCTCGATGATGGCGGCCAACCCTATGTCTTTGTCGTCAAGGGCGGCGTCGCCCACCGTATCGACGTCGAAACCGGCGCGCACAGCAACGCCTTGGGCGGCGACCGCATCGCCATTACCAGAGGCCTGAGCAACGGCGATCAGGTGGTCACGGTCGGCGGCACGGCGCTGGACGACGGCATGAAGGTGCGCACCAAATGAAAACGCGTCTTCAACGTCTTGCTCCGGCGATCTGGCTTGCCGTCGCGCTCGTCACCGTGGGCGGCATCCTGGCCGCGCTCAACCTGCCCGTTTCGCTGTTTCCGCACATCGACTATCCGCGCGTCGTCGTCGCCATCGATGCCGGCGATCGCGACCCCGACCAGATGGCGGCGCAGATCACGCGCCCGGTCGAAGTCGCCCTGCGCGCCATTCCGGGCGTCACCCGCATCCGCTCGACGACCAGTCGCGGCTCGGCCGATGTCGAATTGAGCTTCGGTTGGGGCGACGACATGGTCTCGGCCAAGCTGGCGACCGACAGCGCCCTGGCCTCGCTGTCCACCGATCTGCCGGCCGGCACCAAGTTCACGGTCACCCGGTCTGACCCGACGGTTTTCCCGATGCTCGGCATCGCCTTGACCTCGAACTCGCTCGATCAGGCGGCGCTGCGCCAGTTGGCGGAGTTGAAAATCCGCCCGGCCCTGACCAGCGTTCCCGGCGTCGGCGGCGTCGAAGTCCTGGGCGGGTCGCCGCGCGAAATCGAGGTCGACGTCGATCCCGCCAAGCTGCAGGCGCTCGGCATCGGCATCACCGACGTCACGACAGCGCTGGGCAAGGCCAATCAGGTCGATGGCCTCGGCCGCATCGAAGACCGCCATCGCCTCTATCTCGTGCTGGCCGAAAGCCGCCTGGGCTCCGCCGCCGACCTGGCCAACACCCCGGTCAAGGCGAGCGCGAACGGCGCCGGCGTCGTCACGCTCGGCCAGATCGCCGAAATCCATCCCTCGACCGAGCCCAACTTCACCAAGGTGACGTCGAACGGCGAAGACGCGGTGCTGGTCAATATCCACCAGACGCCGACCGGCGACACCGTCAAAATCGTCAAGGCCGTTCAAGCGCGGCTGAAAGAGGCCGGCTTGCCGCCCTCGGTCAAGGCCACCGCCTTCTACGATCAATCCGAGCTTGTCGTCGGCGCCGCCGATTCGGTGCGCGACGCCATCCTGCTCGGCGCCGTTCTGGCCGGCATCGTGCTGTTCGTATTCCTGCGCTCGGCGCGGCTGATGATCATTACCGGGCTGATGCTGCCGGCCGTGCTGGCCGCCACCTGCCTCTTGCTGTTCGCGCTCGGTATGAGCTTCAACATGATGACGCTGGGCGGCATGGCCGCCGCCGTCGGCCTGGTCGTCGACGATGCCGTCGTCATGCTCGAGCACGTCATGCGCCGCATGCAGGAGCGCGCGGGCACCGATCCCGGCAAACGTCCGGGACCGGCCGAGCTCTTGGCCGCCGCCAGCGAAATGGGCCGCCCCCTTTATGGTTCGACCGCGGCGACGATCATCGTCTTCCTGCCGCTGGCCTTCATCAGCGGCGTCACCGGCGGCTTCTTCAAGGCCCTGGCCGTGACCATGGTGGCGGCTCTTGTCGTCTCGCTGATCTATGCCCGCTACGTCATCCCCCTGCTCGCCGCGACCTGGCTGCGCGACAAGGATGCCCACGCCGCCGAAAAGGCCAACGGCTTCATGGGCGTGCTGATCAGCCTCTATGCCGGCCTGTCCAAACCCGCGCTCGGCGCACCAAAGATTTTCGCCCTGATCGTCGTCCTCGTCTTTATCGGAGTCGGCGGCCTGGCCTGGAAGAACGTGCCGTCGGGCTTCATGCCCAAGATGGATGAAGGTGGCTTTATCCTCGACTACAAGGCTCAGTCGGGCGCGGCGCTCAGCGATACCGACCGCCTGCTGCGTCAGGTCGAACAGATCATCGTCGCCACGCCCGAAGTCGCCTCCTATTCGCGCAGAACCGGCGCCCAGCTCGGCGGCGGCCTGACCGAGGCCGACGAAGGCGACTATTTCATTCGCCTGAAGTCCGGCTCGCGCCGCAATATCGAAGAGGTGATGTCCGAAATCCGCCAGAAGGTGACGAACCAGGTCCCTGGCCTCGACATCGAAACGGCGCAGCTGATGGAGGACCTGATCGGCGACCTGACCGCCGTGCCGGAACCGATCGAGGTCAAGCTGTTCGGCTACGATCCCAAGGTTTTAGCCGCCTCCGCCGTGAAGGTCGGTGACGCCATCGGCAAGATCCCGGGCGTGGTCGAGGTCGTGGACGGTCAGCGCGTCGCCGGCGATACCATCCGCATCCACGTCGATCCGGGCTTGGCCGCCCAGCAAGGTCTCGATCCGCAAGCTGTATCGGATCAGCTGTCGGCCCTGATTGGCGGCACGCAAGCCACTCAGGTGCGCCTTGGCGAGCAGCTTGTCGCGGTCCGTGTCCGCGGCCCCGCCGACCTGCGCCAGCGCGCCGACATGTTGTCGAACCTGCCGCTGACCGCGCCGGACGGCCATGCCCTGCGCGTCGGCCAGATCGCCAGCGTCGACATCGTCGCCGGCCAGGTCCAGCTGACCCGCGAGGACCTGGCGCCCTTCGTCGCCGTCACCGCCCGCCTCGAAGGCCGCGATCTCGGCTCCGGCATGCAGGCCGTGCGCGCAACCGTCGCCGGCCTCCATCTGCCGGGTTCGGTTCGCGTCGACTATGGCGGCCTCTATGCCGAGCAGCAAAAGAGCTTTACCGACCTGGCGGTCGTCTTCACGGCCGCCCTGCTGTTGAGCGCCCTGTTGCTGACGGTGCTGTTCGAGCGCTTTACCTGGACCCTGGCCACCCTGGCCACCGTGCTCCTGTCGGTCGCGGCGGTCCTGGCAGGCCTCTGGGTGACCGGGATCGAGCTCGACATCTCCGCGCTGATGGGCCTGACCATGGTCGTCGGCATGGTGACCGAGCTGGCCATTTTCTACCTCGCCGAAATCGAGGCCGAAGGACCGCTGACCCGTCATTCCCTGCTCGAAGCCGGCAAGAAGCGGCTGCGACCGATCCTGATGTCGGCCCTGATCGCCATCCTGACCCTGTCGCCGCTGGCGCTTGGCCTAAATCGGGGATCGGGGCTGCAACAGCCGCTGGCAACCGCGATCATCTTCGGCCTGACCGCGGCGGTGCCTCTGCTGCTGCTCTTCCTGCCAGCCATGGTCATGTCGCTGTCGAAAGTGTCGAACGCGCCCGCGACCATCCATCCCACGGACTGAGCCGCGCTGACCGCAATTCTGGCCAGGGTCGGAGTCGAGGCGGTCAGTCCGCCCCCTTTTCCAGCCCGTTATCATAGCCGACCGTCAGCCTGAAACCGCTCATGGTCAACCGCAAACGCCGATGGCGAATAAGGTAAACCAAGGCTACCGCGGCGGCGCCCAATCCCCCGAAGACGGCTGCCAGCAGCGCGCAGCGCGGGCCGAAGCGGTTGGCGATCCAGCCGACGAATGGCGCGCCCAGCGGTGTGCCGCCATTGAACACCGCCATCATGATCGCCATGACCCGCCCGCGCTGATCCGACGGCACGGTCATCTGCGCCAAGCCATTGGCCGTGGTGCTGAAGGTCTGCGCCGCCAGCCCCACCGTCGCCAGGGCCAGGCCGAACAACCAATAGCTCGGCATGCCGGCCGCTAGCAGCGAGCCCAGGCCGAAGGCCGTGGCGCCGATCAACAGGTAACCGAATTTCAGCGCTGGCCGCCCCGCCGACAGCAGCGCCCCAGTGACCGATCCGAGCGCCAGCGTCGAGGTCAGGATGCCGAACTGTCCGGCGCCCTTGTGGAACACCGTCACCGCCATGGTCGAGATGAAGATTGGATAGTTCAGGCCGAACGTGCCGATGAGGAAGTACATCGCCGCGATGGCGCGCAGGTCGGGCCGCCTGGCGATCAGGCGCAGGCCGTCGGCGAACTTGGTCTGGCTGGCGCTTTTGCGTTCACGCACCCGGATATCGGCGCGGCGCAGGAAGAACAGCGAGGTCAGCACGGCGGCGAACGACAGGCCGTTGGCCAGGAAGGCCCACCCGGTGCCGATAGCAGCGATCGTCAGACCCGCCGTCGCCGGTCCGACCAGGCGCGCGGCATTGAACGACGCTGAATTCAGCGCCACCGCGTTCGACATATCCTCCGCCGGCACCATGTCCGAGACGAAGGTGTGGCGCGCCGGAATATCGAAGGCCGAGACGATGCCGAGCAGCAGGGCAAAGACATAGACCTGCCACAGCTGAACCAGATGCAGGACGGTGAGCAGGCCGAGCCCGGCCGCCAGGCAGCCCATGGCCGCTTGCGTCGCCATCAGCACCTTGCGGCGGTCGAAGCGGTCGGCGGCATAGCCGGTAATCGGCAGCAGGACGGCCTGCGGCCCGAACTGCAGCGCCATGACGATGCCGACGGCGGTGGCGTCATGGTGCGTCAGTTCGGTCAGCACCAGCCAGTCCTGGGCCGTGCGCTGCATCCAGGTGCCGACATTGGACACGATGGCGCCGCTGGCCCACAAGCGGTAATTATAGGTCCGCAGAGAGCGGAACGTCGCTTTCATCGCGATAGGGCCGCGATCAGTAGGCCGCCCCCGGGCCTCCGCTTTCGATCTTGGCGCCGACGATTTCGCGCGCCATGTCGATGGCCTTGAAGGTGCGCACCGGCGCCGACATCAGGAAGGAATACCCCTCCTCCAGCACCTGCTCGACATTCTTGGTGGTGACGTGCGGGTGGCCGACAGGGACGCCGTGTTTTTTGCAGGTGGCGACGATCTTGGCCATGGCCTCGTGCACCACCGGATGCTCGTACTG
>FTDJ01000670.1_pt1 | contig 22691 bp, 18 predicted proteins | sample 1639861 | NCBI WGS metagenome assembly FTDJ01 (sample SAMEA3914869, study PRJEB12502) | metagenome | biome: forest; material: soil | place: USA | collected 2012-03-12 | depth 0.1 m | reverse complement strand
GCCGGCGGCGGCCGCTGAACTCGAGGCGGAAATCGCCCTGGCCCTGCGCAATGCCGGCTATGAGGTCAAGACGCAGATCGGCGCTTCGGGCTTCCGCGTCGACCTGGCCGTGGCTGATCCTGAGGTGCCTGGGCGGTTCCTCCTGGGCATCGATTGCGATGGGCCGCAGTTCCGTGACGCGCGAACGGCGCGTGATCGCGACCGCCTGCGCCAGCAGGTTCTGGCAGCGCATGGCTGGGTCTTGCACCGGGTCTGGAGCGCCGACTGGTACCTGCGTCCGAAATCGGAATTGGCGCGCATTGAGGCGGCGATGGCCGCGGCGCGCGCGCAATGGGCCGACCGCGACGAGGCTGAAGACCAGCCGCAACCCGTCATCGTGGCGCCGCAAGCCATGGCGGATATCGTCGCGCCGGTTGCGGTCGTGGCGGAGGCGGCTCCGGCCTATGTCGAAGCATCCTTCCCCGTCGATACGGGGACTGCGCCGGAGATGCTGTCGAGCCAGATCCTGGCCGAGTCTCTCGTCCGGATTGTCACAATCGAAGGCCCGGTACATGGTGACGAAATCGCCGCGAGGGTTCGCACCCTGTGGGGTGTCCCGCGCGCCGGGGCCCGGCTGAAGACGGCCGTGGCGGACGCCTTGCGTGTGGCTGCGGGTCGCGGCGACGTATTCGAGGCGGACGGCTTCTACACCATTCCCGACCGGTCGATCATTGTCCGCGACCGGTCACAGGTGTCCGCCGGGCTAAAAAAACCGGAATTGTTGCCGCCGGCAGAGCTCGACCTGGCCATTCTCACCGTCGTTACCGAGAACTTCGGCGCAACGCGGGGCGACCTGATCGTGGCCGTGGCGCGGCGTCTGGGTTTCGCCGCGACCGGTACGACCTTGCGCGCACGCCTGTCCGAACGGATCGACCATCTGTTGGCGCGGGGTCGGCTCAATGTGAAAGGTGACCTCTTCATCGCGGCCGGCTGACGATTTCGCCTGATGGCTGAAAAATGCCGCGCAGGAGGCGAATTCGTGTCGCTGACCCCAAGATCAAAACGACACATTGTGGTGCTAAACTATCGAAAATATGACCCAATTTGGAACATGGAATTGACAAAGGGAAGAGAGGGCGCAACATGGCCCCGTTAAGAAAGGGAGCTGAATGACGGGTCGACGACCCCGGATGACCGGGCCGCTATCCTGGGCGGCATTGGCAGCGGGAGCGGTAATGATCCTGATCCTAAGCCCTCTGATTTTGTTTTACCTTGTCTATGTCGCATTGGCCCTTCGGCCTGGACGCGACGTACGACGAGTGTTCATGAATACCTGAGCGATTTCTCGGGAGTGGTAACTTTTTACGCGTTGGGCGGATCATCACTGGACGATCCGGCTCGAATGCCCGGGCTTTCGGGCGCGGTATCATAATGACTTGACTATTTGGGCGGTGTCGCGAGATCACGTCGCGCGCAGCCAGATCAGGTTTAAGGGTGGTTGGGATGTTCGAAGGCGTCAAATTCGTCGAGGGGACCGTTGCGCCGTCCATTACCGCCGTTGGGGGGGATATCGGTCACAGTTCCGCCTCTCGAAGCCTCGGCAAACGCATTTTCGACATCTGCGCCGCCGCCGTTATTTTGCTCCTTTTGCTGCCATTCTGTCTGATCACGGCGCTGTTCATTCGCCTGGAGACGCCAGGGCCGGCCCTGTTCCGCCAGCGTCGGACCGGGCTGAACGGCAAGAAGTTCAGCATCTACAAGTTCCGCTCGATGACCGTGGTCGAAGACGGTGTGTCGGTTGCGCAGGCGACCTCGGACGACGACCGAGTCACGGGGATCGGCCGCCTTCTGCGCCGTACCAGCCTCGATGAAGTGCCGCAACTGATCAACATCCTGCGCGGCGAAATGTCGTTTGTCGGCCCGCGGCCGCACGCCGTGGCACACGACGTCGAATTTGCCTTGATGGTTCCGGCCTATGTTCGCCGTTTCCGGGCCCGCCCGGGTCTGACCGGCTTTGCTCAGGTCCGCGGCTACCGCGGTGAGATCCGCACGCGTGAGGATCTGCAAGGGCGCATCGACGCCGATATCGAATATATCGAGACCTGGTCGATCACCCAGGACGTAACCACGCTGATCAAGACCTTGCCGCTGATGTTCGGGGACGACCGCGCCTATTAGGGCAATCGACCTTCAGGTTTCGAGCGTGATGCGGGGTGAATTTACGGCCTGAAGGCCGATTGGCCCTAAGGCGTCTCTACTGAGCCATGCCGATCTTGCGGTGGAATTCAAACTGGATCATGCCCAGAGTCAGGCGCGCGCTGAGGTCCGGCACCGTGGCCTGCAAATGGCTCAGCAAGGCCTGCCCCTTCGGTTGATCGACATACATCCGCGCTTCGGTGATCGCCTGGCCGCGAATGTCGTCGGGCATGACAGGCCAGTTGGCGAAGACTTCGCCTAAGCGGAAATCGTGGGCATCGTTCGACAAGGCCGAGACCACATAGGACTGACGCAGGGCCGAAAGCGCGCGCGGTGACAGGCGATGATCGGCCTTCTGATAGGCATAGGCCAGCAGAACCCAGTTTTCGGCGCGCGCCGGCGCCACGGCAATCGCCTTGTCGGCATAGGCGATGATCGCCGCCGGGTCTTGGGCGTGGGCGGCCTTGACGTAATAGGTCTCCGAGAACGGAAAGATCGTCGGTGCGTTCAGGGGAGCCAGTTGCTGCCAGGCCCCGAGGCCACATAGAATAGCGGTTATTCCGGCGAGCGCGGCTATGGCCGGACGGGCGAAACGATCCCAACGGTGTGAAGCGCCAACGGCAAACATGCGCCGAGCTTTATCGCTTCAAATCCAAAAGGGAAAGTCTCTTTTGGCCGGGAACGAACCGGTGTTAGCGGTTGTAGGCGACGCGGACGACCGGCGTGCGCCAGGACGTGCCGCCGCCATTGGCCGGAGCCAGCGACACCCAGCCAAGGTCATCGCTCGGGCCTTGACGCGAGACCCAGACATAGTTGGCGTTGCGCCACGGGCGGATGTCGTATTGCAGATTGTCGAGAACGTAGTCGCCCTGATAGGTCGACACGACCAGCACGGCGTGGTCTTCACCCAGGCGGGTGCGGACGATGGCGATCGACATCGCCGCGGCCGGAATGCCTTGCTGGATCAGCAGGCGGCGCTTCTCCAGCGCGTAGTCTTCACAGTCGCCGCGCACGCCGTCGCGCAGCTCCGGCGCGTTCCAGTAGTCGGCGACGTGGTAGACCTGTTCGTCGGTGGCGCCGCGCATCATGCGGTTGACCTTGTCATTGGCCATGCGCAGGGCGTTCATCGCCTGGTTGTTGAGATCGAAGCGCGTATAGCCTTGCGGGGCTATCGATGCCTGGGTCAGAGGCTGCGGCGCCTGGCGCGCGGCCTGGCGCGTCGCCGCTTGCGGCGTCGACATGCGCAGATGCGACCAGTCATAGGTCTGCGGCGCGTCATATTGAATCGACGGCGCCTGATAGGTATTGGCGCTGACCGTAACCAAGCTGGCCGCGTCGGTCGGGGTCTTGGCGCCCCAGCTCAGCAACGGGCGGTTAAATGTCGTGTCGTCGGCGATGGCGCCCGGCGTCGGATCGCTATCCGGGACGGACACGGCGCTCAATTCCGTCGTCACCGCGGTGTCGACCGACGAGTCGAGGAAATCGGCGGCAGGTTGACGCTCCGACGGCACGGCGAAATCGGGCAGGGTGGCGCTGTCGACGCCGTAGCTTTGCACCGGGTGGCTAAGTGTCGGGCCAGCGTAGCTGAGCGGCGAGGCAGGGGCCGTCGCGTCGCGCACGGGCCAGGTCAGGTATTGCACACCGTCGGGCGTGCCCGGGGTCTGGTCGTCGGCCGTAGCCACCGCCGCTGTTTGCAGGACCTGATTATCGACGGGCGAAGGCGCGCCGCCCAGTGCCAGGCGCACGCGTTCGACCATGGCATTGCGCGCCATGTCGACCGTACGCGCCGGATCGTAGACCGCACCGTGCTGACAATCGATCGGCGAGCGCTCGCACATTTCGAGGAAAGCCACTGGTGCCGAGATCGTGTCGCCGTAAGGCATGTAGTCAGCCTGAGCCGTGCCCGGAAGCGGATGCTCCGACGTCTCGACCAGGGCCGCCTGCGCCATGGGCGGAGTCTCCGGCCCATAGGACTGCATGGCTAAGGACTGCGTCGCTGGAACCGAGCTGCAGGCGGACATCGTCGCCAGGCCCAGAAGAACGGCCGTACCGCCGGCCAGGCGGCTGATGGAAAGGTTGCGCAGCTTGCTCATTGGTACTGAACCCTGTTTTTCGGGGTCAGTGTGCCAAAAACTGCTCAAATAATGGCTAAATTATATGAATAACGATAAGTATATTATTGTGGTTAATAAGTATTAAGTGAGGCTATATGTGATTTATACATTGTTTACTGCTGTTGTGTTTACTTTTGTTCACGATTTCGCCCGCTACGGGATTGAAATATCGATTCATATGTGGCACGGCCCTTGAGGGGCGAGGCGCAAAGGAATAGATTGCGCTGAGATTTTTCCCGATATTGCACGCCCGATATGTTTGCCAATCTGAAATCGCTGTTTAAGGCGCCGGTTCCCGAGCCGCCTTCGGTTATCGGCCGTCTGGCCTATGCCGTCGGCGATATCCATGGGCGTTTCGACCTGTTCGAGCGCATGATCGAGCGCATTCGCCACGACAGCGAGGCTTTGGGGGAGCGGCCATTGCTTGTGCTCCTGGGGGACTATGTCGATCGCGGCCCGGCGTCGAGCCAGGTGCTGGAGCGCATCGTGCGCCTGCGCGGCGAAGACTGGTGCGATGTCGAAGCGCTGATGGGTAACCATGAAGAGGCGATGTTGCAGTTCCTGCGCGAGCCTGGATACGGCGTGTCGTGGGCGGAATATGGCGGTTCGGCGACGCTGGCCTCCTATGGCGTGGCGGCGCCGTCCCTGCGCATGGACCCGGCGGCGTGGACCGCGGCGTGCGAAGCCCTGAAGGCGGCGATACCCGAAACGCACCTCGATCTTTTGCGCAATCTGAAGGTGACAGCGCAGATCGGGGACTACCTCTTCGTCCATGCCGGTGTCAGCCCGAACCTGCCGCTGGCGGAGCAGGGGCCGCAGGAGTTTCTGTGGATTCGGGGGGCGTTTCTGGAGGCTGAGCGCGCCTGCGATTTCGTTGTCGTTCACGGTCATACGCCGGAAGACGTGCCGACCAATCAGCGCTGGCGTATCGGCATTGACAGCGGCGCCTATGCAACGGGCGTGCTGACGGCGATGCGTTTAAGGCAGGCGGAGCGGACGCTTCTCCAGGTGCGGTGAAGTCGCCGGGGGGGGCATTTCTCGGATGTTGGTTAAAATTTGGTTGCGCCGCAACAAAACAGGCGTATATTTCGTTTAAACGAGGTTTTTCAAGATGATGGCCAGATTTACAGCCCTTTGGATCGCGGTGGTCATGGTGGCGCCGGGTATCGCCTCGGCCCAGCAGACGCCGACGATTCCGGCGGTTTCAGGGCCCCCGGCCTCGGTCCAGCCGGCGCCGGCCGCTCCAGCGGTATCGCCGCCTCAGGGGACGATCAATTCGATCGGGCAGGCTACGGGGGACGTGACCTACCAGTATCATTTGGGTTTGGGCGACAAGGTCAGCGTAGCGGTATTCGGTGAATCCGACCTGGGTGGCACGTTCGTGGTCAGCAGTGAGGGAAAGCTGTCCTTGCCGCTGATCGGCGATTTTCCGGCGGCGGGCATGACGGCCGCCGAGCTGAAGAGCAAGATCGAGAATGCCTATCGCCAGGGTTACCTGAAAGATCCAAAGGTTACCGTCGATGTGATGAGTTTCCGCCCGTTCTATATTTTGGGCGAGGTTAACAAGCCTGGCGAATACCCGTACGACAGCGGCATGACCGTGGTCAATGCGGTCGCTTTGGCGTCGGGGTTCACCTACCGTGCCGACCAAAAGCACGTTTTTATCAAGCATGTGAACCAAACCAAGGAGACGGAAGTGCCCTTGACGACAAGCCAGGCGGTTGAGCCCGGGGACACCATTCGCATCTCGGAACGTTACTTTTAAGCCTCAGTCGCTGAGGATTGCCGAATTGTTCTGGCACGATTGTTGAAAAGAAAGCGGATTGCTTGAATTTATCCGTCAAGTGTGTGTTTAGTCACCTATAATTTTACTGTGTTGATTGGGGACTGTTATGAAGAAGATTGCTGGCTTGATCGGGGCTGCCGTCTTGGCGTCCGGTTCCATTATGACATCGACGTCGATCGCCGCGGACGCGCCGGCGGCGAATTCCGCCCAGGCATCCACCTATTCCACGGCTCTGCTGGCGACCGCCAACGGCACCGAGGGCTCGCAACGTTCGGCCGGCGTGACCGACGACAAGGCGATCGTTCAGGCGATTGTTCAGTCGATCACCAATGAAGTGCTGAATGAAGTGCGCGCCGGCGCCACGGCGGACACCATTTCCACTGCGATGAATATGGCATCGAACACACCGGGCCTGTCCAAGGACGTGGCCGCGGCCTTTGGCGTCGTCAATGGTGAACTGGCGGCACTTACGGAAAATGCCGCCAAGACCGGCTCTGTCGGCGCGGGAACCGGAGCGGGCAATCCCGACCCGAACTCGCCCAACCCGCCGGCCCCGGCCATCGCCGGCACCGGCTACGTCAGCTAAGTCAAATAGGTGCCTTCTCTCAATGGGAAGGCGCATCGTTTGTTTGCCCGCGTGGCGGGGCACACATAATTGTCGCAGGATTCATTGATGTCATCGATTCAAAACCGCGTCCGCGAGGGTGCGGGAATTAACTTTATTATCGGGGGCGCCACCTTTGCGTCATTGATCGTCGTATCGGGCCTGTGGCCGGTAACGGCGCAGGCGCAGTCCGAATTCGCCCGCGACCGCAATGTCTCGGTCACCGATCGTATTCCGGCCGGCTATGAGCCACTGGGCCTGCGCGCCGGCGCCTTTAATATCGCGCCCAAGCTCGACATCACGCTCGAGAAGAACGACAACATCTACTATCAGGACCTGAACCGAACCGGCGATGCCATCGTCGGCCTGGCGCCGTCGGTCCTGATTAAGTCGGACTGGGGCCGCCACGAGCTCAAGTTCGGTCTGAATGCCGATTACAGCGCCTATGAAAAGCACAGCAGCGAAAACACGTTGTTCTGGGATGCCTCGGCCGCCGGTCGCCTGGATATCCATGGCTTCAGCTATGCCTATGGCGGCGCCGATTTCAGCCAGAACTACGAGCCGCGCTACGACCCGTCCTTCCCGACCTCGGCGGCGCATCCGATCAAATATGACGTCAGTCAGGCCGATATCGGTATCGTTGCCGAAGGCAATCGGCTGAAGTTCACCGGCCAGGCCAACTGGGCCTATTTCAACTACTTCGACGTCAAGGACATTACCGGCGGAACGATCGATCAGGACGCGCGGGACTACACCTGGGTGTATTACGAAGGCCGCGCCGATTACGCGGTCAGCCCGGCGACCTCGGTTTATTTTGTCTACAACGGCAATACCCGCACCTATCGCCTGGGCAATGACCGCAATTCGCACGGTTATGATATGGACCTCGGCGCCGATTTCGACATCACCAACCTGATGCGCGGTTCGGTGCAGTTCGGCTATCTCGAACAGCACTATACGGCCTTCCCGACGACCAAGGCGCCGTCATTCGCCGCCAATGTCCAGTATTTCCCGACGCAACTGACGACCTTGAGCTTCAAGGCGGCGCGAACGGTTCAGGAAACACCGCAACAGGGCGCTTCGGGTTTCGTGTCGAGCGAATATATGGCGACGATCGATCATGAACTGCTGCGCACCCTGGTGCTGAGCGCGTCGTTCGACACGTTCGGCGACGATTATCACGGCGTCGATCGCCACGATACGCGCTCGGTTCTGTATTTCGGCGCAAAATACCTGGTGTCGCGAAATGTTTATTTACGCGGCGGGTATACCTATAGCGAACTGAGCTCGCACGGAACGTCCGGCATTGTGCCGTACAAGGACAATTCCGTCCGCGCCTATCTCGGCCTGCAATACTAGGCTGTCGTTGGTATTTATGTGGGCCTCCAATGGCGCCCGGCATGGCCGGGTGCGTTGGAGGCGCTGTCGTATGTTTAGACTGGGTTGGCCCATCGAATGACATTTGTGCAAAAGCAAATCGAGCCGGAAGCGAGTGAAATCGTTCTGCCGCCGATCGATCTGAACGCCGTGATTGCCGACTTTCGGCGCTTTTCGCGCTTTTTCATCGCTATTCTGGCGCTGACCTTTCTCGCCATTGCTTTGCCGCAACTGACGCAGCCGCGGCAATATACCGCTCAGTCCAGCGTCATGATGGATCCGCGTACGATGAATGCCTCGCCCGATCAGGACGTCCTGTCGGGCCTGCCGGCCGACACTACGACCGTCGACACCGAGGTCGAGGTGCTGAAGTCGACGGCTCTGGCCGAACGCGTCGTCCAGTCGCTTAAACTGGATCAGGATCCGGAATTTAATGGCGCCCTGCAAAAGCCGATGTTCGGGCCAGCCGCACCGCCGGTCGACAAGCTGACGCCGCTGCAGCAGCAGATGCGTCACGAAGGTGTGGTGAAAACCGTGCTCGCCCATCTGGCGATCAAGCGTTCCGGATTGACGCGGATCATCACCATTTCGTTCACGGCGTTGTCGCCGCAAAAGGCGCAAATCGTCGCCAACGAGTGGGCCCGGCTTTATCTGTCGCAACAGCTCGAGACCAAATATCAGGCGACCAAGGAAGCCAATGACTGGCTGAATTCGCGCCTCGGCGATCTGCGCGGTCAGGTCGAAGCCGCTGAGACCGCGGTGCAACAATATAAGATTTCGCACAACCTGATGGCGGCGGGCAACGACTCGACCATTGCCCAGGGCGAGATTGCCACACTGGACCAGCAATTGGCCTCGGTAAAGGTCGACCAGGCGGAAAGCCAGGCGCGCCTGCAGGTCGCCCAGCAGCAACTGGCCAACGGGTCGACTGGCGAGGACGTCGGCGAAGCGCTGAACTCCGAGGTCATCAAGAACCTGCGCGCTCAACGTGCTCAGATTTCGCAGCATATGGCGGATCTCGAGACGCGGTACGGGCCGCTGCATCCGGACATCATCAAGGCCAAGCGCCAACTCGACGACATCGATACGCAGATCAAGGCTGAAATCAGCCGCCTGATGTCGAATCTTCAGGCTCAGGCGCAAATCCAAAGACAGCGGGCCGCGTCACTGCAGTCCAGCGTCGGTGCCGCGCGTGGGGCGCTTGCCGGCAATAATGCCGCCATGGTCAAGCTGAACGAGCTGCAGCGCAATGCCGACGCGGTCTCGGGGCTATATCAGTCCTATCTCGACCGCTTCAAGCAGACCTCGTCGCAGGAAGGCCTCGACAAGACCGACGCGCGCATCGTGTCCAACGCCATTCTGCCGACGCACGCGTCTTCGCCCAATGTGCCGATTACGCTGGCATTGGCGGCTATCGGCGCCCTGGTTATCGCTATCGCTGCCGTTCTGGTGCGCCGCGCGCTCGACAGCGGCCTGATCACCGGCCAGGACGTCGAATCGGCTTTCCATCAGCCCTATCTCGCCGGCATTCCGTCGCTGGCCTCGACCGTTGAAAAGAGCAACAAGGCGACGCCCATCCAGTATGTCGTCGAACGGCCGTTGTCGGTCTTCGCTGAAGGTTTCCGGTCCTTGCGTGTGTCGTTGATCTATTCGCGCCTTGGCGAAGAAGTGAAAGTCATCGCCGTCACCTCGTCTCTGCCGGGCGAAGGCAAGACGACGACGTCGATGTGCCTGGGGCGGACCTTTGCCCTGGCCGGTCAGTCGGTGGTCATTGTCGATTGCGACCTGCGCCGCCGCTCGATCAACGACCTGCTCGGCACCGAGGTCAAGACCGGACTGCTCGAAGTCTTGGCGGGTACGGCCACTGTCGAGGAAGCCCTGATCGACGACGACGCCACGGCGGTGAAGTTCCTGCCCCTGGCGCAAAACTCGCACACGCCGAAAGACGTCTTTGGCTCGGTCGCCATGGATCGTCTGTTGGCCAAGCTGCGCAAGGATTTTGACCTGGTCATTCTCGACACGGCGCCGGTCCTGCCACTGGTCGATACCCGCGTTCTGGCGCGCAAGGCCGACGTGGTCGCCATGCTGGTGCGCTGGCGCAAGACGCCGCGCAAGGCGGTCAAGACGTCGCTGGAACTGCTCGAAGACGTCGGTGCCCGCATTGGCGGGGTTGTCCTGACCCAGGTCGACGTCAAGGAACAGGCGCGCGTCGGCTATGGCGACAGCGGTTATTACTACAAGCAATACCGGAAATACTATACCAGTTGATCGGTGATGGATAAGCGCTTCGCTTGAAGGTCCTGCACATCATATCCAGTGTCGCCCCCGAAACCGGTGGGGTGACCCAGGGGCTCCTGACATTGCAGGCGATGCTCAGGGACCGGGTGGATGGTCACGTCCTGTCGCTGGATGCGCCTGACGCGGCTTTCCTGGCTGATTTTCCGTTGCCGATCCACGCTCTGGGTTCGGGTGACAAGGGGGATCGCCGCAATGCCTTTGCCAGGCACTATGGTTATTCGCCGAGAGCCGTGCCGTGGTTGCAGGATCATCTGGGCGATTATGATGCGGCCGTGGTTCATGGCCTGTGGAACTACGCCACCTACGCCGCCGCGCGTGTATTACCCAAGGCGGTGACGCCGTATTTTGTTTTTACCCATGGTATGATGGATCCGTGGTTTCGCCGCACCTACCCGCTCAAGCATATCGCCAAGCAGGGCTTCTGGTGGTTCAATGAAGGCCGGTTGCTGGCGGGTGCCCGAGCGGTATTGTTTACGACCGAGGAAGAGCGTCAGCTGGCCCGCGGCGTCTTCTGGGGACATGCAGGTTATCGTGAAGAGGTGGTCGGTTTTGGCACGAATGAGCCCCCGGCACCGACGGCAGAGCAACCCACTGCTTTTCGGCTAGCGTGTCCGCAGGTGCATGGGCATTCCTATCTGCTTTTCCTGGGCCGGCTGCATCCGAAAAAGGGTTGCGACATGCTGCTCGGCGCGTTTGCCGACGTCGCCACACGCGCGCAAGATCTGCATCTGGTAATCGCCGGCCCGGATCAGCTTGGCTTGCAGGCGGAACTCCAAGGTCTAAGCGCCAGTCTCGGGCTGACCGGACGGGTACATTTTCCCGGTGCGTTGTTCGGCGACGCCAAATGGGGCGCCATTCGGGGCGCCGAGGCTTTCGTTTTGCCCTCGCATCAGGAGAATTTCGGTATTGTCGTTGCCGAAGCCATGGCCTGCAATACGCCTGTCCTGACGACCGACAAGGTCAACCTGTGGCGCGAGGTCGCGGCTTGCCGTGGCGGCCTGATCGAGTCCGATACGCAAACGGGGATTTCGCGGCTTCTGGCGCGATGGCTTGCGATGTCCGAGGATGACAGGGCCGCCATGAAGCGTGCCGCTCGCATCGGATTCGAAGCTCATTTCCGCATGCAAGCTACCGCGGATAACGTCTTTTCCCTTCTTTCTGCCCAGGTAACACCGAACCGTGACGCCGCTTGACTACAGCCAGACCCGGCCGACCGAAGGCGGCGCCAGCTACCCGCTCAGCCACCGCGTGGAGCGGCTCGTGTGGCAGATCGCCTGGCTGATATTGGCGCGGTGGACGCCTGTGCCTATGTTCGGTTGGCGCAATGCCGTGGCTCGCCTGTTTGGAGCACGGCTCGATAAGACGGCGCGGATTTATCCAAGCGTCCGCATCTGGCACCCGCGCAATCTGGAAATGGGAACGCATGCGGTCCTTGGACCCGATGTCAATTGCTACTGCATGGCGCCGGTCACGTTGCGGTCCAAGGCCATGGTGTCGCAAGGTGTATCCTTGTGCGCGGGCACGCACGACGTCGATGATCCGCACTTTCAACTGGTCGTTAAACCGATTGTCATTGGTGAACGGGCGTGGGTCGCGGCGGAAGCCTTTGTCGGCCCAGGCGTCACCATTGGCGACAGTACGGTCCTCGGTGCGCGTGGCGTGACCATGAAATCGATTCCCGCCGGCATGGTCTATGCCGGTAATCCAGCGCGGATGCTGCGCGCCCGGCGGCTTTGAGGGGATCTTCCTTGTCTCTCGCCGTCATCATCCTGACCTTCAATGAAAGCCGTCATATCGCGCGGGCCCTCGACAGCGTGGCGGCGATCGCCACCGGCATCATCGTGGTCGATTCCGGCTCGACCGACGATACGGTGGCGATCGCCGAAGGGCGCGGAGCCACGGTTCTGACGCATCCTTTTGTCAACCAGGCGCAGCAGTTTCAGTGGGCATTGAACCATGCCGGCATCGATACCGATTGGGTAATGCGTCTGGATGCCGATGAAGTCATTGAACCCGACCTGGCACAGGAAATCGCGGTTCGGCTATCTGGCCTTCCGGACGATGTGACTGGTGTTACCCTGGACCGCAAGCATATCTTCATGGGCAAATGGATTCGTCACGGGGGGCGTTATCCGCTGACGCTTTTGCGCGTCTGGCGCCGTGGCAAGGCTCGGATTGAGAACCGGTGGATGGATGAGCACATCTATTTGCTCGAAGGCCGTTCGGTGCGCTTTGCTGGCGGTTTCGCCGATATCAACCTGAATGACCTGACTTTTTTCACCGACAAGCACAATCGCTACGCCACCCGCGAGGCGGTGGAGGTTCTCAATCGGCGACATGGTCTTTTCGCCGCCGATGAGCGCACCCTGAGCGACGACCTGCCCCAGGCTCGGCGCAAGCGAGCCCTGAAGGAAAAGGTCTACAATCGACTTCCGCTCGGCACTGGGCCAGCGCTATATTTCATCTATCGCTATGTTTTCCAGCTTGGTTTTCTGGATGGTATTGAGGGCGCGATTTATCATGGTCTTCAGGGTTTCTGGTATCGCTTCCTGGTCGACGCCAAGATCGTCGAACTGGAGCGGCAGATTCGCGACTTGCCGACCGCGGCCGAAAAGCTCGATCGATTACGCGGTCTGACCGGCCTTTCGTTGTGACGTGCACACGTTAAGCGCCCACAAAACATTGTTGCTTTACCCGCAGTGATCTTGAAGGCACAAGGAGCGGATGACGAAGCGATTTTCTATCAAGGCGTGGGCGTGGCCGGTGATGTGCGGCGCCCTTCTTTTGACCGCGTTTGCCACGCCGCGGTCGGACGGCGCTGGAATGGCGCTGCTGTTGATGGGCTTGACCGCTATCGTATGCGCGGCGGCGTGGGCCGTGCGGATGCCGGAGGGGCCGGCTTTGAGCCGGCGGCGGCAACTTCTCTATGTCGTTGGCGCCGCGGCCGGGCTGGCCGTCCTGCTGTTGTTGCAGCCATGGATATTGATGCTGACGGCCGGGCATAGCGGCCATAATGGGCTCTATGATCCTTCACGGGCAGTCCTTGAATACCTCAAGCTTGCGGGCGTGGTCTGTGCTTTTGCGTTCGGTTTTCGAGTGTCGATGTCAGATGACACAGCGCGCCGGTGCATGGATGCCGTTTTGGCTGTCGGCGGTATATGGGCCTTTGTGTCGATTATAACCTTCGTCGCCGACCCGGAGGGCATCTACCGCTCGATGTCGATCGGTCAGCAGGGACGGCTCACAGCGGCCCTGTCATCGGCCAACAGCGCGGGTACCCTGTTCGGTGCTTTGAGCGTTATGGCCTGCGGCCACTTGCTTAATCGCTTTTGGAATCGCACTGGCCGGCTATGGGTCGAACGCATCGATCCCTTTTCATTGATCGTGTTTGGCGTGTCGCTCACGGCGCTTGTCATGACCCTATCCCGTGGCGCCATAACGGTAACTGCAGCTTGCCTGGTCGTTGAGGTGATCGTTTTGTCGTGGAATCGCGTACGGTTGCGTTGGCTGCTGACAGGGGTCGCTACAAGCGCGGCAGCACTAGTGGCGTTGACCCTGACGCCTCTGCTTGGTCTGGCGCAGCGCCTGCAAAACGTCGATGTCGACAATCAATCAAGGCAATTGATCTACGGAGAGCATCTGAAGGTGGTAGGCCATCAGCTTTGGTTTGGATCGGGTTTTGGCTCGTTCGCAGCTGTCAACAATGCCATTTTGACCGAACTGAACTACGGCTACCTGTTCAATATTCGCGCCATGCACAACATTTATCTGCAGTGGCTCGAAGAATGCGGCTTGGTGGGGTTGATCGTTTTGATCGGGCTTAACCTTGCCATTTTGAGCCCCGTTTTCCTGGCGGCCGGGCGTAGGCGGACTATGGGGGGACGGCTGTGGGCGATTCTGTTGGCCTATGCAGTCTTTTTATTGCATGGCCTGACGGATTATGGATTTCAGGAGCCGGCGCTTGAAATCTTTATCGCTCTGGTTTTGGGCCAGGGCCTGGCTATTGCCACCAATAACCGCCAGGTGGCTTGAAACATCAGAAGAGTAAAAGGAAAATCGCTGCCCAGACGGCACCGCTGAAGGCAAAAGCAGCCAGTAGCGACCAACCGGCTGGAATTTTGCGAGCCGGAAACGGCTTGCGATGGGGGCGGGCGGAAGCGTTGGCCTGAAGGGGCGCCGCCAGATGAGCTGCCGATGAGGGATGCAAACGTGACATGGCGCTGTTACTCTGCCCGGGGTGATCGTCTAGCTATGTATGACATGTCGAGGTTAAGGCTTGGTTCCGATGGCCTAGGCCAGAAAAACCACAGTCAAAATTTAAGATATCGAGGATAAAGATTCAGCTTTGGATGCGGTGCGCAGGATCATGATAAAGACAGTTTCAACGCTGCGTGTAGCCAGGGCGCTTCAACCATGAGCTATAGGCGCCTGCTCGGTAATGTGGTGAGCGCGATCGCCACGCGGGGCGTGAATCTACTCTCAACCTTGCTGGTCGTTCCCCTGACCGTGCGGGGATTGGGGCCTGAAGACTATGGCATACTGGCGACGTTGTTGTCGGCGACGATTATTTTTGCCTATGCCGATCTGGGTTTGGGGTTGGCCATCGTCAATCGCATTTCGGGCGCGCCGGGAAATCATGGCGAGGCAGGACGGGTTGTCTCCCGGACCTTTTATTTCCTGTTGGCCGCCGCCGCCGCCAGTTGTGCCTTGGCTGGGTGTGTCTACGTCGGCGTAAAGCTCTTCGCGCCGGCAACAGCCCACGCCGAAGCCTGGTTGGTCGCGGCCCTATGTGTCGGGGGGGGGCTGCCTTCGGGCCTGGGGCAGCGCATCATGTTTGCCTACCAGCAGGGCTTGTCGGGAGGTCTGTGGAACACCCTGGGCCGGGTGGTGTCGCTGGCCGGGGTGGCGGGCTGTTTTGCTATTCATGCGCCATTGGTGGCCTATGTCTTTGCCATTTTAGGCTTACCGGCCGTGGTCAGTTGGTTCTCGCTTGGCTGGCTGATGTTCGGAGTCCATCGTCACCTCCGGCCATCGCTACAAGGGTTCGACTGGCAGTATATGGTTGGAGATGTCCGCATTGGGGGGCAGTTTCTGATGCTGCAATTGGCCATCTATGTCGAAACAGGCATCGACAATCTGCTCATAGGCGCTTTCAAAGGCCCGATGCTGGTTATGGCCTATGACATCGTGTTTCGGCTGTTCAACTATATACCGGCGTTGGTATCGATTTTGAGTTTCCCCCTGTGGCCGGCTTTACGCGACGCCTATGCCCGGCAAGACATGGCTTGGTTTAAACGCACCGTGCGAATGTCTCTGGCCGCGGTCGGGGGGGTAAGTCTTGCTGCCGGTATGGTTCTTTTCGCCATGGCGCCGGTTATCATCCGTTTGTGGACGCATGTAAGCATCGACAACTGGCCGCTTGATCTGTCAATGGTCTGTCTTTGTCTCGCCGGTTCGTTGCACGGTATACAGGCCATGGTGCTGAATGCCCAAAACAGGATAGCGGAACAGGTCCGAAGTCAGTTGGTGTGCGTGCCCGTTATCCTCATCGGCAAAGCCGTGCTCATGCTCATTGCGCCTGTCTACTCGATAGCTTTATGGGCGGCCGCTATTATCGTAGCACGCGTTATCTGGTTATGGCGGCGCGGACCGATATACATACCGGAATATGCGTAGATATTTTAGGGTAGATAGAGACGGCGCGTGGGAAAAAAACTAATCGTGCATATCGATACTCAGTCGTGGTTTGTCAGGCCGAACAATACCGACTGGCGATACATGAAGACAATCAAGGGGATGGAGTCATTCATTCCGGTTGAATTTATATATCCGAACGATTCCATCGATAGTTTTCTGGAAAGCAGCCGTTACATCAGGTCACGTTTGGGCCTGATGTCTTCTGCTGAGGCTGAGAGCCTCGTTCGTCATGTCAAGCTCCGATACGGCTCCCGACGTCCCGATGTCATTCTCAGTCACCGTCGCCTGCCCATGAAGACGGACGGTGTCCCATGTGTATGGCAATATGCCGTAATCGATCCGAATATGCAGATGTCGGTCGGCCATGATCTGCGACATATCGATCAACAATATGCTCGGGCGGCAGAGGCATTGGGCCATGCGGCGGCCTTGCAGGTCTCGACGGTTGCGGAGGCCTTGCGGCACAAACGCGTTTTCTCGAATCTGAAGCAGGAAGTTTTTCCGGTTCCATTTTTTCTGCCCCATATCGAGGCTATATCGGGAGCGCAGGTCCGCAGCAAACACCAGCAAGATAACCGGCTCAGGATCTTGTTCGTTGGGCGGGAGGGCCGCCGTAAGGGGCTGGATATTGTCATAAGCGCTCTGGAGGGGCTTCCGGAACGGGCTCGGCGGCGTGTCGATTTGACGATTGTCTGCAGTCAGGCGGACGGTGCGATCGAGATGCCCGCCAAGATTAATGTCAAACTGATAAATGCCTTGCCGGCGACTGGTGTCCAGGCGCTGATGCGCCTGAGCCACGTTTTTATCATGCCCAGCCGCCTAGAGTCGTTCGGCTTTACGCTCATAGAGGCGATGGCGGCGGGGTGTTGCGTCATCGGTCCGGACTGGGAGGTCCAAAGGGAAATTCTGGATAGCGGTTCGGCTGGCTTGAATGTTGAAGCGCGTGTGGAATCGGTGGCATTGGCATTGGAGCGGGTCTTTGATCGTCAACTAAGATCGAATCTCGCGGAAGCGGCTTCAGATCGCTTCGAGCAAGTATATAGCGCGCGCCGGGTGTCGCAGAAATATTTTGATATGCTGTCGTCGGTAATTTGAATCCTTGTGTCGATGGAGGTTATTGTGAAGATAAATAAGCGATTCTCGCTGTCGGTAGCAAATCCTATATTCAAAATGCCCGCAGGCGCCTTTTTGTCGTTTTTTATTGGATTTCTTGCTTTTTATTTTTTGCCAATCGGCGGCCAATTGTATATTTCAGACCTGTTTTGCTTATTTTTTGCGGCGATTTGTCTTCTGTCAGGGCGGGTCAATCGCACATTCGCGACTCTGGGGATGGTCGGCAATGTCCTAGTCGCTTGCGCTTTGGCGTGGCTCATTCAACAGTGTGTCACCGATCTGATCCGGCAGACCGAGTTCGATAATCTCATCAGAGGTTGGTCGAAGATTATAATATTTATCGCTTGCATCATCTCTGTCGCGGCGATTACTAAGCTCAAGATGGAGCGAATTGTTCTTTGTGCCTGTGGCTTTGCTGTCGCTAAGATTTTAGAGACGGCCCTCTTTCCAAATGATTATACAAGAGACTTGCCATGGAAGTATGGATATTCTTTTCCAGTAGCAGTGCTTGTAATTTCATACATATGTTTTTTTCATAAGAAATATAGAGTAATTCTGCTGCCTATATCTCTTGTATTTTTAGGAATTGCCAATGTAGTAATGAATTTCAGAAGCATGTTTTTGTTCTGCATGATTTCGGCAGGGGTTTGCTTTGCCGTGGATATGGGGCGATTATTTTTTGGAAGCCGCAAACTTCGAGCCAGTTTGTATATGCCGCTCGTCATTGCTATGATGGCTATAACCACCTTTTCGGCCAAAGAGGTTTATGAATATGCCGCAAACAATGGTGTTTTGGGAGCCGAAGCGCAACAAAAGTACTATGCCCAAAGCAGTGGTGACCTAAGTATTTTGCAGGCTGGCCGCAATGAATCTTTAGTATCTACTGTGGCAATAAAAAACTCTCCGATCATAGGGTATGGTTCGTGGGCCAAAAATCACGATTACGCCGTCATGCAGATAGAGTTATTACGTCAAAAGCATATAGAAGCTCAGTACTCTGGTGACGGGAGTGCAGAATTTATTCCGACGCACTCCTACATACTTGGTGCTTGGGTGGAGGCAGGCATTGTTGGTGCTCTGTTCTGGGCCGTGGCTTTTACCGTTGTTCTTGGCGCTGCTTTTTTAATAGTCGATGCTGGCGGCTCATTCATGTGCGTGGGTTTTTTCCTATTCATAAATCTGTTATGGAACATACCTTTTTCACCATTTGGTGCGGACACGCGCTTGTCAGCGGCGATTACACTCTGCTGCGCTTTAAGTGTTTTGAAGACGACCAATGTCGAGCGTATTTTCCGATCAACGTCTCGAAATTTATTGCGGCGTGCATAGGGTATTTGATGAACGTCGTGCGATTTAAGTCTATCAAGCAATTCTCTAATTTCCGCGTTTTATCCGGCCAAATTGAATTTCAAGAATTAAGTATTTGATGCTGACGGCGCCTCAAGACCATCAAGGCACTCAGAACCGGGGCGCCGACGCCCTGGCCGGTAAACGCGTCCTCATCTATGCGATGAACTACGTACCAGAATTAATCGGCTGCGGCCGCTATAGCGGTGACATCGGCGCCTATTTAAGATCGCGAGGGGCGGAGGTCGAGGTGGTGACGACGCCGCCACACTATCCGGAATGGCGTGTGCACTCTGGGTACCGCAAGGCGGGCTACAGTCGTGAAGCCCAAGATGGCGTTCGCATTCACCGCTGCCCGCTTTGGTTGACAAAACGGGTCAAAGGCTTGGGGCGGGCACTGGCGCCGCTGAGCTTCGCACTGAGTTCGATGCCCGTTGTGATATGGCGCATCCTGTGGTTTCGACCGCACTACGTGCATTGTGTTGAACCGACCTTGTTCGGCGCGCCGGCCGCACTTGCGGCGGCCAAATTGACCGGCGCGCGTACCGGGTTGCACGTTCAGGACCTGGAAATCGACGCCGCCTTCGCCGTGGGTCATGTCAAAGGTCGCTTCGTGAGATGGATGAGTTTTGGTATGGAAAAAGCCTCTCTCAAGATGTTCGACCGTGTCATCACCATTTCCGACAAAATGCGAATGAAGCTGGTGGCCAAAGGAGTCGGGCATGAGCGCCTGGTCATGATGCGCAACTGGGTCGATACGGCGCACATATATCCGACGCATGGCGCCAATCGCTTTCGGCGGGAACTCGGTTTGGCGGATGACGCCTTTGTTGCGCTTTACGCCGGTACGATTGGCCCTAAGCAGGCTTTGACCCTGGTTATGGAAGCGGCGAAGCAAATCGGCGATACGGCGGTGACCTTTGTTATCGCCGGTGATGGAACGGAAAAGGCCGCGCTCGTTGCCCAAAACCTGCCGAACGTCAAATTCTTGCCCCTGCAGCCTGAAGAGCGTTTGAACGAGCTGCTCAATCTTGCTGATGTCCACCTTTTGCCGCAGATGACCGGTGCTGCCGATCTTGTCTTGCCGTCAAAGCTCGGCGGTATGCTCGCCAGCGGCAGGCCTCTGATCGCCATGGCCGACGTCGATACGGAAATCGGTCAATTTCTGGCGGATGAAGCCATCCTGGTGCCCGCGGGTGACGTCGCGACACTTGTCGAACGCCTTCGCCAGGCGGCCGCGACCCATCCGCGCCAAAGGACCGATCCGCGCCAATCGCTTGCGCTGGCGGCACTTAGCAAGGAGGCGGCGATGCGTGCTTTAACGGATATTATCCTGCGGCCCTAACCCTTAAACCGGTAGCCAATCCCGGGTTCGGTGAAGATAAAGCGCGGGCTTAGGGGATCGTCGTGGAGCTTTTCGCGCAGATGCTGGGTGTGAATGCGCAAATAGTTGTTGTTTTCCAGGCTGTGCCGGCCCCACACTTCTTTCAACAACTGGCTGTGCGTTACCACCTTGCCGGCGTTTTTGACGAGCACGCTCAGCAGCTTGTATTCGATTGGCGTCAATCGTACCTCAGCGCCGTCGAGTGCGATGCGCCGGCTGGCCAGGTCGACGCTTAGCCCATCGACCTCGTAGGCCGAGGCGCCATCCTGGGTCAGTCTTTGAGCGTGGCGCAGTGCGACCCGGATGCGGGCGATCAGTTCGCCGGCAGCAAAGGGCTTGGTCAAGTAGTCGTCAGCCCCCAGCTCCAGCGCTTCGACCTTGTCGCGCTCTTGGCCACGCGCCGACAGCACGATGATCGGCATCTGCGACCATTCCCGCACCGACTTGATAATCGCTGTTCCGTCCATGTCCGGCAGGCCGAGGTCGAGCACGACGACGTCGGGCCGCTGAGCGACGATCTTTTGCAGTCCCTCGCGCCCGGTTTCGGCCTCTATTGGCGCGAAATCGTGGGCGCTGAGGGTGGTGCGCAGGAATTTGCGGATATCGTGCTCGTCTTCGATGCACAGGATGCGGGGTAGATCGCTCATGCAGCGTCCTTTACCACCGGCCGCGCAAAAATAAAGCCGGGCTTTACGCCTTGGAGCGGCGCGGGGGTACAGGTTGGCCGTCGACGGACAGCGCCTTGAAGCGGTTGGTCAAGGCCTTGCGGCGTTCATGGCTGGCCTTCTTCGCCGTCTCGACCGCATCGATTTCGGTGGCATTGAGCAGGTGTTCGATGACGCGTTCGAGGTGTTCGTGCATTGCTTGACGGGCAGCGGCGGCCGAACGGGCCTTGAGCGCATTGAGGATGCCGGTGTGTTCGGCGATACGGTCAGTCATGCCGAGATCGGCGGCGCGCGCCAGGATGTTTTTGGCGAATGGCGAGCGGTACCGCCAGTCCCACAGGTTCTCGACCGTCGCCGCCATAGCGCCGTTGCCCGGGATTTCGGCGATAAGCATGTGGAATTCGCGGTCGGCCTGCTCGCACTTTTCCTGGTCTTCGCCACCCATCAGCAGGAGCAGGCGCTCCAGTTCCTTGATGTGCTCGTCCTGAACCATGGTCGCGGCCATGGCGGCGACCTCGCCCTCGAACAGGCGCCGCGCCTCGATCAGTTCGAAGGCGCCGATTTCGGAATCGGCGACCGGAGCCGGCTTGGATTTAGGCTGGGTAACGACGATGCCGTGGCCGTGCTTGGCCTCGATCAGGCCAAGGATTTCAAGGGCGATGAGGGCTTCGCGCAGCGTCGGGCGGCTGACGCCATATTGTTGCGCCAGTTCGCGCTCGGTCGGCAACCGGTCACCGACCTGATACTGGCCGGAACGGATGGTGGTGGCGATGGAATCGGCCAGTTTCTGGTAAAGTTTGCTCTTCGAATCCATGATCAGCGCGGGTGGGGTCCGGGGGCTGAATCGGACACGTCCTTGTTATCAGTTCTATAGATAGCCCCCATAAGGTCAAGGACATAAAAAAAGACTGGCTGGACGCTGCCAGCCAGTCTTCAAGGAAAGCCAGGCCCGGGGTCACCGGGGCCTTGCCAGGACGAAGGCGATTAGAACTTGCCGCGAATGCCGACCATCAGGGTCGAGCCCGGGTCATATTCGGTATAGGTGGCGTTCTTGAACTGGAAGTACTGCCGGATCTTGGCATTGTTCAGATTGGTAGCGTCGAGCGTGATCTGGGTATTCTTGGCGATACCCCAAGAACCGAGATCATAGCTGGACGACAGGTCGATCTGACTGCGGCTGTCGTTGAAGAAGGCTGCCGCGGTGATGCCGTTCTGGTTGGCGCCCGAAGCTTGTGAGCCACCATTGTAGTTGTCCGACAGGTGGACGCTGAGACCGTGGCCTTCGTAGTACAGCGTCACGTTATAGGTCATCTTCGGCACGCCGATGGCGATGGCCGGCGCAGCCCCTGTACCCGTCTGGTGGATATAGGTGGCATTGGCGCTGTAGCCGAAGCCGGACAGCGGCGCATACCATTGTTCCAGCGGCTGCACCCAGTTGAGTTCCAGGCCGTGGATCTTCAGCAGGCCGGACGCATTGACCTGTTCGGTCAGGACGACATTGGCCGCGTTCGGACCGCCGCGCGCCGTGATAGCCGCCTGCTGGGTCGGGGTCAGGGCGTCATAGGTGATGCCATAGGCGGCCAGGGCCGAGAATGGCACCGTGGTGTTGCCGTTGCTGGTGAACCCTTTGATGCTCTTGTTGAACAGGGTTGCCGACAGGTAGCCTTCCTTGCCGGTGTAGTATTCCGCGCCGAAGTCGATGTTGTTGGACAGGTAAGGCTTCAGATCGGGATTGCCGACCGTGCCGGTGTCCGCCGACGGCGACGAGAAGTTCAGGCCCGGCAGCATGCTGTTCGGGTTGGCGCGGGTCATGGTCGTCGACGCCGACGCGCGGAGCAGCAGCTTGTCGGTCAGGCTATAGGCCGCGTTGAACGACGGCAGATAGTCCTTGTAGGTCGACTTGGTCTCGACGAACTTGACCGTGTTCGGATACTTGCCGCCATCGGCCGGCGCAACCGCCGGAGCTGCCGGTGTGTCGCGCGGATCGGGGATCGAGACATAGCCGCCGATCGTCTGGTCGGTGGTGAGGGCGCGAATACCGGCATTCCAACGCAGGCGATTGCCGAAGATGTCGTGATCGCCATTGACCTGGATATAGGCGCCCTGGACCTTTTCCTCGACGAAGCCGCCG
>FTDJ01000346.1_pt1 | contig 27535 bp, 26 predicted proteins | sample 1639861 | NCBI WGS metagenome assembly FTDJ01 (sample SAMEA3914869, study PRJEB12502) | metagenome | biome: forest; material: soil | place: USA | collected 2012-03-12 | depth 0.1 m | reverse complement strand
GTTCCGGTGTGCGGCTATGCCGTCGCCTGGATCAAACGCCACCGCCTATAACGGCTTACTGAAATCACATGACAGTAGAAACAGTCACCCTGTGGCGGCCGGTCGGCCCCAAAGAGCTCGTGCTTATCGAAGCTACGGGAATGAGGGTCTTTCCGCCGCGCCTGCCGGAACAGCCGATCTTCTATCCGGTCACCACGGAGGCTTATGCCATCAAGATCGCCCGCGATTGGAACGTGCCTGAAAGCGGTTGCGGCTTTGTCACCCGCTTTCAGGTCGATAAAGCTTTTCTCGCAGCCTATCCGGTACAGGACGCCGGCGGCATCGCCCATCGCGAATACTGGATTCCCGCTGAGGATTTGCCGGCCTTTAATGACGCCATTGTCGGACCGATCGAAATCGTTGCGCGCTTTCCGTAAGACGGGTTACCACTTTGTCGGCTTGGGATTGCGGTCGCTGAAGTCGATCTGATGCCAATAGGGATAGGGCGGCGTCTTGCGGCTGACGGCATCGAGCCGGTCGATCTGGTCGGCCGAGAGCGACCAGCCGACGGCACCGAGATTCTGCTTCAGCTGCTCTTCGTTACGCGCACCGACGACGAGATTGCACACGGTCGGCCGTGACAGCAGCCAGTTCAGCGCGACTTGCGACACGGTCTTGCCGGTCTCTCCGGCGATCGCCTGCAGTACATCGACGACGTTGTAGAGGTGGTCGGTATCGACCGGCGGACCACCGACTTCGCCGCCCTGGGCTATGCGGCCTTCCTTGGGTGGATTGTCGCGGCTGATCTTGCCGGTCAGGCGGCCCCAGCCGAGCGGCGACCACACCATGGTGCCGACGCCCTGATCCACGGCCAGCGGCATCAGTTCGTGTTCGTAGTCGCGCCCGATCAGCGAATAGTAGCCCTGATAGACGACGAAGCGGTTGAGGCCGTATTTCTCCGACGTCGCCAGGGCCTTCATCAGGTGCCAGCCGGAATAGTTGGAGCAGCCGATATAGCGCACCTTACCCGAAGTGATCAGCGTATCGAGCGTCGACAGGATTTCCTCGATCGGCGTCAGGGCGTCGAAGCCATGCATGAAATAGACGTCGATATAGTCGGTTTGCAGGCGCTTCAGGCTGGCCTCGACCTCGCGCAGCACGTGCCAGCGCGACGAGCCCTTGTCGTTGGGGCCATCGCCCATGGTGAACGAGGCCTTGGTCGAGATCAGCGCCTGGTCGCGCCGGCCTTTCAGGGCGCCGCCCAGCACCTCTTCCGACGCGCCGCGCGAATAGATGTTGGCGGTGTCGAAGAAATTGACGCCGGCGTCCATGCACACGTCGATCAGGCGCGACGCTTCGGCAACATCGCTGGCGCCCCAGCGCTCGAAGAATTCACCCTTGCCGCCGAAGGTGCCGGTGCCAAAGCTGAGAACGGGGACTTTCAGGCCGGACCGGCCAAGCGTGCGATATTCCATGGAAGCGGCTCCTGATATAAGCAGACCTCCGATTTGGGGACGCGATCGCCGTGGCACAATCGCGCCGCTGTGGATAAAGGGGGTGGGCGTGGATGATTTGCGCGCGGAATGGACGGCGCTGTGCGAGCGGATGGACATCGCTGGCTATGACGACCTGTGGGACGGCATCGCCAAAGCCTATGGCGAGCCGCAGCGGCACTATCACACGCTGGCGCATATCGCCGCGGTGGTGCGAGACGGGCAGCGGATCAGGGCAAAATTCGACGATGCCGATGTGGCGCTTCTGGCCCTGTTTTTTCACGACCTGATCTACGATCCGGCACGATCCGACAACGAAGCCCAAAGCGCGGAGCGGATGCGAGCCCTACTGGCGAGTAGTATTGGCGGAGGGCGCCTGTCACGGGCCGAACGGCACATTCTGGCGACCAAGTCTCACGCCCGCACAGACGATGACGACACCCATCTCGTCCTCGATATCGACATGGCCATCCTCGGCGCGGCGTGGGCCGATTATCTTGCCTATGCCGAAGGCGTGGCGCGGGAATATGTGCCGGTATACGGGCTTGAGGCCTATGCCGCCGGCCGGGCGAACCTGTTCCTCACGCCGACCCTGGCGCGCGGGCCGATTTTCCTCACGAAAGCCTTTGCCAATCGTGAGGCGCAAGCCCGGCAAAACCTTGCTGAAGAACTCGAGCTTTGGACCTCCGGGGTGTTTGCCGAGCGGTTTAAAGACGCGCTATAAGCCGCATCACACAAGAGACCCACCCAGGAGCCCCCAATGGGACAGATGATCACCCTTCCGCGCCAGGACGGCGGCTCGCTCGACGCCTATGTTTCCGACACCAATCCGACCTTGCCAGGCGTCATTGTCATCCAGGAATACTGGGGTCTCAACGACCACATCAAGTCGATCGTCGACCGCTTTGCCGCCGAGGGCTTCAATGCCATCGCGCCGGATCTGTACCATGGCCGCATCACCCAAGATCCGGACGAAGCCTCGCACATGATGAACGGCATGGATTTCAAGGGCGCCGTGCATGAGGACATCGCTGCGGCTCAGACCTTCCTTGCCGCTATCAATCCAAAGGTTGCGGTCATGGGCTTCTGCATGGGCGGTGCCCTGACGATTGCCTCCGCCGCGCGTCTGCCGGGGTTTGCGGCGGCCGTGTGCTTCTACGGCATCCCGCCGAAGGAATTTGCCCGCGCCGCCGACATCCGCATCCCGTTCCAGGGCCATTTCGGCACCAAGGATCACTGGGTGAGCCCGACGGTGGTCGAGGATATCAAAACCTCGATGGAGGCCGCCGGCCAGCACCCCGAAATCTACAGCTATGAGGCTGACCACGCCTTTTTCAACAATACCCGCCCTGCGGTCTATAACCACGAGGCGGCGGAAACGGCGTGGAACCGCATGGTCCCGTTCCTCAAGCAGCACATGTAGACGAAGCCACGGTCGCGCCGATTGACGTTTACGCGGTTTGGGCTTAGGCCGTTGCGAGGCTTATCCCGTTGAAGGTTTTACAAACTTGACCACTTTCTATCACGAAGGCGACCTGCCCGACGGGCTGGACCTGGGGGCTGTCGTCGCCATCGACTCCGAGACCATGGGCCTGCGTTTCGGCCGCGACGACCTGTGCGTCGTGCAACTGTCGGCCGGTGACGGTAATGCCCATGTCGTGCGCATGCTTCGCCCGCAATACGACTGCCCCAATCTCAAGAAACTCCTGACCGACAAAAGCGTGCTGAAGCTGTTCCACTACGGCCGCTTCGACATCGGCATGTTTCTGCTGCACCTTAAGGTCGAGACGACGCCGGTCTATTGCACCAAGATCGCCTCGAAACTGGCGCGCACCTATACCGATCGCCATGGTCTGAAGGATCTTGTGCGCGAGCTGTTGAGCGTCGATCTGTCAAAAGCACAGCAATCGAGCGACTGGGGCGCAGACACCCTGACGCCTGAACAACTGGCCTATGCGGCGTCCGACGTCCTGCATCTGCATGGCTGCCGGGACAAGCTCAATGCCATGCTGGCGCGCGAGGGCCGTACCGAACTGGCTCAGGCTTGCTTTGACTTTTTGCCGCACCGCGTCAAACTGGATTTGGCAGGCTGGGAAGATTGCGATATCTTCGCCCACTCATGGGCGTGATTAAGCCCTAAGTCTCATGCCAAAAAGGGACCGCCCCTCTTTGGAAAAACATGAGGCGTCAAAGAAGAAATCCATGGCCCCGACCGACATTGCGGCGCGCTTCGAACCTGAAATCGACGCCGAAACCGAATTCCTGCAAAGACGCGACCGGCTGGCCAAGCAGATGGCCGCGGTGCGCCGCCGCTCGCGCCGTATCCGTACCTTGCGTTTCTGGATTCCGGCGACGATCGTGTTGCTGGCGGCGTTCAATATCGGCTGGATCGTGATTGCCAGCATCATCAATTCGCTCAGCCTCTACAGCGGCACGATCAACGAAATCCGCATGATCAATCCGCACTTCTCCGGGCAGAGCTCCAAGGGTGATCACTATACGGTGACGGGGCTTGAGGCTATCCGTCGTGGCGACAACGCCTCGGTTTTCACCCTTAAGTCGCCGGCGATCGATTACCACCCGATCAATCGCGGTTCGTCACACGTCACGGCGGCGAGCGGTGTCTATAACCGCGATACCCAGTTGATCACCCTCACCGGCAATGTCGTCATGACGCCAGGGGACAGTGAGATGGTGTTCCACACCGAAGAAGCCATCATCGACCTGACCAAATCGCAGGTCTATGGGAACAAACACGTTGATGGACGCGACCCGACACGGCATATAGTCGGCGAATCCTTCGTTATCGCCGACAACGGGCGCAGCGTGACGATGACCGGCCGCGGTGACAATCAGTTCCACTATACGGCAACAGCGCAAAAATGACCCGGGGACGCGTTTTGAGGGCGCAGGAGATGAAGATACATCAGGTTGTGACGATGACGGCGGCGATCGCTCTGGTGACAGCGGGCATGGCGCACGGTCAGCAGATTTCGCAAAAAAATGGCCCGGTCCAGGTCGGCAGCGACAACTATCACGCTGACCAGAACGTCCATACCGAATATCTCGATGGACGTGTCGAGATTCAGCAAAACGATGCCCGGCTGCGCGCCGACCACGTCAAGCTGATCCATTCCGGCGAGGCGGCCGCGGGCTCCACCGCGCCGGCTACGGCGACGGCCGACAATGCCACCGGCAATAGCTGGGGCGACGTCATTCGCATGGAGGCTAGCGGCAACGTCTATTACGTCGCCGCCGACCGCACCATGACCGGTGACAATGCCGTCTACACCAAGGCCGACGACACCGTGGTCGTCACCGGGGGCACGGTGGTGCTGAAGCAGGGCCAGAACGTAATGACCGGAACACGGGTTATCGCTCACCCCAACGCCGGCACCTACAACATGGATGCGTCGCCGGATTCGGCGAACCATGGCCGCGTCAAGGCGGTGCTCTATCCCAACCAGGATGATAACGGCAACCCCAAGCCGGCCAAGGCCAAGCCGGCGGCTCAGGGCGCGGCCAAAAGCGCTCCGGCGCATTGAGCTGGGCGTCCTCAGGCCGGCCGTCGACGAGTTGATGCCGGCCTTTTTGATCGTTTTATAAGGATTCACGCAGAGTGGCGAAGGCGAACGTAGATCAGGGCTTTCTGGCCGCCAGCAAGACCGCGCTCAGCGACGGTATTGCTGTCGAGGGTATCGGCAAGTCGTACCGCGAACGCGCTGTCGTCAAGAGCGTCAGCCTGAAACTGGGCCGGGGTGAGGTCGTCGGCCTTCTCGGGCCGAACGGTGCCGGCAAGACCACCTGCTTCTACATGATTACCGGCTTGGTCGAAGCCGATTACGGCACCATCATGCTTGACGGCCAGGACATAACCCACCAGCCGATGTATCAGCGGGCGCGCATGGGTATCGGCTATCTGCCTCAGGAAGCCTCGATCTTTCGCGGCATGACGGTCGAACAGAACCTGCTGGCCGTACTCGAACTGCACGAAAAGAATACGCAAGCCATCAAGGCCGAGACGGATCGCCTGCTCGAAGAACTGCATATCACCCACATCCGTCATTCGCCGGCGACGGCCTTGTCGGGGGGGGAGCGCCGCCGTGTCGAAATTGCCCGCGCCCTGGCCAGCAAGCCGTCCTTCATGCTGCTCGACGAGCCGTTCGCCGGCATCGACCCGTTGGCGATTACCGATATCCGTGACGTCATCACCTATCTCAAGGGGCGCGGCATCGGCATCCTGATCACCGACCACAATGTGCGCGAAACGTTGGAAATCGTCGATCGCGCCTCGATCATCCATAGCGGTGAAGTGCTGTTCGAAGGCACGGCTGACGAGATTACCCGCGACCCCGAGGTCAAGCGCGTCTATCTCGGCGAGTCTTTCCATTAAGGGCAGAAGGCGCGGGACGACGGCGAAGGAAAATCCACGCAATTTTCGTGCCAACCGCTGATTTCACGCAAAATATTAACGAAACCGTGGCACACATGTCGGCTCACGGATTCGGTTTGCAGCATGGCGCTCGGACAAAGGCTTGAACTCAGACAGGGCCAGGGGCTGGTTATCACGCCCCAGCTGCAGCAGGCGATCAAGCTGCTGCAACTGTCGAACCTGGAGCTGGAAGCGGTCATCGAGGCCGAGCTGGAGCGCAACCCGCTGCTTCAGCGCGAGGATGGCGAAGGTCCGGCCGATACCACCAGCGAAAGCGATGCCCCGGCCGATGCCGGCGGCGATGAACGCGGCGAACTGACCCTGTCGGATCAGGATACCGCCGTCGCCAATTCCGATCTCGATGCCAACACCACCGACGTCTACGGCGATGACGAACCGACGGTGCGCGAGCGCGAAACGGTTACCGCCGATACCGCCGAAGGGCCGATGGTCGACTGGTCCAAGGCGGGCAAGGGCGGTTCGGGCTTCGACGGCGACGAAGACGCGATCGAGCGCTCGCTGACCCGCGAAAAATCGCTTAGCGAACATCTGACCGACCAGGCCCTGATCGCCCATTTCACCGCTCCGGAAATGGCCATTGCCCAGATTCTGATCGATGCGGTCGATGAGGCGGGGTACCTGCGCGCTTCGCTGGACGAAATCGCCGACCGCCTCGGCTGCGACGTTGCCCTGGTCGAGCAGGTTCTCAAGGCCTGTCAGGGGTTCGAGCCTACCGGCATCATGGCGCAATCGGTGCCGGAATGCTTGAAGCTGCAACTGATCGAGCGCAATCGCTTCGATCCGGCGATGGAAGCGCTGATCGATCATCTCGAACTGCTGGCGCGCCGCGATTTGGCGGCGCTGCGCCGCATCTGCGGGGTCGACGACGAAGACCTGGCCGACATGATCGCCGAGTTGAAGTCGCTCAATCCGCGGCCGGGGGCGCAGTTCGGCGCCGAGCCGTCGCCGGCGGTGGTGCCCGATGTTTTCGTTCGCCCCGATGCCGCCGGTGGTTGGCGCATCGATCTGAATTCCGACACCCTGCCGCGCATCCTGGTCGATCAACGCTACCACGCCCGGGTCAATGCGTCGGCGCGGTCGGACGCCGAAAAATCCTATCTCAGCGAGTGCCTCAGTCAGGCTAACTGGTTGATCAAGAGCCTCGACCAGCGCGCCCGAACGATCCTCAAGGTGTCATCGGAAATCGTGCGTCAGCAGGACAGCTTCTTCGTCCACGGCGTCGAATATCTGCGTCCGCTGAACCTGAAAACGGTCGCCGAGGCCGTCGGCATGCACGAATCGACAATTTCGCGCGTCACCTCGAACAAGTACATCGCCACGCCGCGCGGCGTGTTCGAGCTGAAGTTCTTCTTCACCTCGTCGATCGCCTCGTCGGACGGTACGGCGGCGCATTCGGCCGAAAGTGTGCGTCACAAGATCAAGTCGTTGATCGACGGCGAGAAGGCCACCGGCGAGATCCTCAGCGACGACCGCCTGGTCGAACTGCTCAAGGAAGCCGGCGTCGACATCGCCCGCCGCACGGTCGCCAAGTACCGCGAAGCCCTGCGCATTCCGTCCTCGGTCGAGCGCAAGCGCGCTATTCGCTAACCCTTGACTTGTAAGCCCGCGCCGCATAGTCGGCCACGGTGGCCAGGCACAGAACGGCGCTGACCGCCAGGCAGTCAACGCCCATTTCCCGCGACGAATAGTTGACGAAGAAGTGCTCGCCGCGCGGCAGCGGTACGTCGAACAGGGGCGGGGCCATGACGAAGGCGAAGCCGATGAAGTTGAAGGCGATCTTGACCTTTTCCAGTCCCGACAGGGCGATACCGGGTTGACCGGGCAGGGCTTCGCTCAGGCCCGCGATGACCGAGTTGCGTCCGATCAGCACGATGCACGACGCCAACAGCACCAGATCGTGCGGCCGGCTGATGATCAGGCCGAGACTGACGACCAAAGTCATGATGCGGTCGGCCAGAAGATCGAAAAACGCACCGAATCGCGAGGCCTGGTTCAATCGGCGCGCGACATAGCCGTCGAGCACGTCGGTCAGGCCGGCGATGAGAAAAAGAACCAGGGCCAGCCAGGCCTCGCCCGTCACCAGACACCATAATAGCGGTGCCATCAGCACGACGCGCAGGCCGGTCAACAGGTTGGCAAGTGTCATGAGGTCTCCGCGCCGCACCGGGAAATGCACGTGATAACCGTTCATGCCATCCCCCCGGATGAGGCGTCACCATGCCTGCATCGGGTTCGCCGCGCAAGCGATTCCACATGTTCGGAAATTTCGCGACAACGCATTGAATTTTAACTCTAATGACCGACAATGGTCGTCTGCCTGCTGCACGCCCAGAGGCGGCGCGATAACACGTTAGTGTGAGTAGCGCCCCGGTCCAAACGGCGTAAGGTGGACGGGTCCGGCGGTGTTCTGCCGTCGGTATCGCAGCGTCTGCGCCGCACCTCCACGTGCTTTTCGCACCGACGGCGCAGGCAGTTCTTGTTCAAGAACGGAGCATATTACGCTATGCAAATCCAAGTCAGCGGAAAACAATGCGAAGTCGGTGACGCCCTGCGTCAACGCATCGAAACCGAACTGAATGACGGCATCGTCAAGTACTTCGACCGCGGCGGTGAGGCCGAGGTCATCATCTCCAAGCAAGGATATCTCTTCAAGGCGGACTGTTGGGTTCGCCTGGCCTCGGGCCAGACCCTGGTGGCGCACGCATTCGGCGGCGACGCCCATACCGCCTTTGACGGTACGCTCGACAATATCGAAAAGCGCGTCCGGCGCTATAAGCGACGATTAAAGAACCACCATGCCGAAGGCCAGGGCACCGAGCGTGCGCCGATGACGGTGCTGCGCGCGCTCGAAACAGTGGATGGCGCCGACGGCTTCGACACCGAAGACTATGACGACGGCATGGATCATGCCGCCCCGCCACAGGCCATGGTCATCGCTGAAACCGAAACCCCTCTACGCACTCTGGCCGTTGCCGCGGCCGTCGAGGAGCTGGAAATGTCCAACTATCCGGTGATCATGTTCCGCAACGCGGCGCATGGCGGTCTGGCGGTGATCTATCGCCGTCCGGACGGCAATATCGGCTGGATCGATCCGGAGCGTACCGGCCGCCGCCTGTCCTAAATTCCTAACAACACAATAACTTCATACGCGGGCGGGTTGACGCTTTCAGCCCGCCCGCGTATGCACGCAAAAAATTGTGCCGCAGTTCCAGGACGTTTTATGTTTTTAAACAGTGTGCTCGACCGCCGCGCCATTAACGGCCAGGTCAGCGTCCACTCCAAGCGCCAGGCCTTGCAGACGGTTGCCGATATGGCGGCGCGTCAGCTGGGACTGGACTCCGCCGAGATTTTCCAGGCGCTTCTGGAGCGCGAAAAGGCCGGTTCGACCGGCGTCGGTCAGGGCGTTGCCGTGCCTCACGCCGCGCTGAAGGGCCTGGACCGCATGTATGGCATCTTCGTTCACCTCGAAACACCAGTCGAATACGACGCGATCGATGACATGCCGGTCGATCTGGTTTTTGCCCTTCTGGCGCCTGAGGGTGCCGGCAGCGAGCATCTGCGCGCCTTGGCCAAGGTGTCGCGCCTGCTGCGGCAAAAAGAGCTGCGCGAGCAGCTGCGCAGCATCAATAATACCGACGCCATCTACGCCCTGCTGACCGGCGGCGCCGACAGCAACGCGGCTTAATAGCGATCTTTGATCGCTATTAAGCTCGCGATTTTTTGTTTGGCGCTCAAGCGCCGCGCAGGCTTTGCGGGCAGTCGCCCTTGCCGAACGCTAAAGCGTTCGGAGGGGAGCACAGCGTCTTCTACGGGCTATCCCAACACTTCAATCGGGATGATCTTGACCTCGTCGGTGGGTGCGGGGCGGGTCAGGTCGATGTGCAGCAGGCCATAGGCCAGGGCGGCGCGGGCGACCTCCCAGCCGTCGCTGAGCACGAAGGCACGGGCAAAGCCACGCAGGGCGATGCCGCGATGGACGTATTCGCGTTCCGAGGTCTCGCCGGCGCGGTCCTTGGAGGCGAAGACGCTCAGCGACTGGCCGCGGACCTCGATGCGCAGCTGATCGCGCGTGAAGCCGGCGACCGCGATCGAAATGCGCAGCCGGTCCGGCGCCAGGGCCTCGACATTGTAGGGCGGATAGTTGTCGCTGGCGCGGCTGATACGCTCGATCAGCACACGAGTCTGATCGAATCCCAGCAGGAACGGACTGTCGAATACCACTTCGCGCGCCATGTCTCTCACATGCGGTCGCGGTCGGGAATTTTCAACCTTGGGATTCGAGGAAATCGTGGATGGCGGCGCGGGCCTGCGGTTCCATCAGGGTCGGCGCGTGACCGACATAGTCGACATCGACGCGGGTCAAATCGGTTGCCGTCGAAGCCATGGCCTTGGCGTCGCGTTCGTCGAGCAGGTCGGACAGGGCGCCACGCACCAGCAACAGTTTGCGGCCGGCCGCCAGGCTTTGATAGCATGGCTGCAGGTCGTAGGCCGCCTCGGTCACCTCGCCATTGATAAAGGCCTCGGTGATGCGCGGATCGTAGGCGGCGTGCAGCAGGTGGTCCTTGCCCTTGATGAACAGGCGCTTGGCGTATTTCTGCCACTCCTGGGGCGTGAAATTGGGGTGCGCCTGACGATGATGCTCGGCGATATAGACAGAGGCGTCGTGCCAGTTCTTGAAGGCGACATGGCGCTGATTGGCGTAGCCGGCGATGCGCGCCAGACCCTTGGCCGACAGCACCGGGCCGACATCGTTGAGAATGGCGGCGCGGATCAGGGTCGGCCGCAGGGTCGACAGCACCATGGTGAGCAGGCCGCCCATCGACGAGCCGACGAAGATCGCCTGGCCGATACCCATGGCATCGCACAGGTCGAGGATGTCGCGGGCGTAGGTCCACAGGTGGTAATTCGAGGGGTCGCGGTCGTACTGCGACAGGCCGCGGCCGCGAATGTCGGGGACGATGACGCGGCGGTCGAGTTTGGCAACAAACGGCGCCACTTCCTCAAAATCGGCGGAATTGCGCGTCAGGCCGTGCAGACAGATGACCGGCAGGCGCACGCGGCCGGGCGAGGCGGCATAGTCGCGGGCATAGAGGCGCAGACCATCGGCGGTCGACCACCAGCGGTCCTGGTACACCGGGACCTTGCGCAGCAGCATCGTGCCAGTACCAGCTTCGCCGGAGGTTTCAACCTCCTCGGACAAGAAGCTGGCCGGCTTGCGCGTATTGTCCGTGAGACTGATCAAACCGCTATTCCGAATGACGGCCGCGAAGGCCAGCTGAGTTGAGTCTATACAGGGTTAACGCCAGACGACAGAGCTCATTCCGGTGTGCGGCCGATGCCCTTGCCAAATCGTTAATGTAATTTGGCAAGTGTGTCTATTTCATTGCGGTGCGTCGATTTTCACCGCTTTGCGGGATTTGGTATTTGCCTTGACGGGCCGGATTGCCTATGAGGCGGCATCGGGCCGCCGGGACGGCCCAGCCCCGCGAAAGACGTGGTCATCCCGAACGTTTTTGCGATCGTTATCGACAATCTGCTCTTTTGTGGCCTTTCCGGGACGGGGAATGGGCCTTTACGCAAAGGAGACTTCTCATGTCCGCTACCGGACCCGCATCATCCGCGGCCCCATCCCTCGATCAGTTGAAACGCCAGGCGGCACGCCTGTTGAAACAGGCCCGCGCCGGCGATCCCGAAGCACAAGCGCGCTTCGGTCGCCTCGATCATCCCCCCGAAACCCTGCAACTCAAACACGCCCTGGCGGTTGTCGCGCAGGAGGCGGGTTTTGCCGGCTGGACCGAGCTGAAAACCAGCCAGACCGACCTCGATTTCAGCGAGTTTTTCGGCGGTCACGGCCTGCGCGATAGCTTAAACGTCTGGTTTGCCCGCTACGACGAGGCTCGGGCCTTCCTCGACGCCAATGGCGGCGTGCTTTTGCCCTATCGCCAACACGTTTTCGTCAGTTCGCTGGCGATGCTGGAGCGGCTGGGCTATGAGGGCGACCACCCCGACTGGGCGGCGATCGGCTACGATTTCGTCAGGCCGGCCTCGAGCGACGCCCACGCGCGCATCGTGGCGGCGCTGACCCGCCGCTTCGGCCCGCGGTCGTAAGGAGTCCGATCATGCCCTTACTCGATGCATCCGCCGTCAATCCGATCGTCTTGCCCAACGGCCAGGTAGCGTACGGCACTGTTTATCTCAAAAACTTCATCGATCACCCGCGCTGGCAGATCGGCGACTATTCCTATGCCAGCCGTTTCGACACGCCCGAGGATTGGGCAGGCGCCTTGGCGCCCTACCTGTTCCCGGTCAGCAACGAAAAACTGGTCATCGGCCGTTTCTGTCAGTTCGCCCATGGCGTGACCTTCATAACTTCGTCGGCCAACCACCCGATGACCGGCTTCAGCACCTATCCGTTCAAGGTGTTCAAGCCGGAGACCATGCGCGCCTATATCGACCTGCCGTTCAAGGACACGGTGATCGGCAACGACGTGTGGATCGGCCATGGCGCCATCATCATGCCGGGCGTGACCATCGGCGACGGGGCGATCATTGCCACGGGCTCGGTGGTGACCAAGGACGTCGCGCCCTTCACCATCGTCGGCGGCAATCCGGCGCAGCTGATCCGTCAGCGCTTCAGCGATGAGGTCGTGATGGAACTGCTCGCTATCCGCTGGTGGGACTGGGATATCGCGCGCATCGAGGCCAAGCTTGCGGCCATCGAAGGCGCCGATATCGCGGCGTTACGGGACTAAATTCGCGAGATCAGCGTGTGCCGGCGGGCCTTCGACACCGCCCCCGGTACACGGTTGAGCTTGATCAGCCCTTCCGGTTCGCCCCACAGGTCGTAGGCGTCGGCGCGCGTCACACGGGCCTTGACGCGATCGCCGGCCTTCACGCCGGTAAAGCCCTTGAGGAAGATGTGCCCGTCGATTTCCGGCGCATCGCCGCGCGTACGGGCAATCAAGGTGCCGTCATTGCGCAGGTCGTCGACCAGGCATTCCTCGACGCGACCGACCTTGGCGGCCAGTTTTTGCGACGAAATGCGCGACGCCACGGCCATAAACCGCGCCAGACGGTCCTGCTTGACCTCTTCCGGCACATGGTCGGGCAGCGCCTTCGCCGGCGCACCCTCGACGTTCTCGTAGGCAAAGGCGCCGACGCGATCGATTTGCGCCGCTTCCATCCAGTCGAGCAGCAGGTTGAAATCGGCCTCGGTCTCGCCCGGGAACCCGACGACGAAGGTCGAACGTAGGACCAGCTCCGGACAGACTTCGCGCCAGCTTTCGATGCGCTGCAAAGTCTTGTCCTGATTGCCCGGGCGCTTCATCGCCTTGAGGATTTTCGGGCTGGCGTGCTGGAACGGTATGTCCAGGTAGGGCAGGATTTTTCCTTCGGCCATCAACGGTATGACCGCGTTGACGTGCGGATAGGGGTAGACATAGTGCATCCGCACCCACACCCCAAGCTCGCCCAGACCGCGCGCCAGATCCTCGAAACTGGCCGACCAGTTCTGGCCGCGCCATTCGCTCTGGGCGTATTTTAGGTCGAGACCATAGGCCGAGGTGTCTTGCGACACGACAAGCAGCTCCTGCACGCCCGATTTCGCCAGCACTTCCGCCTCGCGCAGCACCTCGGCGACCGGCCGCGACGCCAGATCGCCGCGCAGGGACGGGATGATGCAGAACGAGCAGCGGTGGTCGCAACCCTCGGAAATCTTCAGATAGGCATAGTGTTTGGGTGTCAGGCGCACGCCGGGGTCATTTTCGGGAACCAGTGGGCGAAACGGATCGGGCTTGGGTGGGACAATCTTGTGTACGGCGTCCATAACGGCGTCGTACTGGTGCGCTCCGGTGATCGCCGCGACATTGGGAAAGCGGGCGCGGATGAGGTCAGCCTCGCCGCCCATGCAGCCGGTGACCACGACCTTGCCGTTTTCGGCGAGCGCTTCGCCGATGGCGTTCAGGCTTTCTTCCTTGGCGGAATCGAGGAAGCCGCAGGTATTGACGACGACGACGTCGGCCCCGGCATAGGATGGCGCCGTGGCATATCCTTCGCCCTTCAGGCGCGTCAGGATGCGCTCGGAATCGACCAGAGCTTTCGGGCAGCCGAGGGACACAAAGCCGATGGAGGGAGCGGATTCACTCATAAAACACTTGCATTGCTGGACGGGATGGGGATTTAACCGCCTCCTAAATCACAAAACGACGGCCGGGGAAAGGTTGCGACTGAGATAGTCGCTGTCGCCCGGCGCGCAACCCCGGGATTCCTATGCAACTGTTCGCCGATACCGCCGACACTCAGCTTCTGGCCGAGCTTAACGAAACCGGCTTGATCGACGGCGTCACCACCAATCCGACGATCATCGCCAAGTCGGGCCGCAACATGTTCGAGGTCATCGCCGAAATCTGCGAGCTGATCGACGGTCCGATCTCGGCCGAGGTCGCGGCGACTGATGCCCCGACCATGATCAAGGAAGGCCAGAAGCTGGCCGGCATTGCGTCCAACGTCGTCATCAAGGTGCCGTTGACCATCGAAGGCCTGAAGGCGACGCAAGTCTTCGCCGGCGAAGGCCTGATGACCAATGTCACCCTGTGCTTCTCGCTCAATCAGGCGCTGTTGGCCGCCAAGGCCGGCGCGACCTTCGTGTCGCCCTTCGTGGGTCGCCTCGACGACCAGGGCGCCGACGGCATGCAGTTGATCCGCGATATCCGCGAGGTTTACGATGCCTACGAATTCGACACTGAAATCCTGGCTGCCTCGCTGCGAACGGCCGCTCATGTCGGTCAGGCAGCCCTGGCTGGTGCCAATGCCGCCACCCTGCCGCCGCAGGTGTTCAAGGATATGTTCAAGCATCCGCTGACCGACAAGGGGCTTGAAACCTTCCTGGCCGACTGGGCCAAGACCGGGCAGAGCATTCTCTAAGGGGCGTCAGTAGTCGTCGTCGCCCGGCATGCGCACGCCATATTTCGGTGCCGGCCTGGTTCCGGACGGGCTGCCGTTGGTTGAGGTTGCCGCTTTCATACGCGCGATCGCGGCCTGGAGATCGGCTTGGCCTTTCTGCAAATCGACATCGCCCAGGACAGCTTCATAGGCTTGGGTCCAGTCGAGTTGTCCGCGCCAGTCCCCATCGCCCGGTGTTTGCAACGGCTTGCCCAGAGCCGCTAGCAACTCGTCATTGGTGACGCCGGATTTGAGACGGACAATCCATTGACGTGCGGTCTTGGTCCATGGGCCCGGCCGCGGGCTGTCGGCGGCGATATGCAGCGCCGCGAAGGCGTTTTTGCCGTCACCGGCCAGGGCGTAGACCAGGCCGGCGTGAACCGCATAGGCATCGACCTCCGGCGCCGTCTTCTGCGCCAGTACGGCGGCGCCGGCCGCATCTTGCGGGACCTGGCCGGTCGCCGTGACCTGAGCGCGATAATACCAGAAGGCATTGACGGCCGACGACGCATCGATCTTGGCGGCCTGGGTAAAGGCGACCTTGGCGGCATCGTAGGCGCCGGCATCGTTCGTTTTTTGAGCGATCGCCAGCTCGGCGCGGCCCAGCAGATGCAGGGCGTCGAAATCACCGGGTGCGGTCTGGACTTGTTTGGTCAGCCACGGCAGGGCTTTTTGCGGATCGCCATAAGCGATCTCGCCGCGGCTGAGCGCCAGCTGCGCCAATTCGCTGTCGGGATACTGCGCCGCCTCGCCGTGCACGTCGGCCAGCAAGGCGCGGCCGTAGGCCGGTGACGGGCAGCCCTGCAAAGCGGCTGCATCGAGCATCAGATGATTAGCGGCGGCCGGTTCGTCGTCGAAGGTGACCTCGGCATCAGGCAAGCTCTTGAACTTGAACCTCACAAGCTTGGCCTGATGGCGCAGATAATCGCGCAGAACATTGTCCATCTGCGCCGAGTTAAGGTTGAACCGCTTATTGAAGGCATCGAGCCGGTTCTCACCATGGCCGACGGCGGTGACATAGTCGGCCAGCAGGCCGAGATTTTTCGGTGATGACAGCAGCCAGTGGGTCATCAGCCAGGCGCGGGCCTGGAACTCGGTCGCCACCTCGGCCTGATTGATCTCGTCGGCGTGTTGCGGGTCGACATTGGTCAAATCGGACCGCAGAGGGTGGCCGGAATCGGTCGCCTGAGCCGCCGATGCCGAGGCCTCGCCGTTGATCAGGTCGCTTTCATTGACATTGTACAGGTCGTTATCGTTGAGGAGATCCTGATAGGTCATGCGCGGTTGGTAGTTTTCGGACTCGATGCCGGCGATGTAGCTGGCCAGCGCGTGAGGCGGCAGACCGACAATGGCGTCGTTGCCGTCGAAGCGCAGGGTCGAGAAATACTGGGCGTAGCCGTCGATATACCAGGCCGGCGTGCGGATCGGAAAATGCGCCTCGAAGAAATGGCGCGTGTAGGCCCGGAAGATATAGGTCAGGCCGGTATCCTCATCCTGCTGAAGGACCGGAACCCCCTCCTTGGGTTTGAAGGGCGTATCGACGGCATAGCCCTGCACGCCGTCTTCACAGCTCTGATAGAGGCCGACGGCGTGCTCCGGAATCTGGGGGTCGATGGTGCGCAACTGCCCCTGATCCGACAGGTAGTAGAGCGTCAGCCTGGGTTCGTGATCGCCACCGTCCATGTTGGATAGGTTGCGCAATACGTAGCGGAAGCGTTCCAGTTTCGACAACAGGGCGGCGACATCGCTATGTTTGGTGTCGCTGTAGACAACGAAGTGCTGGCTTTCGGCCTTGAACCAATCGTGCTTGACGCCCGGCTTGTCGCCATGCACCACCACCGTCGTCACGGGGGCCGGCGCCGGTTGTTGCGCCTGAGCCAGCCAGGCTGTCGCCATAAGGCCGCCGACCGAGGTTGCGGCCAAAAGTCGCCGATACATGAGCAAATTCCCCCTCTGCTCCCATTTTTGTAAACGCTTACAGGCGAGGGTAGCGCAACCGTGAATGGGTCGCAAGATACGAGACCCCAAGATACGAGACTCAAGACCGACGGGTAAGGGGCGGTCAGTTCGGCGCGCTGTCGGTTTGACCGTCGACCCCGACCAGACCGGCGTCCTGCGCCGCCTGGGCGCTGACCGCCGCGTCGAGGTCGGTCAGCACATCGGCGGCGGCGATGGTCCAGTCGGCCTGGCCGACATAGGCGCCTTTGGCAGGCTGTGGATCGTCGGCCTTCATCGCCGTGATGATATCGGCGTCCCAGGCGCCGCCGTCGAGCTTGGCGATCCACTTCTTGGCCAGCGGCGCCCAGGCGCTGGGGTGCGGATTGTCGGCGACGGCGTGCAGCGCGGCCAGTGCCTCATCGCGACGGCCAAGGTGCCCATAGGCGAGGGCGGCATGATAGGCATAGGCGTCGACGTCCTGGGCTTCCTGGTAGGCCAGGACCGCGGCACCGGCGGAATCGACATCGATCTTGCCGGTCGCCAGCACCTGCGAGCGATAGAACCAGTAGGCCGTCACCGGCGATTTGGGATCTTCGTTGGCGGCTTTTTCGAACGCCGTGGCGGCCGTGGTATAGGCCTGGGCCTGGCCGTCGCCGGTGAGCTTGGCCCCGATCGCTAGATGAGCGCGGCCCAGAAGGTACTGCGCTTCGGCGTCGTGGCTGTTTTCCTGCACAGCCTTTTCCAGCCACGGCAGGGCCTTTTGCGGATCGCCGAATTCGATTTCGGCGCGCGCCAGGCTCGATTGCGCCAGTTCGCTGCTTTCGAACTTCGGCGCCTTGGTGCGCAGGTCGTTGAGCAGGGTCTGGCCGTATTTGGTGCCGGGGCAGCTCTTCAGCGCCGCCTGATCGATCAGCACGGCGTCGGCGGCCTCAGGCAGGTCGGTGAAGGTGATGTCGGCTTCCGGCAGACTCTTGAAGGTCATCTTCACGGCCTGCAGCTTGCGCAGATAGAGCCAGAGCGTGTGGTTGAGCTGTCCGGGGGTCAGGCCGAAGACGCGCTGGAATGCCTTGACCTTGTCCTCGCCGCCATGGATGGCGGTAATGTAGGCCTGGAACCTGGCCAAATTCTCGTGCGACGACAGGATCCAGTGGGTCAACACCCAGGAGCGCGCCTGGAACTCGTTCTTGATACCTGCCGGGCCGACATCACTGTGGCCGTCGCTGTCATTGCCGATCAGGATGTCGCTGTAATCGAGGCTGTAGAGATATTCGCTGCCCAGACGTTGCAACAAGGTGCCGGTGGCGGCCGGCGCCATGCCGACGACCGCGGTATTGCCGTCGAATCGCGTCGCCGAGAAATACTGGGAAAAGCCGTCGATGAACCATTGCGGCGTGCGCTGCGACGAATGGCTGTAGAAGAAATGGCGGGCATAGGCCTGGAAGATATAGACCAGGCCCTCGTTTTCCGGCTGCTTCTCAAGCGCCGTTTGAGCACGCTCCTGGTAGTACATGTGGACTCCGAAGCCCTGACTGCCGTCCTCGCAGCCGCTGTACAGGCCGATGGCGTAGGGCGGGTCTTCCGGATCGACGGCATGCAGATCGTGCTCGTCGCCGAGGTAGTAGAGCTCCATCTTCGGCGCGTCGGCCGGCGGATTGAGGTCAACCTGGGTGAATTCACGCAGGGTGAACCAGAAGCGCTCCATCTTGGCCAGCAAGCCGGCCACGTCCTTGTGCTGAGTGTTGGAGTAGACGATGAAGTGCTGGCTTTCGGCCTTGAACCAGGTGTGCGGCCGCCGAGGCTTGTCACCATGGACGACGACGGTCGTCGGCGCACTGGCCGACGGCGGCGTGACACCGGTTACCTGCGCATGCGCTGGCGACAGCGATATCAGGGCGGTCAGGGCGCTTGTCGCGGTGGCGATCAACAAACAACGCTTCATGTCTCTACTTCCTGTTTTTATGGCCTTTAGAGTGGCATGGCCGCTTTTTGGTCCGCAGCTCCAGCGGGTGCGGCCGCCGGGCAGGGTTTAGTTATAACGTTACGATAGGTCCGGACCTGTCGCAATATGTGGTATTCACATCCCGGGAACCGGGGCGTCTCCCGAGTTCAGGGCATCGTCGGCGGCCTGCTGCATGGCGTCGTCTTCCATGGCTCGAACGAGGTTCTGGTAAACCTCGTGATTGGCCAGCGTCCAGCGCGCCAGGCCGCTTTCCGGCGCCGGGTCGGCTTTCAGTGCAGCGACGATATCGGCGTCCGACGCGCCGGCGGTCAGGCGATCGATCCAGCTCTTGGCCAGGGCGGCGCGTGACCGCCCGTGCGGATCGTCGGCGACTGTGTGCAGGACGCGCAATGCGTCGGCCTTCTGGCCGAGATGAGCGTAGGCCAGGCTCGCGCCAATGGCGTAGTCGTCGACCTCGGGCGACAATTGCCAGGCGTGGATGGCGACCTGCAAGGCGCCGTCATCGGGCGTATCTTCACCGGCCACCTGGGCGCGGAAATAGAAGTAGTCGGCGGCGGCGGAATTGGCGTCGATGCCAGAAGCCTTGAGGAAGGCTTGTGCGGCGGCGGCCAGGGTCTGCGCGCGGGCATCACCTTGGCGGGTCGATGCCTGGGCCAGTTGGGCGCGGCCGAGCAAATACTGGCTTTCGAAGTCACCCGGTGCGTCGGCGACGTGTTTCGTCAGGTAGGGCAAGGCCTTGGCCGGATCGCCGAACAGGATTTCGGCGCGCGCCAGTGTGTCCTGAGCGAGGTCGCTTTCGGGGTATTTGGGCGCTTCCTCGCGGATCTCGCCCAGCAGCTTCTGGCCGTAATCCGCCGTCGGGCACGATTTCAGGGCCGATGACCACAGCAACAGCTTCTCCGCCGAGGCCGGCAGGGTCTCAAACGTTACCGGCTCGGCGGCCGGCAGGGTGAAGGGCATCTTCATCGCCATGACGTGGTGACCGTGGAGATAGCTCCAAAGCGTATAGTCGAGGCGCGCGGGGGTAAGGCCGAAGCTCTTCTGGAAGGCGTCGACCGGGGCTTCGCCGCTCGCCGTGGCATTGAGATAGGCGGCGAACTTGCCGCGGTTTTGCGGGTTGGATTCGACCCAATGGGTCAGAATCCAGGCGCGCGCCTCGAATTCGTTGCTCAGCGCGCTGGCGTCGTCGCCGTCATAGCCCTTCTTGCGATCGGCGCCGGTCAGAATGTCCTTATAGTTGAGGTGATAGTCGAGGCCGTTGCTGACCTCCTGCAGGAAGCTGGCATAGGCTTCCGGCGCCATGCCGACGACGGCCTGATTATCGTCGAAGCGGGCGGTGGCCATGTAGTGGGCAAAGCCGTCGATGAACCATAGCGGCGTACGATGGCTGTCATTCACACTCAGGAAGTGCTTGGCATAGGCCTCGAAAGCGTAGCTTAAGCCCTCGTTTTCGGGCTGCCGCTCCAGCGGTTGCTTGCTTTCCGGGCGGTAATACATGTCCGCGCCATAGGCCTGAACGCCATCGGCGCAGCTTTTGTAGAGGCCGACGGCATAGGGCGGCGGGGCTGGATCGGCGATGGCCAGGCTTTCGCTGTGGGCGACGTAGTAGAGTTCGAGCTTCGGCGCGGAGGCTTCGGGCTGGCCGTTCAGGCCGGCGACGTAGCGCAGCAGGGTGTGAAAGCGCTCCAGCCGGGCGATCAGCGCCTCGGCATCGGCCATTTTGGCGTCACTGTAGACGATAAAGTGCGCGCTCTCGCCCTTGATCCAGACGACGCCCTTGTGACGCTTCTGAGCCTCGACGACGACGGTGGTCGGTGGGGCGGCTGCCGGCGTCGCCTGGCGGGCATGGGCCAGTCCCGGCGCGGCCGTTGCCAGAGCCATCGCTATAACCGTTGCGACCGATTTCCGCATTTGAAGCCCCCTCACGCGACGCCTGTGTGCAGGCGCACAAATTCACGACAATCCGGTGGCTTTACGGCGGGATTGTGTCAGACGTGTTATGTCTGAAAGTGTGGCTTTACGACCGGTCGCCGCCAGCTAAGCCTTCATCGCCTCGGCGATCTGGTTAACGACGGCCTTGACCTGCTTTTCATCGTCGCCTTCGGCCATGACGCGGATCAGCGGCTCGGTGCCGGACGGCCGCACCAGGACGCGGCCCGAGCCCTTGAGCATGGCTTCGCCGTCGCGGATCGCCTGCTTGACGTGGTCGGACTCGAGCGGTGAACTGCCGGTATATTTGACGTTCTTCAGCACCTGCGGCACGGTCTCGAACTGGCGGCCGAGCTGTGACATCGGCTTGCCGGATTCAACCAGCACGGCCAGGACCTGCAGCGCGGCGATCAGGCCATCGCCGGTGGTGGCATGGTCGAGCATGATGACGTGGCCGGACTGTTCGCCGCCGAGGTTGAAGCCGCCTTCGCGCATGCGTTCCATGACATAGCGGTCGCCGACCTTGGTGCGTTCGAGCGTCAGCTTCTTCGACGACAAGAAGCGTTCGAGGCCGAGGTTCGACATTACCGTGGCGACGACGCCCTTGCCCTGGAGCAGGCCGCGGCTGGCCCAGTTGCCGGCGATGATGGCCATGATCTGGTCGCCGTCAACGATCTGGCCATGCTCGTCGCAGATGACGACGCGATCGGCGTCGCCGTCGAGCGCGATGCCGATGTCGGCGCGCAGTTCCTTGACCTTTTCGACCATGGTCTGCGGCTGGGTCGAGCCGCACTTTTCGTTGATATTGACGCCGTCAGGTGTGACGCCGACCGAGAAGACCTCGGCGCCCAGTTCGTAGAGGGCCAGCGGTGCCACCTTATAAGCAGCGCCATTGGCACAATCGATGACCACACGCAAACCCTTCAGACGCAGGTGGCGCGGGAAGGTCGCCTTGGCAATTTCGACATAGCGCCACTGGGCGTCGTCGACACGGGCAACGCGGCCCAGGCAGTGGGCTTCGGCCAGGCCGTCGAGAATATTGCCGTCCATGCGCGCTTCGATATCGAGCTCGACTTCGTCGGACAGCTTATAGCCATCAGGGCCGAACAGCTTGATGCCGTTGTCGGCGAAACCGTTATGCGAGGCGGAGATCATGACGCCGAGATCGGCGCGCATCGACCGTGTCATCAGGGCGACGCCCGGCGTCGGCAGCGGCCCGAACAGGCGTACATCCATGCCCACCGAAGTGAAGCCGGCGACCAGGGCGGGCTCGATCATGTAGCCCGACAGGCGGGTGTCCTTGCCGATCACCACGAGGTGGCGGCGGTCGTCCTCGGACATGAACTTCTTGCCCGCCGCCATGCCGACGCGATAGGCGACCTCGGCGGTCATCGGGAAGGAGTTGGCGCGGCCGCGGATGCCGTCGGTACCAAAATATTTGCGATCAGCCATGATGAAGTCCGAAAATTGGTCCTATGCCACCAAAGGCATTTATGGTGCGCGGAGGCTTAGCGGATTACGCGCTGCGTCTTCGAGTCACATTGTCGTGCCTTTTGTTACAGATGAAGTCTTAAAAACTGATTTTGTTGAAGTTTTGTCCATAACCTTGAAATGAAATGACACGGCAATTTATGTTGCGTTCAGCCGTCGTCTGGTAGTAACGCCGCCACGACCCTCCAGCAGACGGAACCAGACCTCATGTGCGGCATCATCGGTATCATCGGCAATTCGGACGTGACGCCACGCCTGCTGGAAAGCCTGCGCCGGCTTGAATATCGCGGCTACGACTCCGCCGGCATCGCCGTGCAGACGCTGAACGGGCCGCAACGCCGCCGTGCCGCCGGCAAGATCAAGAACCTGGAAGCGGTTATCGACGACGAGCCGCTGCCTGGCGTCAACGGCATCGGCCATACGCGCTGGGCGACTCACGGCGCGCCGTCGGTGCGCAACGCCCACCCGCACGCCTATGGCGAGGTCATGGTGGTGCACAACGGCATTATCGAGAACTTCGCCGAGCTCAAGGCCGAACTTCAGGCCAAGGGTGAAGCGTTCGAGTCCGACACCGACACCGAAGTCATCGCTCACCTGCTCAATGACGAAATCAAGCGTGGCGGCGAGGTCAAGGAAGCGTTCAAGCGCGTGCTCGACCGGTTGCACGGCGCCTATGCTCTGGCCATCCTGGTCAAGGGCGAAGACGATCTGATCCTCGGTGCCCGACGCGGCTCACCGCTGGTCGTCGGCTGGGGCGACAATGGCGAAATGTTCCTGGGCTCGGACGCCCTGGCGGTTGGCCCGTTTACCCAACGCGTCACCTATCTCGACGAAGGCGACTGGGTACTGCTGCATCGCGGCTCGGCCGAGGTCTTCGACGCCAGCGGTTTCCGCGTCAACCGTCCGGTGACGACCGTCTCAGCCTCGGCGGCCCTGGTCGAAAAGGGCTCGTTCCGCCACTTCATGGAAAAGGAAGTCCACGAGCAGCCGGAAAGCTGCCAGCGCACCATGTCGGCCTATCTCGATCCGATCGCCGGCGCTGTGCGCGCCGATATCAAGGCCGGCATCGATTTCTCCCAGGTGGCGCGCCTGCAGATCATTGCTTGCGGCACCGCCTATTACGCCGGCTCGATCGCCCGCTATATCTTCGAGACCCTGGCCGGGTTGCCGGTCGACGTCGAAGTGGCGTCTGAGTTCCGTTATCGCTCGCCGGCGGTGACGCCGGGCACGCTGGCCATTGCCGTGTCGCAATCGGGCGAAACCGCCGACACCCTGGCGGCCTTGCGCTGGTGCCAGGCTCAGGGCCTGAAGACCGCCGCCGTCGTCAACGTCCACACCTCGACCATGGCGCGTGAGGCCGACATCCTGTGGCCGACCCACGCCGGTCCGGAAATCGGCGTCGCCTCGACCAAGGCCTTTACCGCCCAGTTGTCGGCCCTGCTGTCGCTGGCCGTATGCGCGGCAGTACAGCGCGGCCGAGTTGATGCGACGCGCGAGGCCCAGCTGGTACAAACCCCGCTCGAAGTGCCGGGCCTGATCACCCAGGCCCTGTCGATGGATCCGGACATTACCCGTGTCACTCATGAGCTCGCCAAGGCACGCGACGTCATCTATCTCGGCCGTGGCGACATGTATCCGCTGGCCCTGGAAGGTGCGCTCAAGCTGAAGGAAATCAGCTATATTCACGCCGAAGGCTATGCCGCCGGTGAGCTCAAGCATGGACCGATCGCCCTGATCGACGAAAACACCCCGGTGGTGGTTATCGCGCCGGACGGCGAGTTGTTCGAGAAAACAGCCTCGAACGTCCAGGAAGTGGCGGCGCGCGGCGGCCGGGTCATCATGATCACCGACGTGCCGGAAAAGGTCCCGGCCCTGTCCGGCGATGCCGCCCATGCGCTGAAGATCATCAAGGCGCCGGCGTGCGATCCGTTTATCGCTTCGCTGGTCTATTCAGTGCCGATCCAGCTTCTGGCCTATCATACCGCCGTCAACAAGGGCACCGACGTCGACCAGCCGCGCAACCTCGCCAAGTCCGTGACAGTGGAATAGTATGCGGGCGCTGACATGACAGGCCCCGGCGTCGGGGCATGATGTCACGGAGCGGGGGACGCTTTGCTGCCAGAGATCGAAAGCAAGTCATTGCCGGACGACCCAAGCCCGCCGAGACACAAACATATTCCGGCATTGCAATCCGTCCGCGGACTGGCGGCCTTGGTCGTCCTGTTGAACCATGCCCTGTTTGTTTTCGCGACCTCGCCTGGATTTCGCTATGGAAGCGAAGCAGCATTGAACGCCCATGCGGCCGTTGTTCTGTTTTTCGTTCTGAGTGGCTACGTATTATCGCGATCCCTGAGCGGCGCGCACATTTCTATAGATGTTTGTTGGCGGTTCTATGTCCGCAGGGGTTTCCGCGTCTATCCCGCCGCCCTTTTGTCGGTGATGGCGGGCCTGGCATACGTCCTGACAATTCGCGAGCACTTTGCAACGCCGAACGTGTCGCACTGGTTTATTGCTGAGTACACCGGGGTTAAATTCGACCTCAAAAGCGTCATTCAAAATATTACGATTTTAAAAAGCTCATACATGCCCATAATGGGCACGATAAAAATAGAAATCGAAGGCTCAATTCTGTTGCCTTTCCTTTGGATGTTAACCAAAGGGCCCCGGGGTATTTTCCTTCTTCTTTTCACCGGCGCCATTTGCGTGGGGGTGGGGCGCATCAACCCCATGCTGGAATACGGCTTCAGTTTTGCCTTGGGCGCATGGTGTTTCAGACATGGTCAGACCTTGGCCGATTGGGCGCGAAAGCCTTGGTTCGGGCTGATTGCCCTGGTTGTATTGCTCTTTTTCCGCCGCATTAACAGCGGCTGGAATTTTGAAACCGACTACACGGCGCCCTTGCCGACGGCTGTTGAAACCCTGGCCGCGGGCGCGCTGATCCTCTTCGTGGTCAACGCAAAGGCCGGTGTCGCCTGGCTTGAAGCGAAACCGATCGTCGCGCTCGGCGATGTTTCCTACAGCATCTACCTTTTCCATTTTCCGATCATGTCGGCTCTATCGACATGGCTCGTATTCGATCTTTTGCCGGTCGATGGTTCGGCATTGCTGCTGGCACCGATGACTTTGGGGCTTACCGCCTTGCTGTCATGGGTGACCTATCGATATGTCGAACTTCCGGGTATTGCCGCGGGGCGGGCCTTTCTGGACCGTGCGGTGAGGCTACGGGTCAAGCCCGAAGTTTCCTGAACGAGCATGAACGCCGCCCTCAAGCGCCGTTCATGTGGCGGGGGTTACCTTCTTTTCAACAAACGGCGACTGGCCGTTGTGTAGGAAAAGGAGACTTCCCATGAGCAACACGTTCTCGATCAAGACGGCGATCGTGACGGTGGCGGCGGCTGCAGGTTTGCTCACTGCGGCCGCGCCGGCCACCTCGCAGGCGCAAGGCATCATTGTCGATGCCCGTATCGGTCACGGCGGCGGTTACTATGACCGCGCTGCCTATTATGACTGGCATGCCGATTATGACCGCTATCACCGCGGCGGCTGGAGCCGCGATGGCCTGTGGGTCGACATTTACGGCTTCTGGCACGCCCGTGACGGCCGCTGGCGCGACTTTGACGGTCGCTGGCACGATCGCGACGACTATAGCTGGCGCGATCGCGGTCATTGGGACCATGGCCCTCGCGATGACCGGGGTGGCGACTGGGGCCGCGGCCGCGACCACGGGCGCTGGTAGTCAATTCCCGAAAGCCGCCGGTTTGTACCGGCGGCTTTTTTCATATTCGGCGTTGAAGAACGCGGGTTTGGCGTTGACTTGACCCGCCCAGGGCTTAAGCCTCAAGCCAAACAGGGAGTAGACCATGGATCGCCGCTCTTTTCTTGCCGGTAGCGCCGGAACCTTGGGTGTCATGGCAACCAGCGCCTGCGCCGAGATCGCCCCGGGCAACAGCCTGCCGCAGGTCACCTGGAATTTCGACAATCTGACCTCGATCGGTGGGGAAATCACGCACGTCGAAGGCCACCCGCAACTGATTGATTCGCCGTTCGGCAAGGCGGTGCTGTTCGATGGCGTCGCCGACGCTCTGTTTATCGACCGCCATCCGCTGGCCGGCGCCAAGACCTTTGCCTTCGAGGCTTTTTTTCGGCCGGACGGCGGCGCTTTCGAACAGCGCTGGTTCTATCTCGACGAGACCGATCCACCGCCGCCCGCCGGTGAAAAGCCGCTTGATCCGCACTTCACGTTCGAAATCCGGGCGACCTCGGACAAATGGTATCTGGACACCTATACGGTGGGGCCGAACTACAAGCAGACCCTGATCTTTCCGGACAAGCAATTCCCGTTGGGGCAGTGGTACCACGTCGCCCAGACCTATGACGGCAAGACCTATAGCAGTTTCGTCAACGGCGTGCTGCAGGGCGCGGCAGACATCGCCTATGTCCCGCAAACGGCCGGCCGGTCGTGCATCGGCACGCGGATCAATCGCGTCAACTACTTCAAGGGCGCCGTGGCCAAGGCCCGCTTCACGCCGTGGTTCCTCGGCCCGGACAAGTTCATGGCTTTGAAGGCGTAACCTTGGCCACCGGGCCCGGATGCAGGGTCAGGACCATGATCTGCGGTGGCGCGCCGAACCGGATCGGCAGACCGCTTTCGCCCAGGCCGCGGGTAACGATCAGGATGCGGTTGCCGCGCAGCAGCCAGCCCTTGGCGGTTTCTTCGAGATAGCGCGAATTGCGCACCGGCGCGCCAATCAGCGGAAAGCGCACCTGCCCGGCATGGGTATGCCCAGCCAGGACAAGGCCAGTCGCGGCCGCCGGTCCTTTCACGAATGGATCCGGTTCGTGGATCATTGTCACTTCGGCGACGCCGGCGGGAACGCCTTGCATCGCCTTGGCGAAATCCGGATGACCGGTTGTCTTGTTTTGCAGGCCTTCGAGCCATAGATCGCCGCCGGCGCGGGCAATACGGGCCGAGCTATTGTCAAGGACCTGAATGTGTTGCGCGGTCAGGGCGTCGCGCGTGTCGTCACAACTCCACCAGCAATCGTGATTGCCCAACACAGCATAGACACCGAGTGGCGCGTTCAGGCTGCCGAGTGCGGCCAGGCCCTGTTGTTCGCGTGCATTTTCGGCGGCATCGCGCACTTCGCGCTTGCGGCTGCGGTGCAGGGTCAACCAGTCCCCGCCGATATAGTCGCCACCCAGCAGAATGATGTCGGGACGCAGCGCATTGGCGCGAGCGACGATGTCGTTCACACGCTTCGGGGTCATATGGACAGGATCGATGTGTATGTCCGCCAGAAACACGGCTCGCACCGGCGCCGTGTTTGCCGGCCACGATGGAACCGCCACATC
>FTDJ01000329.1_pt1 | contig 39353 bp, 31 predicted proteins | sample 1639861 | NCBI WGS metagenome assembly FTDJ01 (sample SAMEA3914869, study PRJEB12502) | metagenome | biome: forest; material: soil | place: USA | collected 2012-03-12 | depth 0.1 m | reverse complement strand
GGGGCCGACGGCGACGACTTCGCCTTCCTGCGGCTTTTCCTTGGCGGTGTCCGGGATGATGATGCCGCCCTTGGTCTTGGTCTCTTCTTCGACACGCTTGACCAGGACGCGGTCGCCTAAGGGGCGAAAGCTCATGATGTCTCTCCAGAAATTAGGGTTTGAGAAAGTTGTTAGCACTCAGCACACGCGAGTGCCAGCGACGCGGCGGAGATAGGCGCGGGGGCAGGCCGAGTCAAGCGCGCCCCGGCGAAATTTTTATGACTGGCGACGTCGGCGCGGCGGCTCAGGAGCGGCGTTGCGGCTCGGGCGGCAGGGCGTGCTTCTTGCCGGTCGTGCGGGCGCCCAGCCAGGCGTCGAGGTCGCAGGCGGGCGGTTGCTCGCGCCCGGCGTCAGCGGCCAGGGGCTGAGGCGCCTCCGGCAGTGCCGGCCATGCCGACGAGCCGCGACGCCGCTGTTTCGCGCGATGATCCATCCGGACGCCCCTGAGCCTTGCCATGGCGCCAGTGTAACGCCAAGCGGCCGCGGAAGGCGCATGTCAAAGGCCGACATGAGGCGACATGAAGCGGCGTCGGGACCTGTGGCGGCTCGAGAGTATGCAAAAAGGACGCGGTAGCCGGAAACTGGATCGTCATGGCCGGAAATACCGCATTTTGCACTGCGTCATTAAATCTTCCTCAACCTGTTAACGATAAATCCCAGCAAGGGTGTAAGCGGTTTCACGGGCAAGGTTGAAGGGTGTTTAAATACCACTCAACGTCCGATGCGCAAGGGGCGCGTCATGCAGGCGACAGGCACGGTCAAGCGCGATTTCAGGAACCTGGCCAACATCACCGAGTCGGCCTCGACCTCGCGCATCCTCAACCTGGCCCTGGTCCATACGCTGAGCGCCGGCGAGGAGGACTATGCCGCGCGGCCGTTCTTCACCCACCTGAAGCTCAACAAGGCCATACTGATCAAGCACACCCTGCGGCCCAACGAAATCGAGCTGTTCCGCAAGGGACGCCGCACGGCGACCAAGATCATCCTGCCGTTCGACACCGGCGAACTGCGGCTGGGCGGCGAATCGATGTTCGTCGAGCAGATCGGCTTCGACCGTTCGCTGCTCGGGCTTTACGGCGGCGACCCGATGGCCATGCAGCGCGACCTGGACGTGCTGCGGCTGCTGGACGTCCTGCCGTCGCTGGACCCGTTCATCGTGCGCGAGGCCATGGCGCGGCGCGGTTTCGCGCCGGCGCCCTGCTACCTGAAGATTTCCGCCAACGATATCAGCAACATGATCGCCTTCGCCAATGACGAGATCGCGCGCCTGGTCGGCATCGCCTTCGCCGATACCAAGTCGGTGGCGGCGCTGCGCTTCACCGGCAAGATCCTGTCGGACGAACTCGACAACGAGCTTGACCCGCTGAAGGCGACGCTGCGCCTCAGCCGCAGCCAGTTCGCCGAGGGCATCTTCTCGTGGCGCGGCTTCCTCTATTTCAAGTGGCGCTATCTCGACCTGCAGTCCGAGCTGCGCAGCGTGATCGAGGCCCTGGCCAAGTACCAGCCGGCCGGTTTCATCGACGCCGACCTGCGCGATGTCCTGCAGCAGGTGCGGCCGCGCCTGGCCAAACGGATCATGTCGGCGCTGGGTAATGTCGGGCGCATCATCGCCTTCTACGACAACGCCTACGGCCAGCTGATCGACGGCCACAACCCGCTGCCGTTCCGCGAATTTCTGCTGGAGGGGCCGAAGATGTTCTACGAGCTGGGCGAACACGTCGGCATATTGACGCATATCGCCTCGTTCTGGGCCTATCGCGTCGGCAATCCGCGCACCGGCCGCCTGACTCCGGTCGATTATGCCGACACTCTGCTCGATTTCGAGGACAGCCTGGCCGGGACGGGTGTCGAGGGTTAGGCCGCCAGGCGCTTTTCGTTGACCAGCAGCAGGAGTTCGGCGGCGGCGCGGGCGTCGGCCATGGCGCGGTGGTGGTTGTCCAATCGGATGCCGTATTCGCGCGACAGCGGCGCCAGACCGTAGGAGCCGTGGCCGGGATAGTATTTGCGCATCGAGGCGCAGGTGCACAGCTTGGGCAGGCGGAAGGGCAGGCCGGCGCGGCGGAACTCGGACGCGATGAAGCCGTAGTCGAAATTGACGTTGTGGGCGACGAAGACGGAGCCCTTCAGAAATTCAGCCAGGTCCGCGGCGATGTCGGTGAAAGCGGGGGCATCGCACACCATGGCGTCGTCAATGCCGGTCAGCCCGGTGATGAAGGCCGGGATATGGCGGCCGGGATTGACCAGGCTCTGCCATTCGCCGACGATCCGGCCGCCCTGGATCTTGACGGCGCCGATTTCGGTGATGCGGTCGTTGGGCGGCCTGCCGCCGGTGGTTTCAACATCGACGACGACATAGGCCTGGTCCGGATCGGCGCGATAGGCGACACGGCAGATGCCGGCATCGAAGCCTAAGTCGCGCAGCAGCTTCATGCGGGCCAGCTGATTGCGGCGGACCTGGTCGCCCTCGCCCTTGATCTCGATGAAGCGCAGTTCGCTTCCGCGCGTCAGCATGAGGTCGGGAAAGCCGTCGCGCAAGCCATACCAGTCGCGCGCCATCATCTCCAGAAGGCCGGCCAGGCCTTCGCGCGGGGCGGCGGCGGCCAGGCGCTCGACCAGGCCGGGCAGGGCCGCCGACCACCAGAAGAGCGCGTTGTCTTCGCCGGCGTGGCGGCGGATGGTTGTGTCGATCAGGCCTTGCGCCCGGCCCGACCGGACGGCGTCGAGCTTGCGGGCGATCCCGGCGGCGTAACGGACGGCGAAGCTCCTGTCCTTCAGCGCGCGCGGCACGAAGTCGAAGGCGCTGGCATAGGCGTCGGGGGCGCCGAACAGCTCGTCCCAGAACAGCAGGCCGAACAGGGCCGACCACAGGCCATTCTCGACGTGGTGGCAGGTGTACCCTTGCGCCTCGAAATGCGGAAAGGCGGCGTATTCGGGGTGGCCGCGATAGAGGTCGTCGACGACGATTTCCTCGGCCTCGCGCAGCAGGCCGGTGAAGACGCCGGTCCTGGCGTGGCCGAACTTGCGGGCATGGAAATCGGCGGCGAAGATGTACTCCTCGTCGTGGGCGGGGGCGTCCATCATCGCCGCCAGCCTGGTTTTGACCGCGTCGTGGTCGCCGGCATTGTAGAGGAGGCGCACGATGCGTTCGTGACTCTCGAAGGCGGCCGAGCGGCCATAGACGGCCAGGGCGGTCGCGTGGTCGCGGGCGCGCTCGTAATGCAGGCCGGTCAGGTGCAGGGCCTGGTCGCGCAGGGCCGCGGTAAAGTCGCTGACCGCCGGTGGCAGGGTGCCGGCGGCGACGCGTTCGAGGGCCACGGGATCACCTGCCTTGACGGCGCTCAGGGCGCGGCTCCACGCGAAGCCCGAGCGCGCCTCGGCGGCATCGGCGAAGCGGGCGGCGAAGGCTTCGCGCGAGCGCACCCCGACCACGCCGAGGTCGCGCAGGGTGAAGCTTTGCAGATTGGTCGAAAGCTTGCCGAAATAGAGATAGAGCAGGAAGGCGACCGCTTCCTTGCGTGCCGGGACGAAACGGTCGCCCAGGTCGCAGGCGAATTCGTCGAAATCGAGCGTCTCGTAAAGCTGGACGACGAGCGCGCTCTTGGCCTGGGCGGCGCGGATGGCGATGTCGTGGCTGCGCGCCAGTTCGACCAGTTCGGGTTTGGTCATGCACCCGAGCAGGGCCAGGTGGTCGCCGCGTTCGAGCGGCCGGATGAAGCCGGCGGCGCGCAAGGCGTCCAGCCCGTCCTCGATACGCTCAAGCTCGCCGTAGCGCAGGTCGTCGGCCGTGAAGACCACCATCTTGCGGTTGCTCATGCGGACGTAAAGGCATTGCGCCGTTTCGTCGAGGGCCTCGAAATCGGCGATGAAGCCGTGCTCGGCCTCGCCCAGCACGTCGTTGTAAATCTCACGCACGAAGGCGATCATTTCGCGGAAATGATCGAGGTAATAGAGCGGCGGCAGGACGGGAAAACGGGACATGGCGTGGAATTGGTTCTATATATGTTCCGAACAAAGCTGGCAAGGTGCCCCAACCCGGTTCACCATGGAATCGGGGGCAGGTACTTATCGATTCCTGACGGCGGGCCGGCCTAACGTGACGGGCTCAGGAGTTGCGTCATGGTCAAGTCGGTCACCGACAAGCACGATACCGGTCACCACGGCTTCGACGAAGCGTGGGACCAGGTCAAGCTGCGTGCCCGCCAGGCCTGGGACTGGCTGAAGGGCCGCGCAGCAGCCTTCTGGGCCTGGCTGAAAAGCCTGCCGCGCGCGGTGGTGTGGATCGCGGCGGCGGTGCTGGTCGTGCTGGTCGCCATCATCGTCTTCCTGGCCCAGCCCAACTGGGACTGGGCGCGGTCAACTGTCTCCTCGTTCGCCTCGGGCAAGCTGCACCGCAAGGTGACGATCGGCGGCCACCTGCGCGTCCACGCCATCAGCCTCCATCCGCGCGCCTCGGTGACCGGCCTGACGATTGCCGAGCCATCAGGCGGCGTGACGGGCGCGCCGAAAGAGAACCTGGCCGTGGTCGACGGCGCCACGGTGACGGCCGAACTGATGCCGCTGTTCGTCGGCCACATCGTACTGCCGCGCCTGGAAATCACCCGTCCGGTCGTGACCGCCTACCAGGACGCCGCCGGCCACGCCAACTGGGATTTCAGCGACGGCAAGGCGGCGGCCCAGCCGCTGAAACTGCCGCTGATCCGCAACTTCATCATCAATGACGGCCATATCACCTTCACCAGCCTGCAGCGCCGCCTGACCTTCACCGGCACGGTCGACGCGCACGAACGCGCCGGTGCCGGCCGCACGGCCTTCGCCCTGACCGGCCAGGGCAGCCTGAATGGCAAGGTCTTCCGGCTGAACGCCACCGGCGGGCCGCTGCTCAATGTGCGCTCGACCACGCCCTATCCGTTCGCCCTGACCGCCCAGGCCGGCGACACGGTGATGAAGGCGACCGGCCAGGTGACGCATCCGTTCGATCTCGGCCGGCTGGCCGGCAACGTGTCGGTCAGCGGCAGCAACATGGCCGACCTCTACTACATCACCGGCCTCAGCCTGCCCGACACCGCGGCCTATCGCGTGTCGGCGAAGGTGACGCGCGCCGGCATGGTCTATCATATCGACGGTATCAACGGCCGCGTCGGCGGCAGCGATCTGGAGGGGGCACTGAAGGTTCAGATCAGCGCCGCCGGCCGGCCGGACCTGACCGGATCGCTCAGCTCGCGCAGCCTCGACTTCAAGGACCTGGGCTCGCTGGTCGGCGCCACCGCCGCCAATGCCCCGTCCGCGCCGAAACTGGCTGCCGATCCGACGGCGGCCCAGGCGGCGCGGCGCCTGCTGCCCGACGTGCCGCTGGACGTCGAGCGCGTGCGCGGCATGGACGCCCACGTCCGTTATCGCGCCCTGTCGGTGCAGACCGGGCCGCACATGCCGCTGCGCCAGGTCAGCCTGGGGGTCGACCTCGACCATGGCCTGCTGGTCCTCGACCCCGTCGATTTCGCCTTTCCGCAGGGCCACCTGTCGGGCACGGCGCGCATCGACGCCCGCCAGGCCGTGCAGCGCGACGCCATCGACTTCCGCCTCACCGGCATCGCCGTCCAGCAGTTCGTGCCGCAGATCCAGGGCGCCACGCCGATCGAAGGCAATCTGAGCGCCCGCGTCAAGGCCGAAGGCATCGGCAATTCGGTGCACAAGGCGGCTTCGACCGCCAATGGCGAACTGACCGTGGCCATGCCGTCGGGCACCATGCGCCAGAGCTTCGCCGAGCTGCTGGGTGTCGATGCCAGCAAGGGTCTGATCCAGCTGCTCGGCAAGGATGCGAAGCAGACCGGCGTGCGCTGCGCCGTGGCGGATTTCAACGTCCGCAACGGCCTGATGCAGTCGCAGTCGATCGTCTTCGACACCGACGTGGTCCGCGTCGACGGCTCGGGCAGCGTCAACCTCAACGACGAGAGCCTGAAGGTGGTGCTGAAGGGCAAACCGAAAAAATTCCGCCTGGTGCGCGTCGATGCGCCGATCGTCATCGGGGGACACCTGGCGGCGCCGGCCGTTGGCATAGATGCTGGCCCGGTCGTCGCCCAGACCGGGCTGGCGGCGGTGTTCCACACCCTGATCCCGTTCCTTGGCTTCGACCTGGCCAGGGACGCCAACTGCCAGGGGCTGCTGGCCGACGCCCAGGCCCAGGGCGCGCCGGTGAAGGCCGGGCGTTAACTTTGCAGATGGCGGACGATGTCGTCGTATTCGGCCGATCCGGCCAGCGACACCAGGCTGCGGTCGACGCGGATATAGATGATGCTTTCGTCGTGCTGGTCGTAGGCCATTTTGAGGTAGCTCAGGGCGCGCGGCTTGTCGTTCAGTTCGGCCGCCAGGCCGGCGATGTCGAAGGCCGAACCGACGCCGTATTCGTACTGCTTCTGCCGCCGGTCCAGCATGGCGCGCAGCATACCCTCGCGTCCGCCCTGGCGCAGGCCGTCCGCCGCCGCCTCGGCCAGGCTCTGGCCGTAGAGGTCGTTGGCCAGCTTCGCCGCTGTAAGGGCCTCGCGCACGAAACCTTCGTTGTCGCCTTCGTCGAAATAGATGTCGCGCAGATAGGTGTGCGGCGAGCGGAAGGTCGGATCGGCGGCCGCCATGCCGGTCAGGATGCGTATGCCTTCGGCCTTGCCGCCGTCGCGGTAGAGCAGCACGGCGCGGTCGGCGATGATCGAGCGCGAGGACGGATCCAGCGCCAGGGCCTGGTCGATCTGGCGCATGGCCTCGGCGTAGCGGCCCTGGGTATAGAGGAAGGTGGCGTACCAGTGGCGCGTATTGGCGTTGTCGGGCTCCAGCCCCAGCGCCTTGTCGTATTCGCTCTGCGCCCCGCGGATGTCCCAGAAGCCGTAGAAACGGGCGAAGGCCAGGGCGGCGTGGGCGCCGGCCAGGCGGTTGTCGAGCGCCAGGGCGTGCTGGGCGTTGTCACGCGCCAGCGGGAAGGCCTTGCTGGCCGGCATGGAGGTGAACTCGCTGGCCAGGTCGTAGCAGTTGGCAAGGCCGGCATAGGCCTCGGCATAGGCCGGCGCGATGCGGATGGCGCCGTTGAACTCGTCGATGGCGCGTTGCAGCGACTGCGGCGTGCGCTGCGCCCAGTCGGCCATGCCACGGACATAGAGGGCCTGCGCCGCCTCGGGCACCGGCGGACGTGCCGCCGGCTGCAGGCTGAAGGCCACCGCCACCGTGGCCGCCACGGCGACGATTGCGGCCGCGATGCCGGCCGGCATCAGCCAGCGCGGCGGGGCGGGACGGGGTGGTAAAGGCGTCTCCGCGTCCTCGGCCGGGCCGCCGCCTTTCAGCCAGGCTTCAAGCTCGCTGACCTCGGCATAGATGCGCCCGCCCGCCTGGCCGCGCAGGCGATGCACCGGCAGGCCGCGCTCGCGTTCCCAGCGCATGACGGTGCGTTCGGTGCGGCGGAAGAAGTTGGCGACTTCCTTCCACGACTCCAGCCGCGTCTTCCTGGCGCTGTCGTTCCCCATCGCGGCTTTTACCCCTCCCCGGCAGTGTGCCCCCGTGCCTGTGAAGCGCAGATTAGCAACGAATGCGTTTAACGGCAATGGCTTGCGCAAAAACAACGCACTTCCGTGCGTCGTGCCATGTCGGCCTTTGTCGTACTTTGTCGTGCCGTGTGGCGCAGGCAACCGGGGTAGGGTTGCCGCTTCCTGATTTCATAGTTCCCGCGTTACCCTCATCCCACCGGGAGATTTCCATGACCACCTATACATCCTCGGCCGAACTTCCGGTCAATGCCGTCACTTTCGGCGGACAGACACCCAACTATCACGGCCACACGGTCGCCGGCCTGATCGGCGGCGGCTTTGTCAACGTCTGGGAAACCTATGCCGCAAACGCCTCGGACGGCACGGTGATCTACGACATCGTGATGCAGAGGTTTGACAACTTCGGCAATGCGGTGGGCGCCGAAACCCAGGTCAATGCCGTCAGCGGCGCGACCAACAGTGAAAACCACATTCTGCCCCAGGTCAATTTCCTGGCGGGCGGCGGTTATGTCGTGGTGTGGACGTCCTACGGCCAGGACGGCGGTGGCGGCGACAATGGCGGCGGCGGCATCTATTTCCAGCAGTACGACGCCAGCGGCAACAAGGTCGGCGGCGAGACCTTGGCCAATACCACGACGAAAGACGAACAGGATACGCCCAGCGTCATCGGCCTGCCCGACGGCGGCTATGTCATCACCTGGGACAGCTTCGGCCAGGACGGCGACCGCTACGGCGAATATGGCCAGCGCTTCAGCGCGACCGGCGCGAAGGTCGGCAGCGAGTTCCACATTTCGACCAGCACGGCGGGCACGCAGGATTCGTCTTCGCTGTCGCTCTATGATGGCGGCCTGGTCGTGGTTTACAACAGCGCCACGACGTTCGACACCAACGGCAACGCCACCAATTACGACATCATGATGCAGCGCTTCGACGACACCGGCGCGCCGGTCGGCACGGAGACGCGCGTCAACACCACCACGGCCGGCAACCAGTATTTCTCGTCGGTGACCCCGGCCGTCGATCTGAGCGGCAAGGCGGGTTTCATCGTCGCCTGGGTCAGCAATGACGGCGCGACCAGCCAGATTCACACCCAGCGCTTCGATCACACCGGCGCACCGCTGCTGAGCGAAGCCACGGTCAACACCACCTCGACCGGCGATGCCGAGGGCGTGAGCATCAGCGTGCTGAGCGACGGCGGCTATGTCGTCGCCTGGTCGGAAGACGACGGCACCGGTACCAATTACGACGTCTTCGCCCAGCGCTTCGATGTCTTCGGCAACAAGGTCGGCACCCAGACGATGATCGATACGGTCACGGCCGGCAACGAGGTCTATCCGTCGGTGGCGCTGCTGTCGGACGGCAGCTACGTCATTACCTATCGCGGCCCGGATGCCTCGGCCAACGGCATCTACCAGAAGATCTTCTATATCGACCAGACGATCAACGATTCGACCGCCGGCGGTCATAGCCTCACCGGCGGCTACGGCAGCGACGTCATCCACGGCAATGACGGCGATGACACGCTCGATGGCGGCGGTGGTCCGGGCCTCGACACGCTTTACGGCGATGCCGGCAACGACACCATTTTCATCCAGGGCGGCGACAAGGCCTATGGCGGCGATGGTGACGATGTCATCAAGCTGACCCACCTCAACGGCCTCAACATCTACCTGGAAGGCGGCGCCGGCTACGACATCCTCGACGCGACGGCGTCCGACTACGCGCCGGGCTGGGGTCTTACCAACGGGCAATCGATCGAGGAATACCGCGCCAGCTCGCACGGCGATACTGTCGACGCCAGCACGGTCACCAATGTGCCCGTCTTCACCTTCACCGGCGGTGCTGGCAACGACACGGTCAAGTCGGGCAGCGGCGCGGACATTCTCAATGGCGGTGGCGGCAACGACTATATCGACGGCGGTACAGGCGCCGACACCATGACCGGCGGGGGGGGCGACGACACCTATGTCGTCGACAATGCCAACGACAAGGTGATCGAGGTCGCCGGCGGCGGCACGGACACCATCCAGACCGCAATGAACTATACCCTGGCGGCCAATTTCGAAAACCTGATCCTGACGGGGACAGCCGACCTGACCGGCACAGGCAACGGCGCGGTCAACCACATCACCGGCAACGACGGCAACAACCTGCTGAACGGCATGGCCAATGCCGACATCATGGCCGGCGGCAAGGGCAACGACACCTATGTCGTCGACGCCATCGGCGACCAGGTGATCGAAGCGGCCGGCGGCGGCACCGACCTGGTGCAGGCTTCCGTCACCTATACCCTGGCGGCCAATGTCGAGAACCTGGCCCTGACCGGAACGGCGGCGATCAACGGCACCGGCAACGGGGCCGACAACGTGCTGACCGGCAATTCGGGCGCCAACATCCTGACCGGACTGGAAGGCAACGACTATATCGACGGCGGGGCCGGCGCCGACCAGATGAAGGGCGGGGCGGGCGACGACACCTATGTCGTCGACAACATCAACGACAAGATCACCGAAGCCAATGGCGGCGGTACCGACACGGTCATGTCGTCGGTCGACTTCGTCATCGCCGGCTATGTCGAGAACGTCACCCTGACGGGGACGGCCAACATCAAGGCGGTCGGCAACGGCGAGGACAACACCCTGATTGGTAATGCCGGCAACAACCTGATCAACGGCGGTCAGGGCGCGGACACCATGACCGGCGGGGCGGGCAACGACACCTACTATGTCGACAACGTCAACGACAAAATCCTCGAAAAGGCCGGCGAGGGCACGGACATCGTCTATTCGGCGGTGACCTATACGCTGCCCGACAATGTCGAGACCCTGATCCTCAACGGCTATAACGCCATCAACGCCACCGGCAACGCGCTTGGCAACACCATCACCGGCAACGGCGCCGCCAACATCATCAATGGCGGTGACGGCAATGACGTGCTGCGCGGCCTCGGTGGCAATGACACCCTGACCGGCGGGGCCGGGGCGGACAGCTTCGTCTTCCAGGCGCCGGGCGGCAACAACGGTCTCGACCACATTACCGACTTCGTATCGGGAACGGACAAGCTGATCTTCCACGCCGCCGATTTCGGCTTCACGGCGGGTCACCACCTGACCGATGCCGAGTTCCACGTCGGCGGACGCGTCGGGACGAACGGCCAGTTCATCTACAACACCGCGACCCACACCCTCTACTGGGATCCGGACGGCACAGGTTCGCAGGCCGCCGCGTCCATCGCCGTCTTCGACAACGGCGTCACTCTGCACAATACCGACTTCGGGTTCGTGTAAGGTCTACAGGCTCTCGGCGTGCAGCCCGGTTTCGACCAGGGCTGCCGCCCCTTCGCCCGACAGCCACGCGCCGGCCAGCGACGCCGGAAACTTCGCGTCGAAGGCCTCGCCGCAGAAGCAGACGGCGCCCTCCATCCACGGGCCCGACCGGCTGTGGCCGGGCAGCAGCGCCGAATAGGCGCCGCACGTGTAGGGATTGCCGACCCAGTGCGACACCAGGGGCTCGGCCATCATGTGCGCCTCGAAGCCGTTCAGCGCCGTGAAGGGCCGCAGCAGGGTCGAGACGTAGCCCAGGGCCTGGGCGTCGTTCAGCCGTTCGACATCGGCGGCGCGATGGCCGGAGACGTAGAGGTTGATGACGGGTGCACCCCGGCTGCGGATATGACAGAAGTGCGGCGGTGTGGCGTCCAGCAGCAGCAGGGAGGTATCGGGCCTGATGCCGCGCGCATCGAGGAAGGCCGGATCGACCTCGACCACGATCTTGCCCATCTCGCCCATGATCAGGCCGGACAGGTGGCGGTGCAGCGCTGCGCTGAGCGGCGGGTCGAACGCCACCATGCCGGCGGCGACGACGCCGATCGAGCCGGTGAAGATGGCGCGCCGGGCGTTCCAGTGCGTGCCGTCGCTGGCCTCGACATGGACGCCGTCGCTGAGCGTGGTGATCCGCGTCACGGCGGTATGCAGGCGAATGCGGTCGTGGCCGATGTCCTCGGCCATGCGCTGGGTAAGGGCCGCCATGCCGCCGTCGAGCTGCAGGCCGCCCGGCGTGTTCTGGTCGGTCAGGAATTCGCGCGCCGACGGCGCCAGGGGCGGATCGACGCCGTCCCACATCAGGGCGAAATCGGACAGCCTGCGGCGGCCGCGCGCGTCCTTGGCAAGGTCGGGCAGGGCGCAGTCCGGTTCGGCGCCCGAGCGGATGCGGCCGGCGCGGGCCTGGTCGATGGCGGCCTCGACCCAGTCTTCTTCGCCGGCCGGCCGAACCTGGCCGTCCTGGCAGATGAACATCTCGCCGTCGTCGTCCGAGGCGGCGATGCCGTAGCGGGCCAGCACGCCTTTCAACGGCGTGTTCTCGCCGTGCAGCCAGTGGCCGCCCATGTCGACCGGCAGGCCGTCCGATGTCCGCCGCGTCAGGGCACGGCCGCCGACCTCGCTGCCGGCCTCCAGAATCCGGCAGTCGAGACCGCGCGCCCGGCAGGCCAGGGCCGCGCTCAATCCCGCCAGCCCCGCGCCCACGATCAAAACATCCGTCATCATGCCGGAAACTCCTCTTTGCCGCAGACATGCCGCCACCGGCATAAAGAAGCAATTGGCCAGTCAGGGTTGACCCTTGGTAACGCGCATCACGATGTCGCGAAAGCTTACCCGGCCCTGATTTCCCGCCGAATGTGCCGCATAGCGTCATTACGCCCGGGCGAATAGACTGTCCTTTCAATATCTTGCGTAATCGTGCGCACGCCGTGGAAAGGAACCGTCATGTCCGCGAACAAAAACGGCCCCAATGGCCGGGTGCCCCTGGGTCGCGACAGCGCCGTCGCCCTGGTCCTGCTGCTGGTGGCCAGCGCCGCCTACGGCATCTATGTCCTGGGCTTCTTCATCGCCGAAACGCCCGACCTGCTCAACTTCCACACCTGAGATCACGGATGCAGGCGGGCCAGTTGCTCGCCATAGCCCGGCGTGGCGCGCAGGGCGGCAAATCGCGGGTCGGTGCCCAGGTCGATGACGTCGAACTCACGCCGGTCGATGGCCAGCTTGACATAGGCCAGGGCGTCAGTGGTGTCGCCCGTCTGGGCGTAGAGCGCTGCGACACCATAGGCGCCGGCGGCGCCGTGGCGGAACTGGTCGAGCCGTACGGTCAGCATGGCGCGCAGCATACCGGCGCGGCCGCCCGTCTTCAGGCCCCGCGCCGCCGCTTCGGCCACCGCCGTTCCTGCAGCGTCGCCCGTCAGCCGGCCAGTCGCTTCCAGTTCGCGCACGAAGCCCGCGTCATCGCCCTGCTGGTAATGGATGCGCGACAGGTAAAGATGCGGTGACGTGAAGTCGGGATGCGCCGCCTCGATCGCCAGCAGAGTCTTTTCGGCGTCGGACAGGGAAAAGAAGGCCTGGATCATGCCGCGGTCGGCCTGGATCGAAACCGAGTCGGGATTGAGCGCCCGGGCCTGTTCGATATGGGTCATCGCGCCCTTGAAATCGCCGGCCGACAGCAGGAAGGTGGCGTACCAGTGCTGGGCGTTGGCGTCGTCGGGATCGAGTTCCAGGGCGCGCTGGTATTCGCGGCGTGCGGCGTCGCTGTCCCAGAAACCGAAGAAATCGGCGAAGGCCAGGGCGGCATGGGCGCTGGCGATATGGTCGTCGAGCCGGATGGCGTGCTCGGCCGCCGCCCTGGCCAGGGGGAAGGCCTGACTGGCCGGCATGGCGGTATATTCGCGCATCAGGTTGTAGGTATTGGCCAGGCCGGCATAGGCCTGGGCATAGTCGGGCGCGACGCGGATGGCGCCGTTGAACTCATCGACGGCGCGGTTCAGCGATTCGGGCGTGCGCGCCTGCCAGTCGGCCATGCCCTTGAGGTATAGCGCGCGCGCCTCGGGCGGGACCGGACGGGCGTCGTCCAGCAAACGGGGCAGCATGACGATGGCGGCGATGGCGATGATGACGGCGGTGGCCAGGGCCGCATAGGGCCACACCGGCCGGGCCAGGCGCGGCATGGTTTCGGCGGGATCGTCACCCGCGCCCTGCAGCCATATCTCCAGTTCGCTGACCTCGGCATAGATGACGCTGCGCGCCTCGCCCGGCAGACGGTGGACAGGCAGGCCGCGCTCGGTCTCCCAGCGCTTGACGGTGCGTTCGCTCTTGCCGAAGAAGGCGCCGACCTCCTTCCAGGTCGTCAGGCGCGTCTTGCGGGCCTTGGGGCGTTGGGAAGGGCTGGCGCTCATGCGGGCTGCGGCCTCCGGACAGCCGTAACGGTTGATACGAAATCGGCGGACTTACAAACGCTTACCCCAAATGCAACGCACCATAAGAACCACGTTCCGCCGGTCTTGAGAAGAGGCGAGCGGACGTTTTTCAGGGCCTGCTGAACCCGCGATGACCCGTCATGTCCCGTCGCGTCACGATCCATCCTGCGACGGCGGCATGGCGGACTGTTAGCTTCCGGCGCCGGGGACATCATGGGGAAGGCACATGCGGCAGACGTCGGTTTTGACAGCGGTGATGGTGGCCCTGGCGCTGGCGCCGGTCACGGCGTGGGCCCAGGCGCAGACGACGCCCGATCCGCCAGGTTTCAACGGCCGCTACGGGCCGGTCGGCAAGTTCTATGACGAATACAAGGCCGGGACGCTGAGCGCGGACGATTACCAGAAGCTGGTCCAGATGCGCGACGACATGGTCGGCCAGGTCTTCGACAACATGAACAAGGACCGGGACCGCTCCGGCCTTACCGCGGATTCGATCAAGACGACGCTGTCGAACGTTTCCGGTGAATTCACCGATGCCGTCAAGTCGGGCGATTCGCAGGCCGTCACCGACGCCGTCGTCAGCGGCAACCACCAGATGACGACCCAGGTCCTCGTGCCCTCGTCCATCCAGGCCGGGATCGTGGTCGACGACCTGACCGACATCACCATCAAGCTCTACAAGGCCCGGGGGGAGATGGACGGCGCGGACCCGGACGCGGTCAACAAGCAGGTCAACGGGCTTGAAATGTACAAGAGCGCGGCCGACGCCAATCTCTACGTCATGCGCCAGAAGCTTGAGGCCGCCGACGCCACGATGCAGATGGATCCGGTGGCGCGCCAGCAGCTGGACGACAAGGTCAGCCAGGCGATGAAGGACGGCGACATCTCGGTCGACGAGAACGGCAATCTCAATATCAACGCCGTGCTGAAGAAGACCGGCCTGACCAGCGCCGACGCCGGCGGCAACCCGGTTCTGCCCGACACCAAGCCGGCGGCGTCCGGCGACGCGACCCTGACCGAACACTACAAGCTCGATGCCGACGGCAATCCGGTCTACGAAGGCGCCGACATGACATCCGGCGGCCAGGCCGTCCACGCCGATCCCGGCGGCAAGACCAGCGAGACGAGCACGGCCGGCGGCGTATCGGGCGAAGGCCAGGGCGGACTGGCCGACACCCTGACCGACATGACCGGCGGGGGCAGCGTGGCCTTCGAGTCGATCTACGCCAACTATGCCTCCACCGATAACGGCAACGGCGACCCCACGATCGCCATTCCCTCGACCCAGGTGGCGGGGCCCAGCCTTGCCGGCACGTCGCCGGACCCCCACCCGCAGGGACCATCCTCAACCATGAACGGGCCTTCGTCCGGCGGCGTGCAGGGTCCGTCCTCTGTCATGACCGGCCCATCGTCGGGCGGTGTCCAGGGACCGTCCTCGACCCTGACCGGGCCTTCGTCGACCATGACCGGCCCCAGCACCCAGGTCACCGGGCCGTCCTCGACGCTGGGCGGCGCCGCCAATACGCCGACCGGGCCGCAGTCCGGCGACAATGCCTATGCGGTATCCAACAATGATGACGGCCAGCCGTCGCTGTGCGGGAGATAAGGCGCATGCGGTTCAAGACCTTCCTCACCTCCTGCGCCGGCCTGATCGCTTTTGCGGCCACGCCCGTCCTGGCCGGTACCGGCCTGGTCACCGTCAACGATCCGGGCACCATCGGCGGTTTTACCGGCCCGGTCACCGTCCTGGCGACCTCCGACACCTTCGGCAACGGCACCAGCACCCTGAGCGGCGGCGCGGCAGCCGGCTACGGCGTGTCGGGCGATGGTTCGACCCTGGTCGGCTATGCCGCCACGCCGTCGGGCCAGGCTCACGCCTTCGCCTGGACCGCGGCGGGCGGCCTGACCGACCTGGGCGCGCTGGCGCCCAATGCGCCCTCGATCGCCTTCAACGCCTCGGCCGACGGCAAGACGATCGTCGGCTTCTCAGAAACCGCGACGGGCGGCTGGTACGGCTTCATCTGGACGGCGGCGACCGGCATGGTCGACATGGGCACGGACAACGGCCCCTCCTCCCTGTCCACCGCCTGGGCGGTCAGCGATGACGGCAGCGTGGTGGCGGGCGGCTCCTTCACGCCCACCTCCATCGACCGCGCCATGAAATGGACGCAGGGCGGCGGCTGGCAGAACCTCGGCACCCTGACCGGCAGCGGCTTCTCGGACGCCTTCGGCATATCGGGCGACGGCCAGGTCATCGTCGGCGAAAGCTCGTCGTCCACCGGCAATACCCATGCCTTTCGCTGGGCCGGCGGTACCATGACCGACCTCGGCACCATCGGCGGCGTCAATGGAGGCTCGGTCGCCGCCGACGCCGACCATGACGGCGGCGTGGTCGTCGGCGTCTCGACCGTGTCGGGCCAGACCCAGCACGCCTTCCGCTGGACCCAGGCCGACGGCATGGCCGATCTCGGCACCCTCGACAACGCCACGGGCGATTCACGCGCCTTCGCTGTCAACAGCGACGGCTCGGTGGTGGTCGGCAAGAGTGTCTTCAACGGCGCCGGCACGCATGCCTTCGTGTGGACGGCGCCCACCGGCATGCAGGACCTCAATACGCTGCTCAGCACGGCCGGCGTCGACATGACCGGCATCGACCTGACCGTGGCGCGCGGCGTGTCCAACGACGGCAATTTCGTCGCGGGTTCGGGGACCTTCCCGACCTCGGGCTCGGCCAGCCACGCCTTCCTGGCGCGCATTGGCGGCGACGCCTCGGGCGTGACCACGCCCGATTCGGTGGTCCAGTCGATCTCCGACCTGGCCGAAAGCCACTTCGCCCAGATGATCACCGAGGCGCTCAACAGCATGACCTATCTCGGCGTCAACGAGCAGGTCAGCTGCGGCGACTGCGGCGGGGCCTATGCTTCCTTCGGCAGCTTCAACCTGTCGGCGCACGGCCGCCACAGAATCAACGAAGAATGGACGGCGCTGGGCGGCATGGGCTATGGCCGCTACCAGGAAAAGGGCGCCGACGTCAGCGGCTCGATCAGCCTGGCCGGCGCGCTGCGCTTCGACCCGGCCCACATGGGCGCGTCGCGGCCTTATTTCGAGTTTGGCGGCACCTTCGCGCCGTCGCAGCTGGTCACCTACAACCGTCCCTATGTCAACGGTTCGGGCACGGCCACCGGCACGGGCGAGACGCGCTCGGGCTTCTATTCGGTCTATGTCAGGGCCGGCTGGGTGGCGCGGCTGTCGCGGGTCTCGGAGCTGGCCGGCGCGCTCAGCCTCAGCCATATCCGCCAGAGCCAGGATGGCTACAGCGAGATCGGCGGGGCGGGCAATCCGTTCGACGCCATCTATACGCGCGGCCGCGACGACATGGACGTGGTGTCGGCGGACGCGCAATATACCCACCTGTTCGGCCGTCGTCTCGAAGTCACAGCCGATGTCGCCGTGTCGCAGTCGTTCAACGCCAGAAGCGGCATCCATGCCTCGATCGCCGGCTTCGGCCCGCAGGATGCATCCGCGAAAGAGCACATGTGGGCCCAGCCCGGCCTGCGCATCGGCTATCGCGCCCGGAAGAATGTCGTCATCGACGCTTTCGTCAACGCCACCATCGGCCCGAAGGATATCGGCACCGGCGTCCATGGCGGCGTCGGCGTGACGATGCGGTTCTGAGCGAATCTACGGCAGCTGCCCGACGTCGCCCCAGAAGCCGATCACCTGGCGCAGGGTGTCTGCGTATTCGCGGCCGTCGAACGGTTTGACGACATAGCAGCTGGCGTGGCGTTCGTAGCATTCGCGGATGTCGGCCGGCGACTGCGACGAGGTGAACATGACCACCGGTATGGCCTTGAAGCTGTCGTCCTGCTTGACGACGTTCAGGAACTGCTTGCCGTCCATGCGCGGCATGTTGATGTCGAGCAGGATCAGGTCGGGCGTGCGCGCGCCTTCATAGCGGCCCTGCTTGTTGAGACATTCCAGCGCCTGGTTGCCGTTGTTGGCCACCGCCATGCGCACCGGCGGCGACACATTGACCAGCGCCCTGCGCGTCAATTCAACGTCGCCTTCGTTATCTTCCACCAGCAGGATGTCGAGTGAATCGCGCATTCTCAGGTCTCCGTGGCGGGCAGGCGGAAGGTGAACACCGTGCCCTCGCCGGGGCGCGAGGTGAAATCGATGCTGCCGCCGACCAGCTCGATGAACTTGCGGCACGTCGACAGGCCGATGCCGGTGCCGGGATAGTCTTCCTTGCGGTGAAAGCGCTGGAAGATGGTGAAGATGCGGTCCCGGAACGCCGGATCGACACCGATGCCGTTGTCGCGGACATCGAAGCGCCAGAAGCGTCCCTCGCGCCGCGCCGTCACGGCGATCTCCGGGATCCGGTCGCCGTCCTGGAACTTGAGCGCATTGCCGATCAGGTTCTGCATCAGCACCAGGACCAGGGTCGGGCTGGTCTCGATGACCGGCAGGCCGTCCGCCGTCACCCGCGCGCCGGCGCCGGCGATGGCCGTCTCGAACTCCTGGACCACGGCGGCGAAAACCTTCTGTGTATCCACCCGCTCAAGGCGGATATCCTCGCGGCCGACGCGCGAGAAGGTCAGGATGTCGCGGATCATGGTCTGCATGCGCAGGGCGTTGTCGCGGATGAAGCGGACATAGCGCTCGCCCGCCTCGTCGAGCTGGCCACCGGTCGTCTCGGCCAGGAAGCCGGCATAGGCGTTCATCATCCGCACCGGCTCCTGCATGTCGTGCGAGCAGATATAGGCGAAGCGCTCCAGCTCCTGGTTCTGCTGGTTGAGGGTGCGGTTCAGCGCGACGATTTCCTCGCGCTGGCGGTAGAGATCGAGATAGACCTTGACCTTGCTTTTCAGGATCTCGGGATTGATCGGTTTGAAGATATAGTCGACGGCGCCGATCTCGGCGGCCTCGGTGGCGAAGTGGTCTTCCTTGGACAGGGCGGTGACGAAGATGATCGGCACAGTCTCCATGCTGGGCCGAGTCTTCATCAGCCGCGCCGTCTCGAAACCGTCCATGCCCGGCATCTGCACGTCGAGCAGCACCAGGGCGAAGTCATGGCGCAGCACCAGTTCCAGCGCTTCCTCACCCGACAGCGCGGTCACGATCGCCGCACCCAGCGGACGCAGCAGCGCCTGGGTGGCGAGCAGGTTTTCCCTGCGGTCATCGACGATCAGCAGCCTGACCGCCGGTTCGTCCTGCGGGCGAACGGCCCTCAGCGTTGCCATGTGCGGCCTCCGTCGGGCGTCAGCGGCGCCGTGCCACACGCTTTTGAGCGCAAAGGCGCGGACAGGTAAAGCGCTTAAGCCCTTGAAGTCATCACGTTTTGTTTAGTTGACCCCGGCACGGCTCGCGCATGGCGTGTGTCGGCGCGCCCTCGGCGAGCGACCGAAAATCGCGCTGGCCAAAGCCGCAATCGATGGCATAAGATAGGTCAGACCAATCGGACCCTGCCATGAGCCGTCTCGCCGCCCTCGACAGTGAGCGCCACCGCGACTTGCGCGTCAATCCAGCGCATGGCGCGTCCTATGGCGACAATGTGCCGCTGTGCCCCCTGGTGACCGCCGAGCTTGGCGACGCGGCCGCCGACGTGCCGGTCCTGCTGGCGCGCGATGGCGACACCGGCGAGATCTATCTGGCGGCGCTTCTCGGCTTCGACGAGGGCGAGAACCTGATGCTGGACGGGAGCCGCTGGACGGCGCGGCACAAGCCTTTGCGCCTTCAGCACGCACCGTTCTATGCCCATGCCGGCGATGAGGACCTGAAGGTCTATATCGACCTCGATTCGCCGCGGGTGACCCGGCGCGGCGAGCCTTTGTTCGAGGCCGACGGCGCCCCTTCGCCCTATCTTGAACACATCCGCTCGGTGCTGGCCGAACTGCTGGCCGGCCAGGCGGCGACGCGGGCCTTCGCCGCGCGCCTGCTCGATCTAGGCCTGGCCCAGCCGATCGGGCTGGCCCTGCCGTTTTCCGACGGGCAGCGGCGGCTTGACGACCTGTTCAGCGTGAACCGCGATGCGGTCGCCGGCCTGGCCGACGCGGCGGTGGTGGCGCTGCATCGGTCGGGCGAGCTGGAACTGATCCACCTGATGATGGCCTCGCTGCGCCACCTCGACACCCTGGTCGACATCAAGCAGGCGCGTGTCGCCGCCATGGCGCGCGCCGCCAATGGCTGAAGCAAAAAATACAGGAAACAACGAGGAGACACCATGAGACACGTCCTGCCCAGCCTTCTCGCCGCCAGCCTTCTCGCCGCCGGCCTGCTGGCCGCCCCGCTGGCGCACGCCCAGACGGCGCCCGTCACCTTCACCGCCGAGCAGGACCACCAGAACATGCTCGACCAGTTGCACATCAAGAGCCTGCGCCCGGGGCCGAGCGGCGACGACAACGCGCCCGACCATGCCAACAGCGACGAGAGCAAGGCCAATCCCTATCCCGACTGGCCTGACGTCCTGACGCTGAAGAACGGCCAGAAGGTCACCACCGCCGACCAGTGGTGGAAAGAGCGCCGGCCCGAGCTGGTCGAGGACCTGGAGCGCGAGATGTACGGCCGCGTCCCGGCCCATACGCCGGGCGTCACCTGGACGGCCGACGCCTCGGAGACCGAATATGTCGCCTTTCGCCGGGTCAGCACCACCGCCCTGACCGGCCATGTCGACAATTCTGCCTATCCGGCGATCAGCGTCGACATGAAGATGATGCTGATCCTGCCGATGGACGTGAAAGGACCGGTGCCGGTGCTGATCATGTTCGGCCCGGCCAGGTTCCCGCAGCCGATGCAGCCCCAGGGCGACGACCTCAACCGGATCAACGACGCGCTCAAGGCCGAGCTGGTCGCGCGTGATCCGTCTCTGGCCGACGTCTTCGCGCGCTATCCGGCCTACCAGATCGCCACCACCATTCCGTTTCCGCCGCCGCCGGGGGCGACGCCGGACGAGCGCATCCAGACCCTGATCGGCGACGGCTGGGGCGTGGCGGTGCTCGATCCGTCCAGCATCCAGGCCGACAATGGCGCCGGCCTGACGCGCGGCATCATCGGCCTGGTCAACCAGGGCCAGCCGCGCAAGCCCGATGACTGGGGCGCGCTCAGGGCCTGGGGCTGGGGGGCGTCGCGGGCGCTGGATTACCTGGCGACGCGCCCGGAGGTCGACGCCGCCCATGTCGGCATCGAGGGCGTGTCGCGCTACGGCAAGGCGGCGCTGGTGACCATGGCCTTCGACCAGAGGTTCGCCATGGTGCTGGTCGGATCGTCGGGCGAGGGTGGGGCCAAGCCGTCGCGGCGCAATTTCGGCGAGGCGGTCGAGAACCTGACCGGGACGGGCGAATATCACTGGATGGCCGGCAACTTCCTCAAATACGGCGGGCCGCTGACGCCGGGCGACATGCCGGTCGATTCGCACGACCTGATCGCCCTGTGCGCGCCGCGCCTGACCTTCATTTCCTACGGCCTGCCGGCGGCCGGCGACGCCAAGTGGCTGGACCAGCAGGGCAGCTACATGGCGACGGTCGCGGCGGGCGCGGTGTGGAAGCTTCTCGGCGCGAAGGATCTGGGGGTGGGCAACGATTACAGGACGGCGCAGATGCCGCCGGTCCTGACCGACGAGCTGGACGGCCAACTGGCCTGGCGCCAGCACGACGGCGGCCATACCGACACGCCCAACATGGCGTCCTTCGCCAAGTGGACCGACCGCAACATGGGCCGGACCAGCCTGCTGCCGTGATTTCGAGGCGACTGCCTGCCGCCGCTTATGCGGCGCTGAGCTTATCAGTCATAGTCGATGGGCGCGTCCCAGCCGTTGGATATGCCCATGGCGAGGGCCGCGCTCAGCAGGGCCGGGGCGAAATAGATGATCGCCGCGACCGCCACCACGGCGGCCAGGCCGATCAGGAAGCGCCGCCAGAAGCGTTTCTCGGCGTCGCTCAGGGGCCGCGCCGGGCGGGCGTGAACGAACGACGGTTGCGGCAGGGTGGCCTTGTGCGCCATGGCGGAACTCCTCTTGACGCTGGAATCGTTAGGGCTTCGTCAGTAAGCGCGCAGTGCAGGCTTTTGGCCGTAGCGCAAAGAAACGGTAAGGCCCGGACACAAAAGCATACGCTGTCTCTTTTTCTGTCGCGTGGAATCGGCTAACCTGCTCCTGTCAAAGGAGAGATCGGCCATGATCACGGCACAAAGCCTGCGCGCGGCACGCGGCCTGCTGAACTGGGGCGTGCGCGATCTTGGCAAGGCCGCCGGCGTTGCCTGGACCACGGTCAGCCAGTTCGAGAACGGCCGGCCCCTGCGTGCGTCGACCGCCGAGAAGCTGGTCAGGGCGCTGCGGGCGCGCGGCGTCGAGCTGATCGTCACCGACGACCTCAACGGCGCGGTAATCAAGCGGGCGAAGATCTAGGACCGATCGACATTGAGTTTCCGGCCGTGACGCGTGCTGGATTTAGTCCCTGGGCAGGAGCCTGATGCGCCGTGGAGCGATCTCCACAAGCAGCAGGCGACGTACCCAGGGACCAAATCCGCCGCGCCCCGCAGGGGTATGGGTAAAACCACGCATTTCGGCGTCGCGTAAGCTTGAAAGGGAATGCCCTTCCGGCGCTTCCACTCCTGGAACTGCGCGATTTTACCTCATATCCCGCCGCGAAAACTGAATGTCGATCGGTCCTAGCCCGCCTTGCGCAAGCCTTGTGTCACCGGCTTGTCGATCAGGGCCGAGAAACCCTCCGCCGTCATCGGCTTGCCGAACAGGTAGCCCTGCATGGCGTGGACTCCGGCCGCCTTGAGGTGACTGTGCTGGGTCGGTGTCTCGATGCCCTCGGCCACCACCTGCATGCCGAAGGCGCGGCCGACGCCGCTGACCGCCTGGATGATGGCCAGGGCCTCCAGCGCCGCCTTGGGCTCGCCGTCGAGCGCGTGGACGAATTCCTTGTCGATCTTGATCTTGTCGAACGGAAAGCGATGCAGCGCCGTCAGCGACGAATAGCCGACGCCGAAATCGTCGAGCGCCAGCTTGATGCCCATGGCGCGGATGTCCTCGAACAGGCGTTTGACGCGCGCCGGCTCGCCCAGAAAGGCGGTTTCGGTCATTTCCAGCACCAGCCGCGCCGGATCGTAGCCGGTCTCGGTCAGAAGCGCCTTGAGATCGGCGACGAAGTCCGGTTTGTCGAGCTCGATCGGCGAGACATTGATGGCCACCGGCACCGGGTCCCAGCCGGCGGCTTCTTCCAGCGCGCGGCGGCGGACGAAGGCGCCGATATCGCAGATCAGTCCCGTCCGTTCGGCCAGCGGGATGAACTGGTCCGGCCCGACCGGCGCGCGGTCGCCGCGGTTCCAGCGCACCAGCGACTCGACCGAGACCACGAAGGCGCCGGTGCGGTCGAAGATCGGCTGGTAGCGCATTTCGAACAGGCCGCCGCGCGCGATGTCGGCCTTCAGTTCTTCATAGAGGCGCTGGTCGGGATCGCTGGACGACGGCGCGGGCGCAGGCACGACCCGGGGCGTTTCGCCGTTCTGCATCGTGTCGAGCGCCGACAGGGTGCGGTCCAGCAGGATGCGCACGGCGACGATCTCGTCCGGCGCAACGCCGCGCCGGTCGATACGCACGGCGCGTTCCAGCCCGGCCGCCGCCTCGCTGACCGCGCGGGCGCCCAGGTTCAGGCTCATCGATTTCAGCGCGTGGGCGGCACGCGCCACGCCGTCGTCGTCACCGGTCTGGTGGGCCACCATGATCTCGTCGGCGGCCTTGGGCGCATGGCTGCGGTAAAGGCCCATGACCTTGCGCACGAAATCGCCGCGTTCGGACTTCAGGCCGGAGATCAGCGGGCCGGTGACGTCCGGATCGAACAGCTCGTCCTCGACCGTGGCCGGGTGTTCCGGCGCCGCGACCGGCCTGGCGCTGGGCGCCGGCGGCGCCTCGGCCAGGTGCGAAGGCAGCCAGGCGCGCAGGATCGCCGCCAGGCCGTGCAGGGTGAAGGGCTTGTACAGCACGTCGTCCATGCCGGCTTCGCGCCAGGCCGAGGCCGCGTAGCCCACGACATGGGCGGTGAGCGCGACGACCGGCGTGCGCGGCTCCGACGACTGCTGCTCCAGCGCGCGCAGGTGGCGCGTCGCCTCGAACCCGTCCATGACCGGCATCGAGCCGTCCATCAGCACCAGGTCGAAGCCCTCGGTTTCCAGCCGCTTCAGCGCCTGCGCGCCGTCGCCGGCCGTTTCCGCCGCGATGCCGAAGCGCGCCAGCGCCTCCAGCGCCACTTCGCGGTTGACCTCGCCGTCGTCGACGACCAGCACGCGCGCATCGCGGTAATGGGCGTCGACGGCGTCGGCCATAGTGTCGTTTTCCTTCAGCGCGAAGGCGGCGCCGTCGTGCAGGGCGCCGATCAGGGCGTCGAGGTCGCGGTGGCGCAGGGGCAGGGGCAGGACGCAAGCGGCCTTGCCGTCGCGGACCCACGTCTCTGCCTCTGAGTCGTCGGGTTCGGCCAGCAGGACCAGCCTTTCCGCCGGGGCCATGATCGCCGCCCGGCCGCGCGCCGCGGCGTCGGCGATGACCAGGGCCGCGTTGGCAGTGGTGATGAAGGCGCCCGCCGCTTCCAGGCGCCGCGTCATGGCCGCTTTCAGCATGTCCGCGCCCGTCATCAGCGCCACGCCGGACGGCACCGGCAGGTCGTCGAGCGACGGCGGCGCCGCGGTCTGGGTGTTGTGGCCCTTCGGGAGGCGGACGACGAAGCGCGTCCCCTGCCCCGGCTTGCTCGACACGCCGATGTCGCCGCCCATGGCCTCGACCAGACGCCGGGCGATGGACAGCCCCAGGCCCGTGCCACCGAAGCGCCGCGTCGTCGTCTGGTCCTCCTGGGTGAAGGCGGAGAAGATCGAACCCAGCTTGTCCTCGGCGATGCCGATGCCGGAATCGCGCACGACCAGCCGCCAGTAGCCGTCGAGCGGGTCGGTCTCGACCTGGATCAGCACATAGCCCTTCTCGGTGAATTTCAGGGCGTTGGAGGTCAGGTTGGCGAGGACCTGGCCCAGGCGCACCGGATCGGCGGGCACGATGCGCGGCGCTTCGGGATGAGCCACCGCCACCAACTCCAGGCCCTTTTCGCGCGCCTTGGCGTGGAACAGGTTCAGGCCTTCGTCGACCACGTCGAGAATGTCGACGGCGCAGATCTCGACGTCCATCTTGCCGGCCTCGATCTTGGAAAAGTCGAGGATGTCGTTGATGACGGCCAGCAGCGACCGGCCCGAACGCGCGATGGTCTGGGCGTGGCGCCGGGCCTTGGGTGGCAGGCTTTCGGCGGCCAGCAGCTCGGCCATGACCATCACCCCGTTCATCGGCGTGCGGATCTCGTGGCTCATGGTGGCCAGGAAGTCGGACTTGGCGGCGTTGGCGGCCATGGCCTCGTCACGGGCGGAGACGTAATCGGCCGTGCGGGCGGCGACCTCGGATTCCAGCCCCTTCACCTGGGCGTCGATCTTGCGGTCGCGGACCTGGATGGCGTCCAGCATGGCGTTGAAGCCACCGACCAACTCGCCGACCTCGTCGCGGCTCTGCGCCGTCACGCGCCGTGAAAAGTCGCTGTTGTCGGCGATGGCGGCGACCGAGGCCGTCAGCTCGGCCAGGGGCCGCGTCATCGACGCCTGCATCCGCCGCGCCGCCCACAGGGCCAGCAGCAGCGCCGCCGCGGCGATGCCCAGCACGCCGGCCAGGGACTGCATCAGGGCCAGGCCCAGCCCGTCGGCGCGGTGGACGACGACGACCTTGCCCACCGTCTTCGGTCCGTCCATCACCGGCGCCGAGACCTCGATGCTGCGCGTCAGGATCAGCGCCAGGACGGACGGGTTGGGCGTGCCGGAATCGAGGCGCACGTCGTTGCGCAGCCGCGCGCCGGCGCCGGTTTCGGCCAGTATGCCGCCGTCCGGCGTCTCGATGCGGGCGTAGATGATGCCGGGCGTGCGCGACACGGCGCGGATGTCGTCGAAGGCGCGGCGCTGGTCGGCGTTTTCCATGGCGTCGACGGCGGACGAGGCCAGCACGTCGGCGGCGGTCTTCATTTCGGACCAGCGCGCCGCCGCATGGCGTTCGGCTTCCTCGACGACGAACCATGCCGCCACGGGCAGGGTCGAGAACAGCACCGAGCCCAGGACAAGCAGGTTCAGCCGCTGGCGGATCGACGCGCGGCGGGACGGGCTGGCGGATGAGGCGACGGCGGACATAAAACCTTGAATGGCAACGGATCGCGTGCGGCGGGAATCAGCGGTTAACTGTGCCACGAAAACAAATATTAAAAGCTTAATGCTAGGCTTGCCCGAGGCTTGGGAAGGATGATGATCAGGCGTTGGGTAACGGAATGGGCGCGGTGCAACAGGGGCAATGTCACCCTGATGGCGTCGCTTGCCGCCGTTCCGGTCCTGCTGGCCGGCACCGGCGCCATGGAAATGATGTCGATTTCCAGCGAACGCTCCCGCCTGCAGTCCGCCGTCGACGCCGCCGCCCTGGCCGGCGCCGAGAAGCTGTCCCTGGCCACCGCCTCGACCATGCCCATGGTCACCCAAGCCGCCACCCAGGCCGGCCAGGACAACCTGGCGGGCACCAGCGATGCCGCCACTTTCGCCGTCGCCGTCGACCAGACGAAGAACGAGGTCACCGTCAACGGTCAGGCCAGCCACAAGGCGATCATCGGCTTCCTCGGCATGGGTGATGCGACGGTCACTGCCACGGCCACGGCCGATGCCCTGCAGAAGACGCCGCTGTGCGTGCTCCAGGTCGACAGCGGCGGCATCGACCTTTCCAACACGTCCAACATTCGCGCCCCCAACTGCCTGATCCATGCCGACAGCAATATCGCGGTGGCGTCGTCGGCCCTGATCACCGCCTCGCGCGTCCAGGCGACCGGCACGGTCACCGGCCCTACCAACCCGCAGGGCAATGGCGGCGCCTTGCCCATTCCCGATCCGTTCGCCGGCATGAACCTCAATCCGACGTCGCTGTGCAATCTCAGCCTCAACGTCGCGGCGCCCCTGCCGATCCTGTCCGACACCACGGTCGCGCCCGGCGTCCATTGCCTGCCGATCCTGGCGGTCGGCAACGCCCATATCCACCTCCTGCCCGGTGATCACTATTTCATGGGCGGACTGGTGATGACCCAGAACTCGACCATCGACGGCGACGATGTCGCCATGATCTTCGGCCCGCTGCAGATCTTCAATTTCGCCGACAAGGCCACCGTGCGCCTGACGGCGCGCAAGTCCGGGCCGTTCGCCGGCTTCCTGATGGCGACGACGCGCGACAACACCAACACCTTCAAGATTTCGTCGAGCAACGTCTCCGAACTGCTCGGCACCATCTACATTCCCAACGCCACGCTGGAGGTCACCTCCAGCGGCAGCGTTGCCCAAGACAGCGACTGGAGCGTCATCGTCGCCAAGAAGCTCAGCCTGAGCAACAGCCCCAGCCTGGTCATCAACACCAACTATGTCGGCTCGGGCGTGCCGGTGCCGCAGGGTGTGGGGCCGCAGAGCGCCACGGTGCTGTCGCGATGAGGGACCATTTCGTCGCCTTCGAGGGCCGCGTCCTGGTCGCCGACGACGACCCGATCCTGCGCGAATTTGCCGTCGTCCACCTGGCCACGCCGACCGTCGAGGTCGAGGTCGCCGAGGACGGGGTCGTCGCGCTCGACAAGCTGAAGGCCGGCGGCTTCGACATCGCCCTGGTCGATCTCGACATGCCCAGGATGGACGGCTTCGAGCTGATCCGCCATGTCCGCGCCGATCCGGTCATGCAGCACCTGCCGCTGGTCGTGGTCACCGGACGCGAGGACATGGTGGCGGTCGACCGCGCCTATGCCGAGGGGGCTACATCCTTCGTCGTCAAGCCGATCAACTGGCGCGTCCTGTCGCACCAGCTGGCCTATGTGCTGAGGAACTGCCGCGCCGAGGCGGTCTTGCGCGAACAACTGACCGCCGCCCGCGACGCCGATGCGCGCCGCAACGAGGCCATCCGCGCCTCGCTGTCGGCCATTTCGACCGCCGCCCGCCGCATCGAGGCCGTGACCTCCGACGCCGCCATCCGCGCCGGCACCGAACACATAACCCGCCTGTCCGAAGCGGTGCGGCAACTGCACGGGAAGGCTTGACCCTTTCGGCTTTAATTGATAATCATTCGCAGACTTCGGATGCGTCCGCCATCCGTCTGCAGAATTTGCCATGACCCTCTGTGATCTGCCCGCCTTCGCTCCCGCCATCGTGACGGGGGTGCGCGACCTGACCGATACCGACACCATCAGCCGCCGCCTGCGCGAACTCGGCTTTGTCGACGGCGAGGAGGGGCGCGTGGTCGGACGCGGGCCTCTCGGCCGCGAACCCCTGCTGGTCCAGGTCGGCTTCACTCGCTTCGCCCTGCGCCGCGCCGAGGCCGACCGGGTTCAGGTCGAAGCCGTGGCCCTGCGTGAGGCGGCGGAATGAGCGGCAACCTCAACATCGCCCTGGTCGGCAATCCCAACTGCGGCAAGACGGCCCTGTTCAACCAGTTGACCGGCGCGCGCCAGAAGGTCGCCAACTATGCCGGCGTCACGGTCGAGCGCAAGGAAGGGCAGTTCACCGCCCCGTCCGGCCGCCGGATTCACGTCCTCGACCTGCCCGGCACCTACAGCCTCGACGCCATGGGGCCGGACGAGGTCATTACCCGCGACGTCTGCCTGGGCCGGATGGACGGCGTCGGTCAGCCGGACGTCATCGTCTGCGTGGCGGACGCGACCAATCTGCGCCTGCACTTGCGTTTTGTCCTGGAAATCCGCAAGCTGGGCCGGCCAATGGTGCTGGCGCTCAACATGATGGACGCCGCCAGACAGCGCGGCATCCGCATAGACCACGAAGCACTGCAACGCGAGCTGGGCGTGACGGTGATCGAGACCGTGGCCATTCGCGCCGGCGGAGTCGACGGGCTGGTTAGCTATATCGACGCCTCGACCTTCACGCGGCCCGAGGCCGCCAACGACAACGACCTGCACAGCGAGGTCCGGCGCATCCTCGACGCCACCGTCGTCATGCCGGCGCGCACCTCGGTTATCGACGACCGGCTGGACGGCGTGCTGCTCAATCCGTGGCTGGGCATTCCGATCCTGGTCGCCATCATGTTCGTCGTCTTCCAGGCCGTGTTCACCTGGGCCCAACCGGTCATGGACGGCATCACCTGGGGCGTCGGCCAGCTGGCCGCCTTCGCCACCCAGGCCCTGCCCGACGGCCTGCTCAAGGATTTCATCGTCAACGCCGTCTTTGGCGGCCTTGGGTCGGTGGTCGTCTTTCTGCCCCAGATCCTGATCCTGTTCTTCTTCATCCTGGTGCTGGAGGAATCGGGCTACCTGCCGCGCGCCGCCTTTCTGCTCGACCGCCTGATGAAGGGCGCCGGCCTCACCGGCCGCTCGTTCATTCCGCTGCTGTCCAGCCACGCCTGCGCCATCCCCGGCATCATGGCGACGCGCTCGATCCACGATCCGCGTGACCGGCTGGCCACCATACTGATCGCGCCGTTGATGACCTGCTCGGCACGCCTGCCGGTCTATACCCTGCTGATCGGCGCCTTCCTGCCGCACAGGACCGTTTTCGGCATCGTCGATTTCCAGGGCCTGGTGCTGTTCGGCCTCTATCTCGTCGGCATCGCCTCGGGCCTGATCGTCTCCTGGACCATGGCCCTGCTGCGCCGCGACCGAAGCGAGCATCCCCTCCTGATGGAGCTGCCGTCCTATCGCCTGCCCAGTGGCAAGAACCTCCTGATGGGTCTGTGGGAACGCGCCGGCATCTTCATGCGCCGTATCACCGGCATTATCTTCGCCGCCAATACCATATTGTGGGTGCTGACCACCTTCCCGGGCAAGCCGGCCGGCGCCGCGGGCCCGGCGATCAACTACTCGATCGCCGGCATGGTCGGCCACTTGATTCAGCCTTTGTTCGCGCCGCTCGGCTTCAACTGGCAGATTTGCGTCGCCCTGATCCCGGGCCTGGCGGCGCGCGAAGTGGCGGTCTCGGCGCTGGGCACCGTCTATGCCGTCCAGGGCAGCGACGACGCGGTCGCCCAGCAACTGGGCCACCTGATCGTCGGCCAGTGGAGCGTGGCGACGGCGCTGTCGCTGATCGCCTGGTATGTCTTCGCGCCGCAGTGCCTGTCGACGCTGGCCGTCATCCGGCGCGAGACCAATTCGTGGAAATACGTCGCCATCACCGCCGGCTACCTGTTCGGCCTGGCCTATGCGGCGGCGTTCCTGACCTATCAGTTGGCGTCGAGGTTCGCATGATCTACGCGATATTCCAGTACGTCGCCGTCGCCGCCATCGTCGGCTTCAGCCTGTGGCAGGTTGGCAAACGCTGGTTGCCGAAGACGGCGTCATCCGTGGCCGAGCCGGCCAAGGACGGTGGCTGCGGCTCGGGCGCGTGCGAGACCTGCGGGGCATGCAAGACGCTGTCATCGCTGCGGATGCCGACGAAGCCCTAGGACCGCTTTCCGGACACCCGTGCGGCTGTCTTTTCCGTGTCCTAGGCAATTTTCGCCGCCGCGCCGTGTCGCGCGGCAAAAGCCTCCCCGTGCTTAACCATAATAAAGCAAAATAATTCAAATAGATATCATTTGGCCCGCGGTTTGCAGCGCGAGGCGGATGTGAAGCGCAAAAGGCGCCGTCAGGACGTTCGGCTGTTCCCGCCCAGGGCGCGGACAGCGGCGCCCATCCGTCTCCTTTGCGCGAGCCTCCATGGTCCCGAGTTCTGCCCTGCTGCCTGCATTCGCCTCCGGTCTGACCGGCGGGACTCCTGTGCCCGCTTCGTCCGGACAAGGGGCAGGGGGGTTTGCCGACCTGCTGACACAGCTGGTCGACCAGGCGAACGCGCCAGCGTCCACCGCACAACCGTCCACAGCCCAGGGCTCAGCCGCGACGGTACTGCCTGCTGTTTCGTCGGCCACGGTCAGCGCCCCGCAGTCTCCTCCGGCGCCGGCGGTCACGCCGCCTCTGCCCCTTGCGACCGGGCCGGCCGCGAAGATTCTTGCCGCAGCCGCCCGACCAGCCGATAAACCGCCGGCCGGCGAACCCGCCAAAAGCGATATCGCCGTCCAGGTGACGATCAAAACCGCCGAATTGCCCTTGTCTGTCACGGCAGCAACCAGCGCCAGGGTTTCGACAGGAACCGATGCCCGGCCAAGGAACACCTCGGCGGCTGGCAAGGACGCGCCTGTGAACACGGCGCACAACCAGGCCGCCACACAGGCACCCGTCAAAGCCGCCGCCGCCCTGCCTTCCGCTGTCGAAACGATCATCAGGACTGCGGCCACGGCTGGCACCCAGCCAGCGGAAAAACCGGTCGTCGGAAAGGCCATCCCGGCGGTGCCGCTCAAAAGGCCGTCCGTCGTGCAGGTATCGGACAAGGCGGCTGAGTTGCCCATGCATGCCGGTATCGAGACGGACGCCAAGGCCCACGTGACCGCTGGCATCCGGCCGACGGACAAGGCAGTCGGCAAAACCGTTTCCGCGAACACGGCCAAAAGCGATGCCCTCCAGGCATCCGGCAAAGCCGTCGAATTACCCTTGCCCGTTGCCGCGCCCGTGGTTTCTGCGGGCACGGCACAACGTCCCGCGGCCACCCGCGTTGCCGCCAAATCCGCGACCACGGTCGATGCGGCCTCGGACAGAGACGCGCCGGCGGACGGTGCCGAGGATCCGACATCGGCTCAGCCTGTCATCCCTGTCGCTGCGCCGATGCACGCCGCTACGCGCGCCGCTACCGTAAAGACGATTGCCGCGGCCCAACCGGCAGCCGGCGCGCCCGCGGCAAAACCGAAGCCGGCCCTGTCACCGCCAGCACCGGGCGATCTGGCGGATGCCGAAGATGCCGCGTCGGCTGCCCCGGCTGCGAAGGCCGCCACGCCGTCAACCTCCATGGCAACGGCCAAACCGGCGGCCGCGAAGGCACCCGAGGCCGCCGCAGCGGATGTGCCATCCTCAACCGTCCAGACGGCCGCCACGTCTCCAGTCAAGACGTCGCCGCCGGCCTTTGCCGCCGCGCCGGTCCGGACCGCTGTGGCGGCCGCAAAACCCGATAACGCCGTTGCTCCAACGATAGCGCAGACGGCGCCGTCAACAACGCCAGCCTTCTCCCTGCAACCGGCGGCTCCGACCGTGGCCATCAGCTACAGTCCATCCGCCGTGCCCGCCGCACCGCCGGCGACGACCCTGTCGCCGGTCGCCATCGACAGCCTGGCCGCGCTCGGCATGCAGATCAGCCGCAAGCTCAAGGACGGCAACACCCGGTTCGACATCGAGCTGCATCCGGCCGACCTGGGCAAGGTCGACGTGGCCCTGACCATCGCCCGCGACGGCAAGGTCTCGGCGCACCTCAGCTTCGATTCGCCGGTCACCGCGACCGCTTTCCACGCCCGCGAGAGCGAACTGCGCCAGCAGCTCAGCGCCGCCGGCCTCGACGTCGGTGGCGACGCCCTGAGCTTCTCGTCGCGTGACCGCGACGGAAATCCGGGCTCGTCACAACAGCAGGCCTCCAGCTCCGGCCAGGACCCGCATTCGCGCCAGACACCCCAGCAGACGCCGCAGCAGGCGGCGCGCAGCCTGGCCGAAGCCGGCCAGGCTGCCGACGCCACCGATCTCGACACCCTTATCGCCAATTTCGCCAACCACCCGGCTTCGGGCCGGCTGGCGCTCAATCTTCTCGTCTAAGGACCCCGCCCATGGTTTCCGCCGTCACCAACACCCAGACACCGGCGTCGTCGACACCGACGTCGGCATCCGCCCAGGATGCCGCGACTCTGACCGGCAACTACACCACCTTCCTCAGCCTGCTGACCGCCCAGATCAAGAACCAGGATCCCCTGTCGCCGATGGATACCACCCAGTGGACCAACCAACTGGTGCAGTATTCCTCGGTTGAACAGCAGCTCAAGGCCAATAGCTATCTCGAACAACTGGTCAATGCCGGCACCGCCGGGTCGATGAACGCCGCCGTCAACTATATCGGCAAGACGGTCTCGGCCGACCAGCCGACCTCGACCCTGGCCAATGGCTCCGCCAACTGGAACTACAGCCTGGGCGGCCAGGCGACCTCGGCCACGCTGACCATCACCGACGCCAACGGCAACACGGTGTGGAGCGACAACGCGCCGGACCTGACCAAGGGCACGCACAGCTTCAGCTGGAACGGCAAGGACAGTGCCGGCAACCAGCTGCCCGATGGCGACTATACGCTGAAAGTCACCGCCACCAACGGCTCGACCGACATCGACGCCACCGTCGGTGTCTCGGGCACCGTCACCTCCGCCGAAAACGACGGCACCTCCGTCATCCTCAAGGTCGGCAATACCGCCGTCCCCCTTTCGTCCATCACCATTGTTTCCTGATCCGGGAGTCTTCTCATGAGCATCAACCGCGCCATGCAATCCGGTGTCACAGCGCTGGCCGCCAATTCGGCGGCGCTGGCCACCATTTCCAACAACATCGCCAATGCCAATACCACGGGCTTCAAGCGCGTGCTGACCAACTATACCGACCTGGTCTCGGGCACCTCGACCCCGACCATGTACGGCGGCAACGGCGTCACCACCGCCATCCAGCAGACCCTGACCGACAAGGGCGAGCTCAATTCGTCGACGGCGGGCTACAGCCTGGGCATCGACGGCCAGGGCTTCTTCGTCACCTCCGACAGCTCCGACGCTGTCAATGCCGGCTCGCCGCTTTTGTTCACGCGCGACGGTTCGTTCACCACCGACACCAAGGGCTATCTGACCAACGCGTCGGGCCTCTATCTCGAAGGCTGGATCGCTGATTCCAGCGGCAATATCGACAGCTCCTCGACCGACGTCACCAAGCTGGGGCCGATCAACGTCGCCAATATCGCCAACGCGGCCCAGGCGACGACGACGGCCACCTTTACCGCCAATGTCGATTCCAATACGCCGGTCTCGACCGCGATTACGGCCGGCACCTACAGCGCCACCACGGCGGCTGGCGCCATGTCGACCTATGACGCGGCCACCAATACCGGCACCAAGCCCGATTCGACCATCGCGATGAACATCTCCGATTCGCTGGGCCAGGAGCACACGGTCACCGTGTCGCTGCTCAAGAAGGGCGTCGACACCACGGCCGGTTCGCCCACCCTGGGCGAAACCATCTGGGACTACGAAGTCTCGTCACCCGACATCGCCGACACCGCCGGCCTGCACCAGATCGCCACCGGCACACTGGCGTTCAAGACCGACGGCTCGCTCGACACCACCAATTCGACGACCGATGGCGGCGCCTTCAACACCACCTTCACCATCGGCGGCTCGAACTCGGGCACCTCGCCGGCATGGAACAATTCGATCGGCGCGGCGGGCCAGACCTTCAGCCTCGGCCTGTCGGGCGCGGCCCCCGCCAGCAAAATCAGCCAGCTGGCCGGTGATTCGACGACCACCGCCATGTCGACCAACGGCACCGAGTTCGGCGCCCTGACCAAGGTCGAGGTCGGCACCGACGGTGTCGTCACCGCCATCTACAACAACGGTGATACGCGCAAGCTGGCCCAGGTGGCGCTGGCGACCTTCATCAACGCCAATGGTCTGACGCCGGTATCGGGCAACGCCTTCCAGGTCTCGACGGCTTCGGGCGGCTTTTCGCTCAAGGCGCCGGGGGCGGGCGGGGCGGGCGACCTGCAGCCGGATACGCTCGAAGCCTCGACTGTCGACCTGGCGCAGGAGTTCACCGGCCTGATCACCACCCAGCGCGCCTATTCGGCGGCGTCGAAGATCATCACGACCGCCGATCAGATGCTGCAGGAATTGCTGCAAATCAAGCAGTAAACAAAGTTTAAACCATCACCATTAACGAAGGTTAAGTTCTGAAGCATGGCCACTTCCTGAATATACCTTGTATTAACGAAATCCAATACATCGCTTAAGGCAATTTTTACCTAGCCGATTAAGCGGATATTAGAGGAGATCGTATAGGTTGTTCGCCATAGGTGATGGTAAAAAAGGCAAAACGCCATGCTTCAAGAACAACGCCGCGACAGCAAAGGCGAGAAATACGTGATCGGTCCCACGGGCGCCAAACTCACAATCAACGATCTTCCGCCGCCGGGCACGGCGCGCTGGGTCATCCGCCGCAAGGCGGAGGTGGTCGCCGCCGTCCGCGGCGGTCTGCTGAGCTTCGACGACGCATGCGATCGTTATTCGATCACGTCCGAAGAATTTCTCGGCTGGCAGAAGGCCATCGAAAGCCACGGCATGGCTGGCCTGCGCACGACGCGCATCCAGCAGTATCGTTAAGCGCTACCCGCGCTTTCAAGGTTTTTCTTCGCCGGATGCCTGTCTCGATCGAGGCGAGCGTCCGGCGAAGGCGTTTTTAAATTTACCCTTATACGTCCCGGACGCTTTCGCGTTCGGAGGAGATATAAGGAGAAGGTCTGCGTTGCTTTTCCTAACGCGCGCAAAAAATTGACCTTTTGGCCTTCATTCCACCCGGTATCTTAAGCCGCCATTAACCCACCACCGGGCAATTATTGCCTGGTTCGCGCGGGACGTCAGAGCTCGCGCCTTTTTCGTGATGGGCGGAGACGTTCGTGGAGTCCTTCTTCAACGGCCTGCAAAGGATCGGCATCAGCCGGCTGACCGCCATTCTCGGCGCGGCCGGCGGCGTGGCGGCGGTGATCGCCGCCATCGTGCTGCACGTCGCCGCCCAGCCCGAAGGCCTGCTCTATTCCAATCTCGACCTCAAGGAGGCGTCACAGATGACCGCTTCGCTGGACCAGGCGGGCATCAAGTACGACCTGAAGGGCGACGGCTCCACCATCATGGTCGCCCGCGACAAGGTCGACAAGGCGCGCATGCTGCTGGCCAACAAGGGCCTGCCGACCCAGGCCAGCGTCGGCTACGAGATATTCGACAACGCCCCGGCGCTAGGCCAGACCGAGTTCGTGCAGAACCTGGACCAGCAGCGCGCCCTGGAAGGCGAGCTGGCGCGCACCATCCGCACCATGCAGGGCGTCGATTCGGTGCGCGTGCACCTGGTCATGCCGCGCCGCGACCTGTTCGAGGACGAGGCCCAGGCACCGACCGCCTCGGTCATGGTCGGACTGTCGCGCGGCGACCTGCCGGCCGAATCGGTGCGCACCATCCGCAACCTGGTTGCCGGCGCGGTGCCGAATCTCAAGCCCGACGGCGTCACCGTCGCCGACGATCGCGGCCACCTGCTGGCGGCGGGCGGCGAGGACGACAACGCGCTCGACGGCGCCGGCGCCGCCCACAAGAGCGAGGTCGAGGGTAGCATCCGCAAGCAGGTCATGGACATCGTCGAAAGCGTCGTCGGTCCGGGCGCGGCGCGCGTCATGGTCACCGCCGATCTCGACCCGACCTCGACCACCTCGGAAAAGGTGCAGTACGACCCCGACGGCACCGGCCCGATCGTGCGCTCGACCCAGACCTCCGACACCAAGGACGTCAACGGCCAGGGCGACACGGGCGGCGCGACGACCGCCTCGTCCAACATCCCCAATGGCACGGGCCAGACGGTCGCGGGCGGCTCCAGCACGTCGCAGAACACCACCACGACAGAACTGACCAACAACGAAATCTCGACCCTGAAGACGACCACGGTCACGGCGCCCGGCGAGGTCCGCAAGCTGAACATCGCCGTCGTCGTCGACGGCATCGAAACCCCGGCGGCCAACGGCAAGGGACCCGATACCTACGCCCCGCGCCCGCAGGCCGACATGCAGAAGATCCACGACCTGGTCGCCGCCGGCGTCGGCATCGACACCACGCGTGGCGACCAGCTTCAGGTGCTCAACGTTCGCTTCAGCCACGAAGACGTCAACGGCTTCGGCACGGCCGCCAAGTCGCCGCTGTTCGACTTCGACAAGAACGACATCATGCGCGCCGCCGAAATGGCCGTGCTGTTCGTGGTGGCGCTGCTGACCATCTTCCTGGTCGCCCGGCCGCTGCTCAAGTTCGTCACCTCGCCGGGCACGGGCGGCGGTTTCGCCGGCGGCCAACCCGCCCTGGCCGGCGCCGGGGCAGGGGCGGCCTTCGCCGGCGGAGGGGCGCTGGCCGGCGGCATAACCAGCCCGTCGCTGGGCCTCACCGCCGCCGACAATGTCGCCGCCACCGGCCTGGTGCCGACCGTGGAGCAGGAACAGCGCATCGACATCGCCCGCATCGAAGGCCAGGTGAAGGCCTCCTCCGTCAAGAAGGTGGCCGAGTTCGTCGACCGCCATCCGGAGGAATCGGTCTCCATCCTGCGCGCCTGGCTGCACGACAGTTAAGGACGGACGATGGCGCGCAAGAACATCATCGACGATCCGAAACGGCTTTCCGGCGTGGAAAAAGCTGCCGTCGTGCTGCTGGCCCTGGGCGAGGACCACGTCCAGCTGTGGCAGGCGCTCGACGAGGAGGAGATCAAGGAAATCTCCCAGGCCATGTCGAGCCTCGGCACGGTCGGCTCGAACGTGGTCGAGGAACTGCTGGTCGAGTTCGTCTCGGGCATGTCGTCCTCCGGCACCATCATGGGCAGTTTCGAGCAGACCCAGCGCCTTCTCGGCACCTTCCTGCCGCCGGAGAAGGTCGAGGCCCTGATGGAGGAAATCCGCGGCCCGGCCGGCCGCACCATGTGGGACAAGCTCGGCAACGTCAACGAAGCCGTGCTGGCCAACTACCTGAAGAACGAATACCCGCAGACCGTCGCCGTCGTGTTGTCGAAGATCAAGGCCGACCACGCCGCGCGCGTCCTGTCGTCCCTGCCCGAGGACTTCGCGCTGGAATGCGTCCAGCGCATGCTCAGGATGGAACCGGTGCAGCGCGAGATCCTCGACAAGATCGAGCAGACCCTGCGCGTCGAGTTCATGTCCAACCTGGCGCGGACTTCCAAGCGCGACTCGCACGAACTGATGGCCGAGATCTTCAACAATTTCGACCGCCAGACCGAAAGCCGGTTCGTCGCCGCGCTGGAGGAACGCAACCGTGAATCGGCCGAGCGCATCCGCGCCCTGATGTTCGTCTTCGAAGACCTGTCGAAGCTCGATCCCGGCGGCGTGCAGACGCTGCTGCGCGCGGTCGAGAAGGACCAGCTGGCCCTGGCGCTCAAGGGCTCGTCGGATTCGCTTCGCGACATGTTCATGTCCAACATGTCCGAGCGCGCCGCCAAGATCATGCGCGACGACATGGAATCGATGGGGCCCGTGCGCCTGAAGGATGTCGACGCCGCCCAGATGGCCATGGTCCAGGTGGCCAAGGACCTGGCCGCCAAGGGCGAGATCATGCTCGCCGGACAGGGGGGCGAAGATGAACTTATTTATTAGTTCGCGCTCAGTTCGCCTTCGCTGTGGAGTGGCTAACCGCTTCACGTCCCAGGCAGGTGCTATGCTTTTCTCACTTCTCCCCTTTCAAGGGGAGAAGACGAGAGGCGAGCCTTGGCGAAGCCGATCGGATGAGGGGTTCTGCTGGCGGGAAAGCCCCCCTCATCCGGCCCTTCGGGCCACCTTCTCCCCCCTGGTGGGGAGACGTGAAGGCGTTGGAGACCGCCATGCCCGCTGACGCGCCCGCCCACAGGAAGTTCGATTTCGGCACCGTCTTCGGCGATGGCGGCAAGGTCACCCATGCCCCGCGCGAGAAGCGCGCCTATACGCCCGAGGAGGTCGAGGCCATCCGCGCCGAAGCCCTGGCCGCTGGCGAGGCGTCCGCCCTGGCTCGCGCCCAGATCGCCCAGGCCGCCGCCGTCCAGGCCCTTGCCGACGCCGCCCACGCCGGCCTGTCCGGCCTCACCGACGCCGTCCATGCCCACAAGGCCGCTGCCGTCAACCTGGCCCTGGTCTGCGCCCGCAAGATCGCCGCCGAGGCGCTGGACCATTTTCCCGAAGCCCCGGTGACCGCGGCGCTCGACGTGCTGGGCCAGGAGATCGAGCTGACCTCGCGCCTAGTCCTCCTGGCGCGCGAACCGTCCGAGGAACTGAAGGCCGCCGCCCAGGAGGCCGCCATGCTGTCGGGCTTCGCCGGCGCCATCCAGTTCCGTGATGCGCCCGCCCTGCCCAAGGGCGCCTTCCAGCTGGTCTGGTCGGACGGGCGCGCCGAATTCAACCCTCAGTCCGTCTTCGAAGCGCTCGAAAAGGCGCTGCAGGAAGCGCTCGAGGCCGACAAATTTCACCAGTCGCGGGGCCACCCCGTGCAGCATGGTTAAGGAGTAAACGCCATGGCCGATCTCGGTCTGGAAGATTTCGAGGAGACCGGCCTGCCTGCCGGCGGTGCCGAGGAAGACGGCGACAAGGCGGCCGCTGACCTGGCGCCGGTCTTCGACGTGCCGGTCAACATCTCGGCCGTGCTTGGGAAATCCTACATGTCGGTGTCGCAGCTCCTTAAGCTGGGCCAGGGCAGCGTCCTGGAACTCGACCGCAAGGTCGGCGAGGCCATCGACATCTATGTCAACAACCGCCTGGTGGCGCGTGGCGAGGTCGTGGTCGTGGATGACCGCCTCGGCGTGACCATGACGGAAATCATCAAGAGCGAGGATGCGGGACAATGAGACTGTTAGTCGTAGGCAAGC